>Ga0129333_10006701_pt1 | contig 10889 bp, 10 predicted proteins | sample CPB6_08_DNA_FD_94474 | JGI IMG/M metagenome (GOLD analysis project Ga0129333, IMG submission 94474) | Freshwater to marine salinity gradient microbial communities from Chesapeake Bay, USA - CPBay_Sum_0.6_0.8_DNA | ecosystem: Environmental > Aquatic > Marine > Coastal | place: USA: Chesapeake...
AACGCCCGTGGTGGCTCCCGCAGCCGGGGTAGTGGCTCTTGTGGGCTACGAATCCCAAGGCTTTGCCATCCACGGCAACACGGTGGGCATTGACCATGGCCAAGGGGTGCTGAGCATTCTCATTCACCTGAACTCCATCCAAGTCACCCCAGGGCAAGCGGTGGCCGCAGGGCAAACGATCGGCACTGTCGGATCCACGGGCACTGCCACAGGCCCCCACCTCCATTGGGGATTATATGTCCAAGGCCAAGCGGTTGATCCGGTTCCTTGGCGCTATGGTGTGTTTGAGTAAATATCAAGCCATCGGATTCCCTGGCCTGTTCATTCCCTGGACTGTTTACTCCCTGGACTGTTTACTCCCTGGCCTGTTTATTCCCTGGCCTGTTCATTCCCTGGCCTTTGCATTCCGTTGCTTTCTAATTGCCTCTAATTTTTAATTCTCTCCCTGTCCCATTCCCTGGCCTTTCTTCCCCCTAGGGCGGTGTGGTCATCTCCAGTCATTTCCCCCCTTGGGAACCCCTTAGCCTTCCTGCCCTTGCCCTTTGGATCGTTCTTTGGATTTAGTTTTATGAGTAGCATCGAAAAAATTGTTGATCAGGCTCTACAGGATGGATACCTAACCCCAGCCATGGAAGCGGAAGTGGGGCGTATTTGTGATACGGCAGCAGAGCTATCCATTGAAGAATACATGGCCCTCGATCGTCTGATGGGGGCTTTGTTAACCGGGGAAATTGTCGCCGTCCCCCGCAAACAATTTATTAACGTCATGGAAGAATTGGTACTCACGGAAGCCATTTCCAAAGTGGCAGAAACCGAGGCCAAAAGCGATCGCACCCTAGATTTGGGGGATATTGCCGCCTATGCCCTCAACCGGCTCCCCCCCCTCTATGCCACCACAGAAGAAGGGGCACGCTACCAGCGAGAACGGGCGAAAATCGATCTCCAAGGACTCATCACCCAGCAAGTGGAAGAAGCCGTCAGCCAATACATCAACCGCCCCGAATTTTATCCAGAGCGCCAAGTTTTAGGGAAAGTTGGCACAGAAGTCCTCAACCAGGTCAGTACCCTGCTCAAGGACTATGCCCAGGATTTCGAGCAACAAAAATAGGAGTTAGGGAGCAGGGGACACCCATCCCAGGAGATGGATTAAGGAAATTCCCATTCCCTTATATAATTGAACACGTCCGACAGTGGGGCAGAAGTGTGGCAAGTCCGTGCTTCTGCCTTGTTGTTGATCGCCTTGTGATGGATCGATGCTTGACTTGTGATGGATCACAGTTGTAGCAATCCTAAATGAGTCGTAGAGGAATGCTGTGCAAGCCTTTTGCTTGGGTACCACAACTCCGCCCGATTTAGATACCCCTAACTTGTGCTTGGGGATCATCTAGAAGCCTCTATTCAGGTGCTTGGGGGGATAAGCTGCGTGCTTTTGTGGGTGCCCCCCAAGACCTGCCCCTCTACCCCCAGAAACCAATTGGGATTGCCATAGCTAAATGTTGGTTGCAGGAACTGGCAGGGACAGGTAGGGAGTTTTTTTATGACTTCCCTTTGATTAACATCAGTTTATTGAAGACTGGAGAGAACCCATGACCGGGACAACCCAAGTTCCCTATTTATTACGCGCTGCACGGGGTGAAAAGCTTGATCGTCCCCCAGTTTGGTTAATGCGTCAGGCAGGGCGCTATATGAAAGTCTATCGGGATCTTCGGGACAAGCATCCCTCGTTCCGGGAGCGATCGGAAAATGCGGATCTGGCGATCGAAATTTCCCTGCAACCCTTCCGCGCCTTCAAACCCGATGGGGTGATTCTGTTTTCTGACATCCTGACCCCCCTCACGGGCATGGGGATCCCCTTCGATATTATTGAAAGCAAAGGCCCCATTATTGATCCCCCCATTCGCAGCGCTGCCCAAGTGGCCGCCGTCCATGAATTAGACCCGGAAGCCAGCCTCCCCTACATTCGCACCATCCTCTCCACCCTGCGCCAGGAAGTGGGCAACGAAGCCACGGTTTTGGGGTTTGTGGGCGCTCCCTGGACCCTCGCCGCCTATGCGGTGGAAGGGAAAGGCTCCAAGGACTACGCGGTGATTAAAAACATGGCCTTTTCAGAGCCAGCCCTGTTGCACCAACTCCTGGGGAAAATTGCAGATAATATCGCCGTTTACCTGCGCTACCAAATTGATTGCGGCGCTCAAGTGGTGCAAATCTTTGATTCCTGGGCCGGTCACCTCAGCCCCATGGATTACGATGTGTTTGCCCTGCCTTACCAGAAGCGCATTGTGGATCAAGTCAAGGCCACCCACCCGGACACGCCGATTATTCTCTACATTAGCGGCAGTGCCGGAGTGCTGGAACGGATGCCCCAGGCTGGGGTTGATATTGTCAGTGTCGATTGGACTGTGGACATGGGGGATGCTCGCCGCCGTCTGGGTTCCCAGATTGGGTTACAGGGCAATGTGGATCCGGGGCTGCTGTTTGGCTCCAAGCCGGTGATCCGCGATCGCATTCTGGACACCATTCGCAAGGCGGGCGATCGTCACATCCTCAACCTGGGCCATGGCATTCTCCCCGGCACCCCAGAGGATAACGTGGCCTATTTCTTTGAAACCGCCAAGCACGTCCAAGAACTCTTGGTGCCCAGCGCCTAACCCTCAGGATTGCCCCTCCCCCCAACCCTGTAGGGGCGGGGTCTTCCCCAAATCGGGAGCATTTTACTTTGGAACGATCGCCGAGGGATCGGGGCAACCACGGGGGGATTGCCCCTACCCGGTGGATAAATTGGCAAAAGTGAAATGCACCCCCCAATCTTCTCGATCAGGTCTTCCCGCCCAACCCAAAACCCAAGGGCAAACCCACCCTATCCCATGAGCTTTATTTTCATGATCTGTAGGGGCGGGGTCTTCCCGCCCAATCCTAGGGGCAGGTTCTCCCCATCAACCTTGTGGGATCGGGGTCTTCCCGCCCAATCCTAGGGGCATGATCTCCCACCCAACCCTAGGGGCAGGTTCTCCCCATCCAACCCTGTGGGATCGGGGTCTTCCCGCCCAATCCTAGGGGCATGATCTCCCACCCAACCCTAGGGGCAGGTTCTCCCCATCCAACCTTGTGGGATCGGGGTTTTCCCGCCCAACCCTAGGGGCATGATCTCCCGCCCAACCCTAGGGGCGCGATCGCCCCACCCAACGGTAGAGGGGCAAAATCACCTCACCCTATCACCACCCAAGTTCCACAACACTCCCCGGTTCCATAGGAAAGGATGCCATGAAAAAGATTTTCATCACGGGAGCCAGTGGTTGCATTGGCCATTATGTGGCCGAAGCCTTAATCCAACAGACAGACTATGAACTGTATTTACTGGTGCGAGATCCCCAAAAATTGCGCCTGGATTGGGGGGCACGATCGGGCATCCACCTGATCTCCGGGAATATGCGGCAGATCCACCAGCACCAAGACCTCCTCAGCACCATGGATGCTGCCGTCCTCCTGGCCACCGCCTGGGGCGGAGCCGAAGAAACCTATGATGTCAATGTCACCAAAACCCTACAACTGGTGCAGTACTTGGGGGCCGGATCCTGCCAGCAAATTCTTTATTTCTCCACAGAAAGCATCCTCGATCGCCACAACACCCTGCTCAAAGCCGCTGGAGAACTGGGCACCGACTATATCCGCACTAAATTTATCTGCCTGCAACAGCTAGAGCGCCTGGACGTGGCCTCCCGCATCACCGCCCTATTCCCCACCCTGGTCTTTGGGGGAGATGACACCAAACCCAAATCCCACATCACCGCCGGACTCCCAGAAGTCTTGCGCTGGTTGTGGCTGGCTCGCTTTCTCAAGGCCGATGGCAGCTTTCACTTTGTCCATGGGGCAGACATTGGCCGAGTGGTGGCCCACTTGCTGCAACACCCGGACGCAACCCCCGCCGCCCCCAATCCCGGCATTCCCAAATTAGTCCTAGGCAGCGCCCCCCTGGAAGCCAACGACGCGATCGCCCAACTGTGCGCCTACTTCCAGAAACCCCTAGGGCTGCGCATCACCCTGTCCCCCACCCTGGCCCAGATCATCATCAAAGTGTTTCGCATCCAGATGGCCCCCTGGGATCGCTTCTGCTTGAGCTATCGCCACTTTATCCACGATCGCCCCGTCAGCCCAGCTACCTTTGGCCTGGAAACCCAAGCCGCCACCCTCGCCGATCTCATGGCCACCCTCGGTTTTCCCCCCACCTTCCTCACCCAGCGTTGAATTTTGAGCCAATTTTCAGCCTTTGTCACATATCTTTACACAAATTGCCTGGGGTAGATTTTCACAATTTCGGGAGAATAATGTTAACATGGCCAATGAGATTATCTATTCGGTTGCAAGCATTTGTTTCTGGTTCTAACGGGTTTTTCGCGTTTTGGCTCTGACAGGCTTCTCTCCGAAATCTCAATTGTTGACCCCCTTTCCGATGATTTTGGAGAAAGTCCATGTCAATTTATGTAGGTAACCTGTCCTACCAAGTCACCGATGCTGACCTGGAGGCGGTTTTTGCTGAGTATGGTTCCGTAAAGCGTGTACAACTGCCCCTCGATCGTGAGACAGGCCGGATGCGCGGATTTGGCTTCGTCGAAATGGGAACGGAAGAAGAAGAAGCCGCTGCCATCGCCGCCCTGGACGGGGCTGAGTGGATGGGTCGTGATATGAAAGTCAATAAAGCCCGTCCCCGCGAAAACCGGGGTGGGGGAGGCGGTTCCTTCAAAGGGGGGGGTCGTCGCAATAGCTTTTCCCGCGATTACTAAACCCGTCGGTTAAACCGATCGTTTCCCCAGGATTCTTCCTGGGGTACATGAATCCCCGCCTTAGTGTCCCCTAACCCAAGGGTCGCTAAGCGGGGATTTTATTGGGTAAGAATTGGGCTGGGTGAGAGGGCTGGGTAAGAATGGGCGGGGGAGCAGGGCGGATCAAATGGGTGCATCTCACTGTTGCTGCTGGACAGCCAGGACGGCTATCCCACAACAGAGCATGGGTGGGAGGAGCCTAGGAGCCTGTCCACAGTGGGATGCACCCGATCAAAGCCCCACATCACAGCTAAACAGCTAGCCCCCCCACAGCCCACACCCCTGCCCCCCCAGGGCGAGAGATTAGGCCATAAAAGCAGGCTGATGGCGAATCAAGCTGAGAAACTCATCCCGTGTGCGTTGGTCTTCTTGGAAAGACCCTAGCATGGCACTGGTCACCGTCCAGGAGCCAGGTTTTTGCACCCCCCGCATGACCATACACATGTGGGTGGCTTCCATCACCACCGCGACCCCTTGGGGATCCAGAATTTCCTGGACTGCTTCAGCAATTTGCCGCGTTAGGCGCTCCTGGACTTGGAGGCGGCGACTATACATTTCCACAATGCGGGCGAGTTTGCTCAAGCCCACCACTTTTTGGGTGGGAATATAGGCCACATGAACCCGTCCCATAAAGGGCAACATGTGATGTTCACAGAGGCTAAAGGCCGTAATATCTCGCACCAAAACCATTTCATTATGGCCTTCATCAAAAATTGCCCCGTTCACCAAGGCTTCCAGGGATTGATGGTAGCCACCCGTGAGAAACTGCATGGCTTCTGCCACTCGTTTGGGAGTTTTTAAGAGACCTTCGCGATCGGGATCTTCCCCAACGCCTAATAGGATAGTCCGCACCGCATCCATCATTTCTTCTTGGGTGACTTCGGGGCGATCGCCATCTTCCCCATGGATACGGGTGGTGCGATCGGGGCGCACTTCTGGAGCTTTGGGCAAGTTAACGCCAGCCGCCCCAGGGTTCACGGATAGGGGCAAGCTATTGGTGGAAGAGGTCGCAATGGTCATACAGCTAAACCTAGGTGAGTAGTGTGAGCAAAAAATAGAAACGAATAGGAATCCATCAAAAGGTTAAGGCGATAAACCAGAAGGATAAGTTCACCTTGGGGAACCCTTAAAATTCCCCTGAGGGTAGATTATTTTCTGGATTTATTGAGCAAACTTGTGGGCACCCCAATGGATTGGGATTGATTATGACGCTTGGTTTTGCCAATCGTTATAACCCCCATTTTTGCATGGGGATCGAGGTAAAAATTTGGATGTTTTGCAGGGTGCTAACCCAACCTCAGATCATGGCAGTTTGAAGCAGTTAATCGGAGGATACAGGACGTTTCCCGTGGTTTTTGTACCCCAGGCCAAATTTCTTACCAGCAAACTCCTGGGTGAGGGATTGGCTTTTCCTGGATCCAATTTTCAACGGCTCTAGGGCTAGAATGATCACAACAAAACACCCACTATAAAGCCCCAGCACTAGGGGTTACAATCAACTCCTCGATCACGGCTCCAGGGGGCAAAAGGGCAGCATGGACGATGGCCTGAGCAACGGTTTCTGGGGTGAGCATTTGGCTACGATCGAAATCCGCATCAACCGTTTCTGTGTCCCAAATGGGTGTATTAACGGCTCCTGGAGTAATCAAAGTCACCCGTATCCCATGGCTACGTTCTTCTACCGCAATGGCCTTGGAAAGCATCGCCAACGCAGCTTTACTGACGCTATACCCTCCCCATTGGGGAAAGGCTTGGCTTGCTGCGATGGAGGATATATTGATGATCGTACTAGATTCTTGTTGACGCAGATAAGGTAAAGCTCCCTGAATACACAAAAAGCTACTGGTCAGGTTTAAATCTAAAACTTTTTGCCAGTTTTCCAAGGACATTTCAGCCAAGGATCCGGTGTATCCCATGCCCGCATTATTAATCAAAATATTAATGGGGAAATGTTGCTCAAAAAGTTGGACAATCCTTGACTTCACCTGGGGTAAATCTAACAGATCCAAGCCATAGGCGGTCACAGTAACTTGGGCTTTTTGGGCTGCATGGGTCACCGCTTCCAGCCGCTCTAAGGAGCGCCCCACCAGAACGAGATTGACCCCGGCTTGGGCTAAAGCAAGAGCCGTAGCTTGGCCAATACCACTGCTAGCTCCAGTCACCAGAGCCGTTTGTTGAGGGAGAGATGTCATGCAATTGAGGGAGCCTACACACGGTAATTACGATCGCCGTACCACAGGGGGAGATGGCCATGCCTAACACACCCAACGGGATCTCCATAAGTCTTTTTCCCTGGAAATTTTAGAAGCAAGCCCCACGAAACTGTGCCCGATTTTTCCTTTGGGCTAGTTCCCTTGCTCTCCTTACCTCCCAAGAAGTAAAGATTTATTTCAATTTATTATAGATCACCTTAGCCCTCTAGAAAGACTCCCATCTGGCGAAACTTTTGATAGCGTTGTTCCCGGCGTTGATCGGGAGTAAGCTGATCCAAATCGCCTAAATGGTTGAGGAGGGCATCTTTGAGGGTTTTTGCGGATTGTAGGGGATCCGAGTGCGCCCCCCCCAGGGGTTCCGGTACGATATCATCCACGATATGGAGGGCTTTGAGATCGCTGGCGGTGATTTTCAGGGCTTCGGCGGCTTGGCTGGCCTTGGCGGCATCTTTCCACAGGATGGCGGCGCAGGCTTCTGGACTGGCGACGGTGTAGACAGAATGCTCAAACATTAACAGGCGATCGCCCACGCCAATCCCCAAGGCTCCCCCGGATCCCCCTTCCCCGATGACTGTGCAGAGAATGGGCACCTCTAGGCGAAACATTTCCCGCAGGTTATAGGCGATCGCTTCCCCTTGGCCCTGTTGCTCTGCTTCTAGCCCTGCCCAGGCTCCGGGGGTATCAATAAAAGTCAAAATGGGCATCCCAAAACGATCGGCGTGTTCCATCAACCGCATGGCCTTGCGGTAACCTCCGGGGGAAGCCATGCCAAAGTTGCGCACCACATTATCCTTGGTGTCCCGGCCCTTCTGGTGACCCAACAACATCACCGCCCGTCCCTCTAGCCGTGCAATCCCCCCCACGAGGGCACGATCGTCCCCCCCACGGCGATCGCCATGGAGTTCAATCCAGTCCTCGGTCATCATTTGCACATAATCCAAGGTACTGGGGCGGCGAGGGTGTCGCGCCACCTGGATCCGTTGGGCTGGGGACAAACTACTAAAAATTTCCTGGCGCAATTGGAAAGCCCGCTGCTCCAATTGGGCGATTTGTTGAGAAACATCCACCTCATTCTCTTCCGCCAGTTCCCGAATTTGGGTAATGCGAGACTCTAGCTCCACTAAGGGTTTCTCAAAGTCCAGCAGAATTGGTTTTCGGGCAGAGGTAGACATAAAACACAACCATCAATAAAACATTAGGGGAAAACATGGCGGGGCAATAGGAATGCAAACGGGAAGCGAGTAGAACCCTCAACCCGGACAATTCCCCATGATCCAAGATTCAAAGCTTAGGGAATTTTCCGGGTGCAAGAGGTCATGGATCAGGCTAAAGGGGCAATAAAAGAGGGCGGAAGCCATGGCGCACCGATGCCGATCCAATTTGCTCCATTTTTTCCAGGGTAATTTGATTGCGACCCCAGGAAAAATTGGTGTACCACTTTTCAAACTCTAGGAGCATCGACTCGGCAAAACAAGCAAACAGTTGGCGGGCGGGCACATCCATATTGACAATTTGCATAATCTTCCATTGAATGTCGAGGGAATGCTCCACAATCCCGCCATTCAAAACATAAACCCCCGATCGTTGCACTTGGGTGGACAGATTTTTGGGATAGCCCCCATCAATCAAAACACAGGGATTTTTGAGGCTTTCGGGTTGAATTTCCATGCCTTTGGCCATGCTAGCCACCCAGATCACAATATCTGCATGGGGCAAAGCTTCCTGAACGGCCATGATTTTACCGCGCCCTAGTTCCCCCTGTAATTCCTCTAGCCGTTCCCGGTTGCGAGCCACTAAAATCAATTCCGCCACATCTGTGCGTTGGTTAATCCAGCGACAAACCGCGCTACCAATATCTCCTGTAGCTCCCACCACCGCAACCGTTGCCTTGCTCAGGTCTAGGTTTAACTGATGGGCACACCCTTCCAACTGTCGGCAAATGATATAGGCCGTGTGGGTGTTGCCGGTGGTAAACCGAGCAAAATCTAAGGTGACGTTGCGCACCTGGGGCATGGCTTCTAGGTTGAAGTTCTCAAAAATGATGGAGGAAAATCCCCCTAGGGCCGTGATGTCAATCCCATTTTTTTGGGCATGGGACATGGCATTGAGAATCTTGCGAATGGCGGCTTTCGCTCTGCGGCTTGCCAGCATTTCTGGCAGGAAACAAGATTCCACATATTTGCCGTGGATAACTTGGCCTGTGGCGCTTGTAACTGTAATATCATCGACGATTTGAGGAGGAGCGCTGCACCAAAAATCTAACCCTTGGTCGGCATACTCAGGGTAGCCTAAGTCCCGTGCCACAGCTTGAGCGTGTTCTAAACTAGTGAGGTGACCAATAAGACCAAACATGATGGTAATAAAAATTTAATGAAATCAATTCAACAAAACTGAAAGATTGAAAAACAGGAGAATGTAGGAGAGGCTGGGCAAGGGTAAGGAGATTGGCTAGGGGAGTAGTTGGTCTAGGGCTTGTTGGATGGTGGCCTCTGGTTTAGCTCTCCCTTAAGCTCGTTTTTTAAGCCTGAGGTTTATTTTACGACCCTTTGACAGCGATCGAACAAAAAAGCTGGGCATACTTGCACACAAAAAAGCACAGGCCAGTGGTTCGGCTAGTTTGAGTTATCAGCCGATACCCACTGACCTAGGCTGGGGAATGGTATGGAGAGGCTAGGAGATTGGCTTATCCCCTAGGCCGCAGCCAGCCCGTGCATGGATAGACGCACTAATTCCCGCTTATTAAAGCCAATATTTTCCAAAGCTTCGCTGTATTGAATCATGAAGTCTTCGATGAGTGCTTCTTTTTCCATGCCTAAAATATCGGCATCTTCAGCGACTTCGTTGAGCATTTTCCACACGAGGGGGAGGTTGTCCCGGTTAGCTTCCTCCAGTTCTGCTTTAGATGCAGCAAAGTTAGCCTTGAGCCATTCTTCCCCAAAGTTCAGATGGCTGTATTCATCCTTGACAACGCCCTCAGTAATTTTGCGAGCAAAGTCATCGGCAACAGGCAAATAGATATTGTAGGCCGCGATCGCGAAACACTCAATAATTAAGGACTGAATCAGTAAACAGGTGACAATTTTGCCTTCAGCGGAAGCCCGTTGGAAGTTGCTGTGCAAGTCAGCAAAGAAGCGGCGGGCAAAATCCATATCAGGAGCCACATCCAGATTACGACCACAAGCTTGGAAGCCTTTTTTATGTCGGCTTTCCATTTTAGCGAGTTGGGTCAGTTGCTCTGAGTGATCGGGGAGAAGCTGGGTCAAACTTAAATAGTTATCATAAGCTTCTTGCTCTCCTTCAATCACAATGCCATTGATGCGGCTGTAGGCATCTTTGTAGGTTGGGCTTTGGTAGTCCATTTCAAAGCTGGCCTCAAGCTGCTGCATAGGTTTCCCCTCTCCTTGTATAGACACTTTTTGAAACACTTATGTGACGCTCCATCGCCCTAGAGGGCGGGAATTCTGGGTTTTGGGATGGGTCATAACCCAATGGGTTTTTGCCCACTGAGCTAGGGGATTAATCTGCCTCAGGTGATCAAGTTTTGGTAGGCCCTACCGTACTGAGTCTTTGGGGCAGGGTTGAGAATATTAAGTGGGATATGGACGGATTTAGCTATTTTAGCTGTCCTGTAATTCCCTAGGAGACGATCGCCGGAGGGATTAATCAGGGGGTTAAGCTGAGGGACTCCCGTAGATGAATCCGGTGATCTTACCCGGGTTGGGGATAACCTAGGAACCCAAATCCCTGGGCTGTTTATTCCCACTCTACACTCTAGCGGCTTTTTTATAGTTTTGTAACCATTGCCAAGAATCTTGGCGGAAATGGGAGCCAAAATTGGGGGCAGCCCCAGGGGGTTGGG
>Ga0129333_10006702_pt1 | contig 10889 bp, 13 predicted proteins | sample CPB6_08_DNA_FD_94474 | JGI IMG/M metagenome (GOLD analysis project Ga0129333, IMG submission 94474) | Freshwater to marine salinity gradient microbial communities from Chesapeake Bay, USA - CPBay_Sum_0.6_0.8_DNA | ecosystem: Environmental > Aquatic > Marine > Coastal | place: USA: Chesapeake...
GCATTTGACAATGTTCATACTAATGATATTGAGAACCCAATCATTGATGGTTTCCCATTATCTTCTTACTCATTCATTATCTTTGATATCACTGACAATACAAATGACAACATTTACTTGTTGAAATTGTCTTGGGATAATCAATTAAAATGGTGGTATCAAAATGGTACTATGGACTACATGGGACGTACACAAGGATTCCAGTCTTCTGGACAATTCAATGGGTACCGTGTTATGATGTCTCAAACAATGCCAGCAATCTGGGTTAAAGACCCTACTAAAGTGTTGAAGATTGTTATGAGAAACCCAATCACTGGTGGATCATTCTAACCAGACACTATAAAAAAAGAGGGGCGGCTGCCATGCAACTGCCCCTTTTTTTTAATAATTTTAACCAACAAAAAAACCAACAAAAAAAATGGAAGCACAATTTACAATGGTAGAAACAGGCAGAGGAACAGTTAAAAAAACTCCTATTGCCGTACGTCCTTACTTTGATGCAAATGCATCTAACATGGGACTTGAAACTTATGGTTTATCTCTATTTGATGGAGTAACTCATAATGAACAACTAGCTTGTCTAGAAAATAATGGAGTAGTTAGATACGTAACAGGTCTAAATGAATTTGCTCCAGAGATTAAACTTTTGAATCTAGAAGATAGAGAAGCAAAAGTTAAACAAGTTAGAGAAGCAATAATTGAGCTAGAAAAAGAACTAGCTGCAAATGTTATTGACATAGATGACCCACAATTCTGGAATAAGGTTAAACTCTTAAAACCAGATAATGCTGAATTTTGGAATAAGATTAGCATTTCATGTGGTAATGAGCCTGTTTATTTGGATCCATCAGATCCATATGACAGAATCAAATTATTTGCAATTGAAGCCGGAGGGTTTTCAATAGTTGCAAAAAGTTATGATGATGCCAGATCAAAAGCAGTTCCTCCTAAGTTTTACTTAGATAAAGCTGAAGAAACTGTAATGGTAAGAACTGAATACAAGAAAATGCGTAACAAAGCACTTTCTGAACTTCAGAAATTATTTGACAAGAACAGTACTAAATTATTCTACATTGCAAAAGTTGTAGATATCAATAGTACTCAGTATAGAAAGTCTACTCCAAATGACTTGATTTATGAGAACATGGACTTATTTATCAATGGAGAAGGAGGAGAAAGCAACAAAGAAAGAGCCGCAAGAACTTTCCTTGATGCAACAAATTTAGATATGGAAACACTAAAAATTAAATCAATTGTTAGAGATTCCGTATTTTTTAAGTATATTATAAGTAAGGCAGATGGTTATATCTATCACACTAAGACAGGTGCAATGCTTGGAAGAAATGTGTCAGATGTAGTAGAACACTTGAAAAACCCTCTAAATGAGGATGTTCTTAAGGATCTAAATACTGCCTGCGAGAAGTATTGGAATTCTTAAACTTAAAATAAAAATGGCAACAACAAAAAAATATCAAAATGGAGGGCAGACTCGTTTTGAGAAAAAGCAAGCAAAGAAAATTGCTAAAGCTGAAACAAGAGCAAAAATAGCTGAGATTGAAGGTGAAGGCACCGTAGCTAGTAGAAGAGATAATAGAGCTAGACGTGTATCTACTATGGTAGGTACATCTAGAGCTAAAACTCCTAAGACTCTATCAACTTCAACAACTTCTGTAGACAGCAGTAATAGTGGTAATACTTATAATACCACTAACTCAGGCTCTTCATCTAATTCTTCATCTGGAGCAAACTCAGGATCTTCTTCAAGATCAGTTTCAGATTTAGATAATGTTAACAGACGTCCTGTTCCTCAAACTGGACCTCCAAGAACTACTAGACGTATGCCTAAAGCAATGATTGATGAAAGGGCTCCAAAGAGAAAAGAAGGTATGACAAAACCACCAAAAGGTTGGGAGGATGGTCCTAGTTCACCTAGATCTACTAAGAGATATCAAAAAGGTGGAACAGTTAAAAAAACAACAAAGCCATCAAGAAAATATATTGATAGCACAATTCCAATGAGAGGACCAGACAGACCAATGCCAAAAATGGCTACTGCTCAAAAAGGTGGTGCAATGTCAGATATAAAATCAGGTGCTAAACAAGTTGCAAGAGGTGTAAAAAAAGGTGTTAAAACTGCAGGCACTGTTGCAAAAGCAGCTATTAAAACAACACCTGAATATAGAGCTTATAAAGCTGCAGGAACAGCTGCAAAAAAACTTGATGATACGCTTGAAAAAAGATATCCTAACTACACTAAAAAAGGTAGTGTTTATGATGGTGTAAAACAAGCTGCTAAAACTTTACTTGGATATAAAACAGGTGGTATGGTTAATCCAAACTCAACTGTTAAAAGACAAGCTGTTGCCGGAAGTAAAGGTGTAAAAGCTGGAGTTAATCCAAGAGCTGCTGCATCTAAAGTTGCTAAAGGAAGACCTGCTAAATCAACAGCTCCTAAAGTAGCAATACCTAAAGCTAGAATGGGTGGTGTAAAAAGAAGAAGATAATAATTTAAAAACAAATAGTCATGGCAAAGAAAGAAGAAGCTTACTTATTGGATGAAAGAACAGGTAAATATGTTTTAAATCCAAATTATAAAGCTGAAGAAGTTGCGGCCCCTGCACCTGCAAAAGCTGCCACTAAAGCTGTTAAAGCAACTAAAACTAAAAAGTAATGCCTAAAGATGCTTGTTACCATAGTGTAAAATCTAGATATGCTGTCTTTCCTTCAGCAAGAGCATCACAAGCTATTGCTAAGTGTAGAAAAAAATCTGGCACTGTAAGAAAGACTAAAGAAGGTTCTGAACTTAAAAGATGGCAAGCAGAAAAATGGCAAGATACTAAAACAGGAAAAGCTTGTGGTGCCGGTGGTAAAAATGAATACTGCCGGCCTACAAAAAGAGTGTCAAGCAAGACACCAAAAACTAAGTATGAACTAACTCCTTCTAAATTAGCTGCTAAAAAAGCTGAAAAGTCTAGAGTAGGTATGGGAAGAAGAGTTAAAAAAGTATAATAATGAAAAAGAAATCTTCAACTTCAAAAGTAAAAAAGGGACCGTTGGGTACCCCATTAGGAAATCCATTAGGATATTTTAGACAAGAGTCTACTAAAAGACAAGCTGCTTTAAAAAAAGGAGGATACAATGTTCCTAAGAACATGATCTCTAGAAAGCAAGAGGGAGGAGAAGGTACAACAGGAACTACTACTCCACCTGAGAAAAGTCAATTAGCTTTTGGTGTTCCACTAGGTAAGAATGTAGTTGTTGGTGCAACTTCAGATCTTAGCAAAGATGGCTTAAGCAACACTAATGCCGGTATTATGTATAATAATCAAAAAGGTACAAGTGGTAGCATTGGTTATAATGTTGATAAAAACCAAGTATCTGGACAAGGTACTATGGGTAAATGGTCAGGGAATGCTAACTATGATATTGATGATAAAACTATCAATGCTAATGTTAGTAGAAAGATTGGTGATAACTGGAATGTTGGAGTAGGTTATAGTGGAGATGTTTCAAATCCTAGTCTTAATAATGTTAATGTAAACGCTACTGGAAAAGTTCTTGGAGTACCTGTAAAAATATCTGCTGGTGGAAACCAAGGATTAAAATTTGGTGCTCAAAGAAAAGGCGGTGCTATTAAAAATAAAGCTACTAAGAAACAATACGGAGGCTTATTAAGAACTCGTAAAAAATAAGATCATGGCAATTAAAAAAACAACAACCAGAAAAACACCTACTAAGAAAGCTTCAGTAGGTGTAAAAATTTCAGCTACTCCCAAAGGTGAAATGAGAAAGTGGGAAGTGGAATCTGCATTGAGCACTCTAAAGAGAGCAGATGAAATCCGCAAGGATACAAAGATGATGGCTGATGTTAAAAAGCTTGCTCAACAGCAAATGAATGTTTTAAAAATGTTTAGCAAGTAGTAATGGCAAGAGTAACTGCGGATGGTGAAAAACACAGGATTTACAAAAAAACCAATAAAATTGGTAAAGGTAAACCTGGTGATATAATGGTTAATCATCCTACTAAAGATAAAGGAAAGTGGGATACAATTAATCTTACCCAAAAAGCAGGAGCCAAAACTGTTAAACAAGGAATTGCAGCAACTAAGAAATGGCATAGAGAAAATCCATATCCAAAACCTAAGATGCAAAAAGGTGGTAGTATGAAACCATATACTTTAGATCCTGGCTTTTCAAAACCTATTCCTAAAAATCGTAAAGATATTGATCCTGGTTTTTATAGAAAACCTGACTCTACTCAGCTTAAAAATTTATCTAGAAAAAGATTACAGTTAGATAAAGATGGAAGAGTACTTTACAAAAAAGGGGGATCTACTCCAGCTTGGACAAGATCTGAAGGTAAGAATCCGGAAGGAGGTCTTAATGCTAAAGGTGTTGCAAGTTATAGAAGAGCAAATCCTGGTAGTAAACTTCAGACAGCTGTAACAACTAAACCATCAAAACTAAAAGCCGGAAGTAAAGATGCTAAAAGAAGAAAAAGCTTTTGCTCTAGAATGGAAGGAATGAAGAAAAAACTAACAAGCTCTAAGACAGCTAATGATCCTAACTCAAGGATCAACAAGTCTTTAAGAAAATGGAATTGTTAATTTTATTTATATAGTCATGAAAAAATGTATGCAGTGTGGCGGTGCCATGAAGAAAATGCAAAAAGGCGGAAGACCTGGTGCTTTCACTACAACAAGTTCTAAAATAGGAATTGGTATTACAGGTGCTGGTTTAATTGGTACAGCTAGTAAAATGATTTCTGATGCTATTAAACAGCGTAAAGAAAATAAAAGATTAGCTGCTGCTAAACAAAAAGCAAATGCAACAGCAAAACTTGATAAGAAACAAAAAGGTGGAATGCCAACAAAAGTTCTTGGCCCAGCTAAGAAACCTTTTGCTGCAGGAATTCCTTTCTTTACTGGAGCAGGCCAAACAGGTCCTGAGTATATGAAGAAAGGTGGAAGCTTTGCTCCTAACCGTGCCGTACAAGCTTCTTGTAAAGGTGGTATGGTAAGAGATGAAAATGGAAGATGTGTTATGGCTAGAAAAATGGCCACTGGCGGTTTTCCAGATCTTACAGGAGATAAAAAAGTAACTAGAGCTGATATTCTAAAAGGAAGAGGTGTGTTTAAAGATGGAGGATCTGTTAAACCTTCTGCCGGACTTACAGCAAAGAAAAAATCTTCAGTAGCTAAAAAAGCTAGTGCAGGAAAAGATATTGGTAAGAAAGGAAAAATGTTTGATAAGATTGCAGCAAAAGCAGGTGGTGGAGAAAAGGGTAAAAGAATTGCAGCAGCAGCAATGTGGAAAAACATTAAAAGAGGATAATTATTATGACCAATAGTGTAATAACAGTTAAGATGAAGCAAAGGCTTAATAAGCTTGACAGCCAAGACTATGACAACATAGAATGCTGGCAAGTTGTTGAGTCTTTTAATAAAGCTCAGGTAGAGTGGACTAGAAGACAGTTACACGGAATTAATATGGTAAAAGAAGGTGATGAGCAATCTACTAGAAGAAAAGATGATCTTCAAGTATTGCTTGTTACAAATGGTTTAGGCTTGGTCAATAAAGAGTATTATTTCCGCGGGAATATTCCACAGGATTATTTACAGTGGAAAAGAGTAGATGTTTTTGCAAATAAAGAGTGTTGTGATAAAAGACGCATGACTGTTTATTTAGCTGAAGAAGGAAACCTTAATCAACTTCTTAGAGATAAAGCTAAGCAACCTAACTTTGAATGGGCTGAAACATTTGCTACACTTAAAGGTAATGGAGTAAATATTTACACCAATGGAGAATTTGAAATACAGTCTGCTGATCTTATCTATTATAGACAGCCGGTAAAAATTCAGATTCAAGGTTGTGTTGACCCTTACACAGGTATTGCTTCTCCAGTAGAAGTAGAATGTGAATTTAAGGATGACATAATTGAAGTAATAATTGATGAAGCAGTTGCAATACTTGCTGGAGATATTGAGTCAGGAAATCAATTCTCTAGAGGAACAGAAACTGCTGAGAGAAATAACTAGTAATAATGGAAAAACCTAGAATGTTAAAAAGACCCGAAGTGGTTAAAGTATCTTCAGAAAGTTCAACTGGAGTACCAAGTATTGACAAACCAAGTGTAGGAGCAACAAAAAAATCTCCATCTAAAAAAGGAGATAACCCTTTGTTAGGGCAACCTTGTATAGACTATTTAAATTATAGAATTCAACAAGAGGAATATTCTGCTAGAATTTATATGGCAATGTCTATGTGGTTAAACAATGAAGGTTATATGGGTGCAGCAGCATTATGGAGAACATATTCTGATGAAGAGATGAAACATGCTGATATTGCAAGAAAGTATATGCTATCATTTGGTATTCAGCCGGTGACTCCAAGATTAGATCAACCTGAACAAACTTTCTCAGGACTTCCTGAGATTATCCACCTTTCTTTTGAGCATGAAATTGAAGTGTCAATGCAAATTAAAGAAATGGCAGATCATGCATTAAAGATGGGAGATCATATGCTTTATGAATTATGTTTAGCTTATTTAAAAGAACAAGTTGAAGAACATGACAAAACACAAACTTGGATGGACAAATTAGAAGCATTTGGTACAGATAAGATTGCTCTTAGATTACTTGACAATGAAATGGCAGGATAAAATGTTTTTGAAAATTTTGATATTTCAAAAACTTTTATTATATTATAGTATGTTTATTAATTAAAAAAAAGAAAAATGGCTTATTTTAATCACGCGTTTCGCAAAACATTTCTTGGAACAGGAGTTTCAATAAATAGTTATCAAGTACAGTTGCTTGATGGTTCAATTGTAACTACTAATACAAATGAAGGTTTCCTTACTACAAGTGGAGTACCTACATATGTATTGAATACATTATCTCAAGCAGTTGAGAATGGTATAGTCTTTGGAGGTTCAAATCCACAATGGTATAGTGGGTATGTTGGTATTTTTGATCCAAAAACAAATCTATCATTAGGACCAGGTGAACCAGGACAAAGATGTTGTCCTTTTTATTTAGCAGGTTCTGCTATTTATGCAAATGACAAAATTGGTCCTTTCCACGGAGGTTATACTGAGACTAACAAGTCTAAAATGATTAACCCTAAATATATCACACGTTTGTATAATGTAGCTCCATGTGAACCTCAAAATGAAGTTGTTCACGTTGGTTCAACTTACTATACATTAGGTGCTGGTGCAGCAACTCCAGTTGGAGGTGTTAATGGATATTTTTCTGCAGGTGGTCCTGCTACAGGATTAACTCCAAACTTAGTTGACGCAATTATTCCTGCTGCAGGTGGTACAGGTACAGGTGCTACATTTGTTGTTGATACAGATGGATCAGGTACAGTAACATCATGGAACTTTGCTCAACAAGGTATTGGTAAAGGATATGAAGTAGGAGATGTTCTTACTATTCCTGGAGATACTTCTGGTACATTCCAAGTTACTGTTTCTGGTATTACTGCAACAGGATTTGATCCAATTACAGGGGCAGGTGGTGCAGCATGTTGCAAAGAGTTTTTATGTGGTGAAACTTACTATCTACGTGTAGATATCAAAGGTTCTCCTGCATTAAGATTCTTAAACCACAATGCTTACTATACAGCATCTGCATATACAGGATGTTGTCCAGAAGGTTCAATTGCACCAGTTGCAGTTGACTCAACTGAAGTAATGATTGCTTGGGCAAATGACTTGTTAAGAAGTCCAATTGTTAACCCATTCATTCAGATTGTTGTACAAGATGAAAATGGAGTTCTTTGGTATGAACCAGGAACATCTGCAGCTGACCTAGCTATAGTAGGTGGAGATACTTGGGATAACTATGTATCTGCAGGACATACATCAGGAGCTTGTGCAGGTTTAATTATCAACGGTGCTTATGTTGATACTAAATTTGGTGACTGTACATTCCAATTAACTGACTTCTATGAAAAAGAGCCAGTTAAAATTTATGTATCTGAGGTTGACTTAAACGGTGATCCATGTACATTTGAAGGAATTTGTGTAGTTCATGAGTGTTTAGGAACTCAAGCTAATGGTCTTGGAGAAACAGTTGTACGTGACTTGACATTGTCAGAGTCTTACAGACAAAACTTCTTAGCATCTGATTTCCGTATCCGTGAAATTACTCAAGGAAACCAAATCATATCAGCTATCAACCGTAATGGTTTATATTGGGGTCACTATTTACAACACAGTGTTCCACGTCACAATAACCCAACTGGTACATTTGATTCAGATCAGTATTTGTTACAAATTGTATCACGTACTTTCTTAAATGCATTTGATGAGTTAGCAAAAACAATTGTAGAAGGTTGTGGAGTATGTGAGTATGAAGACTTTGATTGTGTAACATCATGTGATGTTCCAATTCAATTTCCTCCAATCCCTGTAAAGAGAAAAGAGAAGTTATAATTAACTCATATTAATTAATTAAAAAGGGGAGCCGAGTTTAAAACTCCTCCCCTTTTTTTATACAATAATTCCATGGCAAATCATGTTTTAAGTTTAGAGATTCCATTTGTAATGAATGCTTGTGTTTTAAAAATATTTGACACAAGTGTTTATACTGTGAATCCTTTGCTGCCAGTTACATGTCCAACACTTAATATTACAGTACCGGGCTTCAACTATTCAAATCAAATTGAAGGAGCTGTCATGGATGAATTTGTTAATAGTGGACATATTACACTTACAGCATGTGATTTACAATTACAAACCACAGATTGTGGTACTCAGTATGTTGATCTTCCAGATGGAGTATATGTAATTAAATACAGCGTATCTCCCAATGATCAAGTATATGTAGAGTATAATCATATGAGAATAACACAGGCAATGAATAAGTATTACAATGTACTTTGTGATATAGATGCTAATGCTTGTGATCCACCATTAAAAATTAAACAAAAACTTGAAGAGTTGCGTTTCATAAAGATGTATCTTGATGCAGCAAAATCAAAAGTTGAATTTTGTCATGAACCTCAAAAAGGAATGAGCTTATATAATTATGCTCTTAAGCTTTTGAATAAAATGACATGTACTAATTGTTAATTATTAAAAACCAACAAAATGGCAAAGTGTGCAAATTGCGGAAGTACTTTAGGTTGTGGATGTCAAAAAAGAACTTTAGCTGATGGTACTCAAGGGTGTGTTAATTGTGCTGGAAAAGCTCCTGGTACAGTTAATAAAGCTCCTACACCAGTTATAAGAAAAAAGACTCCGGTTATTACACCTGAAGGAAAAAGTCCAACTCCTTTAAATGTATGGGGAGCAGATAGATATAAAACATTAAGTAAATTTACAAAGTAATGGCTGGTGTACCATATTATAGTATTGTTGCTTGTTGTAATTCCTCTGGAACTGCACTAAGCTTTTTTAATTTTGCTCCAGGTGAATCAGTTCTAGATGGAACATACTCATATTCAGGACCTACAGTAACTATAAATGGTATAACATTTACAGAAGGATATTGCTATACAATAACTGGAGAAGGTTCAGTATTTACAACATATCCTGTAGCACCAACTGAAACAAGTTTTTCTAATGTTGAAAATTGTAATGATATAAAATGTAATTGTAATCCTCTTGAACAATGTTATACTTTATATCCTTGTACAGAAGGTTTGCCTATTTTAGTTTCAAACAGTTCAACTTTAGCACCTGTAGTAGGGACATTTGCTTCATTAATTGGTTATGAAGGTTGTTATTTTGTTGTAGAAAATGAATTAGGAGATTGTACAAATGCACAACCTATAAGATTAAATGGAGAAGTTCCTTGTACTTGTACACTTAGATGCTGGATTGTAACAGGTAATCCAACTACAGTAACTTATGTAAATTCATCTAATGAGCTAGTAACAACAATTGGCTCAGGACAATTTTGCTCATTAATACCTCCTGTGGTTTCTGGTGGAATTCAAGGAGATATTTATAATATGGGACTTTGTGTAAATAATGTCTGTCCTGAATTTTGTTTTTTACTTACAAGTTGTACAGATCCAGAAGTTACTATAACTGTATCATCTTCAACTGCAATCTTACAAGCTTATGCAGCAAATCAAACTGTTAAAGTAAATGGTTATGATGAATGCTGGACAATTGAAATGAGTAATGATTGTGATTGTGCTATTGATGTATCAGTATTACAAACATATTCAGGATGTGATACATGCTTACCAATTATTGCTTATAAGTTTATAAACTGTAATAATTCAGCTATAGTAAAATATAGTCAAAATGATTTTTCTGCTTATGTTGGAAAATCTGTACAGTTAGATTGTGGAGACTGCTGGTTGGTTGAACAGATTGACTATATTCCACCAAGCACAAGTGTTATAAATATATTATTTACATTTGATAGTTGTACAGCTTGTAATAGAACTTATTATAAACTTACTGATTGTATTAATCTAAGTAATGTAATTTACACTTATACAGATCTTTCAACTTACCTTGGAAAAATTATTAAAGTAGAAAATTGTGATTCTTGTTTTGAGATTGAAGAAACAAGATTACCAATTAATCCAGGTATTATAACTGTAACAGAATCATTTGCAGATTGTATTGAATGTGGAGCCGTAGCTCCATGTATATGTACAACAATAAAGAATTATGACACAGTAGATAAGACTTACAGGTATATAGACTGTGAAGGAGTTTTACAAACTATTACTTTAAAACCAGGTCAAAAAAGTGATAAAACCTGCATGAGAAATTTTGTAGGAGATGACCTCTGTAATTGTATTGAGCTTACCATTGATGGAAATTTAGTTACTGCTGTTCTTCAACCAAATAAAATAAATGGAAAACCAACTTGGGTATTTCAGTATAACTCAGTTACTTTCAATATTGTATATGA
>Ga0129333_10006703_pt1 | contig 10887 bp, 14 predicted proteins | sample CPB6_08_DNA_FD_94474 | JGI IMG/M metagenome (GOLD analysis project Ga0129333, IMG submission 94474) | Freshwater to marine salinity gradient microbial communities from Chesapeake Bay, USA - CPBay_Sum_0.6_0.8_DNA | ecosystem: Environmental > Aquatic > Marine > Coastal | place: USA: Chesapeake...
AGTATCATGAGGCAAGAAAACACAATAGATTTAGAAACTTATATTAGTCAAAATAACGAAACACAAATTGAAGAAAATGATAGAGCTAAAGATGCGTTTGAAGAATTTGAACAATGGGCAGAAGCTATCGAAAATGGCGAATTAAGTCAAGAACAAATAGACCGTCTTACAACAGAATTACCAAAATTAACATTAGGACCGAGCGGAACTGTAGCATTTGAAACAATTTCTGAAATTTTAAAATTAGAACCAGATGATCTAGAAAATAAAGAGCTCGAAACTGCATTAGAAAAACTCGCACAAGAAAATCCAACTGATACAGAAGGTATGGCATTAGAGGCATTCAAAGGTTGGATTATGTTGAAACATCCAGAATGGGCAGATCAACTTTCAGAACTAATAGGACCGGCCACTGAACCAGAAGCCACTGAACCAGCAACAGAACCTGCTTCAGAACAACCAACGCAACAACCAGTGGCAGAAAGTGCTAAAGGACAAATGGTTGAAAAAATTGCCGAAATTATCAAGAGCAGATTTAATCTAAGCAATGAAACCGTGGCACCATTTAGAGGAAAAGAAGGCATTCTTATTGATGTTGAAAAAGCTTGTAAAGAAGAATTTGGAGATAAAATGGACGAGGCCGTATTGGGTAAAATTAGACATATTGCAGAACGCTATATGGAAAAATTAACCAATATGTGGGAAGAAAAACATGGTAGAATGGCACCAGGAAATCACGAAGAAATGGAAGATATTAGAAGATTAGCAGGATTGGCAAAATAACCAATAATATATACTCTTTAGACTTGTTTTAATAAATAAAAGTGCATATACTAGTTATATGCACTTTTTCTTTTTGTCAGTGGGCATTAAGAAAGCGGCACAACAAAGGCATAACATTAAGGAGAAACATTATGGCAACTTTGGCTGAAATCCGTGCGAAACTTCAACAAACCGCACAATCAAATTCAAATATCACCAGTGGTGATAACGCAATTTTTCCACATTGGAACATCGCAGAAGGTACTACAACAACTGTACGCTTTCTTCCAGATAAAGATTCTAACAACACATTTTTCTGGGTAGAACGTGCAATGATTAAACTACCTTTTGCCGGTATCAAAGGTGAAGTAAACAGTAAACCTATCACTGTACAAGTTCCCTGTATGGAGATGTGGAATGAATCTTGTCCAATTCTTACTGAGGTTCGTCCTTGGTTTAAAGATAAAAGTCTAGAAGATATGGGTCGTAAATATTGGAAGAAAAAATCATATCTCTTCCAAGGTTTTGTTGTAAACACAGATCTTAAAGAAGACAAACTCCCAGAAAATCCAATTCGTCGATTCATCATCGGTAGTCAAATTTTTAACATCGTTAAAAATGCACTGATGGATAGTGAGATTGAAGAACTGCCTACTGATTATATTCGTGGTCTTGATTTCAAAATCACTAAGAGTGGAAAAGGTGGTTATGCAGATTACAACACTTCTACTTGGGCACGTCGTGAACGTGCATTGAGTGAATTAGAAATGTCTGCAATTCAACAGTATGGTCTTTGGAATCTACAAGATTTTCTACCCAAAAAGCCAACTGAAGTTGAACTAAAAGTTATCAAGGAAATGTTTGAAGCATCAGTTGATGGTGAAGCATATGATCCAGATCGTTGGGCAAACTACTTCAAACCCAGCGGTGCAGTAAATCTTTCCTCTGGTGTTCCTAAGTCAGTAACTAATCAAGCATCAGCAAAGCCCGCAGTTTCTGCTCCTTCTGGTCTTGATGATGAAGAACCTCCTTTTGAACCCGAAACTAAGTCTGCTGTTAAAGAAGATAAACCTTCTGGTGCTAATGAAGCCAGCAATCGTGCAGCAGATATCATCGCGATGATTCGTAAACGTCAAGCACAATAAGGAGATATTATGTCCAAGGCATTTGATATTTCTAAATTTCGTAAGACTATTACAAAAAGCATCGAGGGATTAGGTGTAGGATTTAACGATCCTACAGATTGGATCTCTACTGGTAATTATGCCTTGAACTATCTTATCTCGGGGGATTTCTTTAAAGGGATTCCCCTTGGTAAGGTAACTGTGTTTGCCGGAGAATCAGGTGCAGGCAAATCATATATCTGTTCAGGAAATATTATTAGACATGCACAAGAACAAGACATTTTTGTGATTCTAATTGACTCGGAAAATGCACTTGATGAGTCTTGGTTACACGATCTAGGTGTAGATACATCGGAAAAAAAGTTGCTTAAACTTAATATGGCAATGATTGATGATGTGGCTAAGACAATCAGCGAATTCATGAAAGAATATAAGGCTATGCCTGTTGATGAACGACCTAAAGTGTTATTTGTCATTGATAGTCTAGGTATGTTGTTGACTCCTACTGATGTAACACAATTTGAATCAGGTGATATGAAAGGTGATATGGGTCGTAAACCTAAAGCATTGACTGCTCTTGTTCGAAATTGTGTAAATATGTTCGGAAGTTATAATGTAGGTATGGTCGCAACAAATCATACCTATGCCAGTCAAGATATGTTTGACCCAGATGATAAAATTTCAGGTGGGCAAGGATTTATCTATGCATCAAGTATCGTTGTTGCTATGAAAAAACTCAAACTTAAAGAGGATGAGGATGGCAATAAGGTTTCAGATGTACTTGGTATCCGTTCTGCTTGTAAAGTTATGAAAACACGTTATGCTAAACCTTTTGAGAATGTTCAGGTCAAAATTCCCTACTCAACAGGAATGAGTCCAACATCAGGTCTAGTTGACATGTTCGAAAAAATGGGTGTACTATCTAAGGTAGGTAATAAATTGGCGTATACCAGTAAAGATACTGGCGAAATTATTGCCGAATTTCGTAAAAATTGGACCGAAGACAAACTGATGAAAATCATGGTCGAATGGGATGCCAATTTTACACCAACTTCTACTGAAAATATTGAAAAAGTTGAGGAGATCGAAAATGATTGATGATAGTTTCATTGTAGAAATCTGGGATATCTTTAAAGAATACGTTCCAGAAAAAAATCGTGAAACCGCAGCAACACAATTTGTTGAATTTCTTCAGGATTCGGGTGTAAAAGACTCGGTACTAGAAAGTGTTCTTGGATATGATCAATATCTTGACTCGGCTATTGAACTTATTATCAACGAAGATGAGTTTGACGAAGAAGATGAAGATCCCTATGATGACGATGTCGACGAAAATGAGGATTATTGATGCAATGGTACTCGCGTATAAGCAGTGACCTTGCTAATCTTCCATTATGTATCGACTACTACTATCAAGAACTTGACAAAGCTCGGCAAGAAGCCAAAATTTTCGGTAATATTGAAAAGGCATCGGCTTCTTTGCCGGGAATTGTGGAGCAACGTTTCAATCAACTTCAAGAAATTGAAGGTATTCTAGAATTTCTTAATATCGAACTACGAAAAATCCGCAGTAAAATATTTAAAAAATATTTAGAAAACTATCAACGTGCTCTTTCAAGCCGAGATGTGGAAAAATATGTGGATGGTGAAGATGATGTAGTTGATATGGAAAAAATTATCAACGAATTCGCACTATTGCGTAATCAATGGCTGGGAATTATCAAGGCATTGGACATAAAACAATGGCAGTTGAGTAATATCATTAAATTACGCACTGCCGGTCTTGAAGATATTCAACTGTAAGGAGAATTTTCATATGTGGATGGAAGATATTTTATCAGCAGTATTGTCTTTACCCATGAATTCTACGAGAAGTATGAATTTTAACATTCTTTACAGTATGCATGAACAAAATGTCAAGCAAATTGGTTTAACACAGAAACAAAGAAACCTATTAGAGAAAATTCTCAATCAGAATTCTAAAAATTTGTCTGTATATTTGAATCTAGAAGTTATTGATGCAATTCGTAGTCCACAATATCGACTACCTTTACGGCTTTTAGAAGATGCAAAATTGGTTTCTGTAGAAAATGACGAAATTTATGGTAAAAAATTTAAAATTGCTTTTCCATACGATAAAGATTTGATCACTGATATTCAAGTTACAAGAAATCAAGCAGCATTATGTACTTGGGATGGAGAAAGTCGTGCTTGGACTATGCCAGTTGTAGAAAAAAATGTTGTTTGGTTACATAAATTTGTCAAAAAACACAATTTTGTCGTAACAGATGATGTAAATTCATATTTTTCACAATTAGAAACTGTTTTTGACAACATAGAAAGTTATGTGCCGATCGTAGTTGAAGAAAATAATGAAATTTCTTTGAAAAATTTTCATGGTAACAACAACCTAGAAGGTTCTAATCTGATTGAAAAACTTTTTGATGCAAGGAAAAAGGGTGTTGTTCATTGGGATAATGAAATTGAGCAAAAATTAGAGGAATTTTCAATTTCTACCATGGTAAGACAGTTTTTAAAAACACAACCTAATCAAGTTTTTAACGTTGGTCAGAATGAAATGGTCATTGCTGATGTGGCTATGATCTTAAAAAATCTTTTCCCATGCTTAGTTGTTATCCCATCTACAGCAACTTTGTTAAAAATGGAAAAAACCATGGAAATTTTGGAAAAACTAGATATTACATCTGATCAAATCAGTGTGATGTTTAGATTACCTAACAGTACTGATAGAAATTTTAATCAATTTATTAAAGATAAAAAATTAAACAACCCACTATCAGAAAATACCAAAGTAGTTTTTGTCAGCGGTAAAATTACTAAACCAATTTTCGAATCACGTATGTATTTTCACTCAATTTTGAGTTATAATACTATTTTCCCACATTATGGTTTGAATAATTTTTTGAAAAATCAGGCTAATATTATCGCAATAACATGAAAAATTGTAAAATTATTATTAAAGATGAAGTGAATGTTAAGATTGAGAATCTAGATCTTGATACAAGAAAATTTTTGGTCAAAAAATTCAAGTTTGAGGACCCTACTGCTAGATTTAGACCGGCCTTTAAACTGGGTAGATGGGATGGTACTATTAGTTTCTTCGGTCTAGGTGGTACTACCTATCTTTCTATGCTGCCCCAGGTATTGGAAATTTTAGAGGGGAGAAATTACTACATTGAACTTGAAGATCAACGAACCAGTTTTGCACTGGATTTTGATAAAATCTCCGAAGATTTTTGGGGTGAAAAATGTTGGCCTCAAGGACATCGATTTCAAGGACAACCTATTAGACTTCGAGATGATCAAGTAGAAGTTGTTAATAAATTTCTAGAGAATCCTCAATGTATACAAGAAATTGCCACAGGATTTGGCAAAACTATTACCACTGCCACTTTGGCAAAAATTTGTGAAAAATATGGAAGAACAATCACTATTGTACCGAATAAGTCGCTTGTCGAACAGACAGAAGAAGATTTTGTTAACTGCGGTCTTGATGTCGGAGTTTACTACGGAGACAGAAAAGATATTGGTAAGACACATACTATCGCAACTTGGCAAAGTTTGAACATTTTAGAGAAAAAATCCAAAGATGATGAAGAATTACTTTCATTATCAGAGTTTTTGCATGGTGTTCAATGTGTCATGGTTGACGAAGTCCATATGGCTAAAGCAGAGGTTTTAAAAAAATTATTAACACAAAATCTTTCCAATGCCTGTATACGGTGGGGACTGACCGGTACAGTTCCAAAACAGGATTTTGAATTTCAAAGTCTACGGGCAAGCCTAGGAGAAGTGGTGCATCGTGTATCTGCACATGAACTACAAGAAAAAGGTGTGCTTAGTAACTGCCACGTGAATATAATTCAAACAGCAGAACATAGAGAATTCGGTTCTTACAAAGAAGAATTGAAATTCCTGGTTACTGATGAAACTAGAATTAACTGGATCAGCAATCTAATTAAAAAAATTGCAGATTCAGGTAATACTTTAATATTAGTTGACAGACTAGAGAGTGGTGAATGTATAATAAACAATATACCAGACAGTGTGTTTATATCCGGTAGAGTAAAAACCAAAGATAGAAAAGCAGAATACGATGAAGTTAAAATTGCTGACAACAAGGTTATTGTGGCGACTTATGGTGTGGCCGCTGTGGGTATTAATATCCCTCGTATTTTTAATCTGGTTCTTTTGGAGCCCGGAAAAAGCTTTGTTAGGGTTATACAAAGTATTGGACGAGGCATTAGAAAGGCTGAAGATAAAGACCACGTAGAAATTTGGGATTTGACTGCTAGCACAAAATATGCTAAAAAACACTTAACTGAACGTAAAAAATTCTATAGAGAAGCCAAATATGACTTTTCTATTGAGAAGGTAACTTATCAATAATTCCAAGGAGACATAAAATTCAGATTCTGACACTTGATAACAAAACATACTACCTTAATGATCTCCCTGACGAAGTTGAAGATGATATTCGATTTGCAGTACTGGATAATAGTGACAATACAAATCCTGATCATTTTTTCATTCCGCTAATTTTTCTTGAAAGTTTTACAGGACCAGCCGCAGTTTTAAATATCGGCGGACACGAAATTACTATGCCATTAGATTGGTGTACTATCGTCGGTGATCCCCAAGGTCCAGAAATGGAAGTATTACCAATTACTAGTCTTAATGATCGAGGATTTGAGACCTTTATTTTTAACCCCTTGAGCAGTTTTCGACCTGAATTTTTAGAGATTGACATCGTGGATATCTATCAAGAAGTTAAATGGTATTTTCCAAAAATGAAACCTGGTCAACTACTATGTACGCCGATCCAATCTGGTCATAAGCCACTGTGTGCATACTTTGTTAAAGAAGTAAGTCGTCAAAGCGAAATTGTAGATTTTACTAAATGTTGGTAATATGAAAAAACCACGTGTACCTATGACTCGAATTTTAAATGCAATTTCAAATCGAGATATAGATTTTTATAAAAGATTGTCTGATGAGGATAAAAAAAGTATTAGTTTTTATACATTGATACGCTATACTTCATCGGTGGATCATGACAATCCTGAAATCGAATACGCATTTATTGAAAGATCTAATGAATTTATTAACAAAAATTATTTTAATCTACAGGCAGAAAAAGATTTAATTTGGAAACTATACGCTAGTATTGGAATAGGTTCTCCAGTAAGATATAATTATCTAAAGGCTCCCTCCAAATTAGAACCGGATCGATTTGAAAAACTACTGTGCGAACTTTATCCCAGTTATAAGATGGAAGATATTAAATTTTTATCTTCTATGATGGACGAAAAAGATCGTGAAGAACTGTTTGATAAAATGGGATTTGATAAGAAACAACGTAAAGAATATCAATAACTTGAGATGATTGAATTGCAAGATCAACCTTACAATTGTGTGCATTGTGGTAAATCCTTCATGAAGGAAAAAACTTCAATGGCACATATGTGCGAACGAAAACGTCGAGCCATGCAACGTGATGAAAAACGTGTACAGGCCGGCTATATGGTCTATAATAGATTCTTTGAATTAACTCAAAATCAAAATAAACCTAAATCATATGATGATTTTTGTAACAGTGCATACTATAACGCTTTTGTAAAATTTGGTAGTTATATCAATAATATTAATCCAATTTATCCAAATAAATTTATTGATTATATAATTAAAAGCGGTACCAAATTAGATAACTGGTGTAAAGATGAACACTATGAAAAATATCTTTTCGAGATGCTGAAAGTCGAACCAGTTGAAAGTGCTGTACAACGTACATTACAAACTATGATGGAATGGGCTGAAGAACAATCGGCGGAATTTAATCACTACTTCATCTATGCCAGTTTAAATAGAGCAGTATATGATATACGTAATGGTCGAATTAGTTGTTGGCTATTATTGAACAGTAAATCTGGTAAGGATATGGTCAGTAAGATGAATGACGAACAATTGAATATTATTGCACCAGCATTTGATATTAAATTTTGGATGAAGAAATTTAAAGAAAATCCAGCAGATGTGATTCTGGTAGAAGAAATTTGTAAAGAGGCAGGTATAGAATGACACGAGAAGATACACTTAGAAAATTTTGTTATGATCATAACATAAAGGTTCTTGATACAAACAAACGAGCACACATATATACCAAACTTAATACCTCATATTTCCAATATCCGAATGATCTGAATATTGTTGATAGCCATGTAATACAGGACACCGAACCGCTCTATACTCTTGAAATTGCATTGAGTGAATTAGAAAAAATTGCCGAGTTTGAATCACAGGTCTTTAATCATATGCGAGCCAAAGGCCACTATGACATGTTTAATATGATCATGGAACAAAAAGAACGCGAAAAACAATTAAGAAATCATTACCCAGCAGTACAGAAGGCCTATGAACATTATAGTTTGATGCTAAAAATGGCCGAAGGAGGAGAACTATGAGATTGGAAGGGTTCGTAGAAAAAGGTTGGGGGCACGAACTGATTTGGGCCACTAATGACAAATATTGTGGCAAACTTTTGAAGTTTAATAAAGGTGCTAAATTTAGTATGCACTTCCACTCAGAAAAAGATGAAACATGGTTTATCTTATCTGGCAAATTTTTAGTACGGCATATTGATACAAAAACTGCTAATATACATGAAAACGAATTGAATGTGGGAAATGTTTGGAGGAACGAACCTCTATTACCCCATCAAATAGAATGTCTAGAAGAAGGCACAATAATAGAAGTAAGTACACCCGACTCTGTTGAAGATAATTATAGAGTTATGAAAGGCGATAGTCAAAAATGAAAATATTAATCACCGGTCATCAAGGATTTATCGGTCAAAATATGATGGAGGCTCTTTCATCGGAGCACGAAGTCGATGGCCTAGAATGGAACGATGCTTTACCTAATTTACTAGGCTATGATTGGGTCATTCATCTGGGCGCAATCACCTCCACTACCGAACATGATGTTGAAAAAGTCATGGAATATAACTATGATTTCAGTCGATATTTACTGATAGAATGTGAAAAGGCCGGAGTGAACTTACAATATGCAAGTTCAGCATCAGTATATGGAACTTATAGAGAATTTAAAGAAGATAGTCTAAAATTTCCTAAAAGTCCCTATGCATGGAGCAAATATCTTTTTGATAGATTTTTTGAAAAATTTGCAGAACAGGGTCGTTGGAATAAAATTAAAGTTCAAGGTTTTAGGTATTTTAATGTATACGGTCCTTATGAAGATCATAAAGGCGAACAGGCTAGCCCATTTCATAAATTTACCACTCAGGCTAAAGAGACTGGTGTAATTAAATTGTTCGAAGGAAGTGATCGATTCTTTAGAGATTTCATCCATGTTAATGATGTTGTTGATATCCATAAGAAATTTTTAAAGATTAACAAATCAGGTATCTTTAATGTTGGTACAGGTAAACCTAGAAGTTTTGAAGATGTGGCCAAAGAGATAGCCACAGAATTTAATGCAACTATACAATATATTCCTATGCCCGATAACTTAAAAAATCAATATCAAGAATTTACCTGTGCTGATCTTACACATTTAGAAGATAATTTAAACGATGTTGAAAATCATAGTTAATGGCACGTTTGATATCGTTCATCGAGGTCATCTACATTTACTTGAATACGCAAGATCACATCTAGATAGTTTTGTCTATGTGTTAATCGACAGTGATCGAAGAGTTAATCAATTGAAAGGCCCGGATAGACCTGTTAATAATCAAAACGATCGTAAATTTCTATTAGAGTCATTACAATATGTAGATAGAGTTGATATATTTGATAGCGATGATGAATTGAGAAATTTAATTAGTTCCTATAAACCAGACCTAATGATTAAAGGTAGTGACTACGAAGGTAAACCTATTATAGGATCAGAATTTTGCAAAGAGATTAAATTTTATGCACATACAGGACACAGCACAACACGACTCATTCAACGTATTACTGATAGGTGATAACTGTTTAGATGAATACCAAATCGGTACCGTGGATAGACTGAGCCCAGAAGCACCGGTACCAGTTATTAAGATCGTGGAAACTGAAACAGTTTTCGGTATGGCCGCAAATGTTAAACTAAACTTAAAAAACTTAGGTATTGATCCAGATTTTATCACTAATGATCAACAAATTCTAAAAACTAGATTTATAGATAAACGATCAGGTCAACATATGTTGAGAGTTGACCAAGAACCCGTAATTGCACCATGGAGCGGACGTACACCTTTTCCATTGTCTACATATGATGCTGTGATAATTTCTGATTATAACAAAGGTTTTTTACTGTATGAACACATTGAACACATAATCAGTAAGTTTACTGGGCCTATTTTTATTGATACTAAAAAAACACAACTGGCAGATATCAGTTCCGATAATGTCTATATCAAAATAAATGAATTAGAACATCGCATGGCTAGAAGTTTACCTAGTCATTTGATTGTGACCTTGGGCGATAAAGGTGCTATGTATAAACATAATGATACCGAGACCTTAATCGCAACTAAACCAGTGGATGTGGTAGATGTCTGTGGAGCCGGAGATACATTCTTGGCAGCATTGGCAGTTCAATATCTCTATACAAAAAATATCGAACAAAGTATAATATTTGCCAATGTGGCAGCAGGTTTAACTGTTCAACATAGGGGCAACTATGCTCCAACTTACGATGAGATTGTAAATGCCGGATATTGATATTGACTTTGCTGATAGAAATAAGATATTGGATATACTTCCACATATCCCTGCCAGTATACGAGAAAATAATATTGTTAAAAAACATAACACCGGTGTATACTTCCAAGAAATTCCCTATGATCCATTTACAGATACCGCAAATATAGATTACAAAGAAGCCGAAGATCGTGGCTATTTTAAAATTGATTTCCTTAATGTCAGTGTATATAAAGATATTCGAAACGAAGAACATCTTAACGACCTAATGAATA
>Ga0129333_10006705_pt1 | contig 10886 bp, 8 predicted proteins | sample CPB6_08_DNA_FD_94474 | JGI IMG/M metagenome (GOLD analysis project Ga0129333, IMG submission 94474) | Freshwater to marine salinity gradient microbial communities from Chesapeake Bay, USA - CPBay_Sum_0.6_0.8_DNA | ecosystem: Environmental > Aquatic > Marine > Coastal | place: USA: Chesapeake Bay...
CCCCCTTGGGCGCGTCCGGGGTGGTCGGCTACGCTGGCGGTCCCCTAGGGCAGTGGCGCAACTGGCAGCGCAACGGTCTCCAAAACCGTAGGTTGGGGGTTCGAGTCCCTCCTGCCCTGCAAAACGTGGCGTGCGGTCGGGCCTCCTCGGGGACCCGACCCGTAGGCGCGGGATCGTCCCGTGCCGAAACCTCCGCCACCCACCGAGAACCCGACCGACGAGGACCGCATGGCGAGCAACATGAACCGGGAGCAGAAGCGGATGCTCCAGCGCGCCGGGTACCTCGGCGAGGACGGTGAGGTCCAGCGCACGCGGACGACCCCCGCCCAGACGTCGCCGAAGCGCGAGCGCACGTCGCCGCGGAAGTTCTTCCGCGAGATGGTCTCCGAACTCCGCAAGGTCGCCTGGCCGACCCGCTCGGAGGTCGTCAACTACTCGATCATCACGCTGGTGTTCCTCGTGGTGGTGACCGCGGTGATCGGCGTCGTGGACTGGGGATTCTCCCGGGCCGTGTTCTGGCTGTTCGCCATCAACTGAACGCATCGACAGGGACGTGGACAACGTGGATCAGGAACTCGACGACCTCGCCGCCGAAGTGGGCGAGCCGACCGACGTCAGCGATGACGTCGAGGTCGCCGCGGCCGACGTGATCGCGGCCGAGGACCTCCTCGTCGAGGAGGCCGCCGCCGAGGAGCAGAGCCCCTACGACCGCCCGGGCAAGTGGTACGTCGTCCACTCGCAGTCGGGCTACGAGAACAAGGTGAAGCAGAACCTCGAGGCGCGCGTGGTCTCCATGAACATGGAGGAGCGCATCCACGAGGTCGCCATCCCCACCGAGGACGTCGTCGAGTTCAAGGGCGGCCGGAAGGTCGTCGTCCAGCGCAAGGTCTTCCCGGGGTACCTGCTCGTGCGGTGCACCCTCGACGAGCCGGCGTGGTACGTGATCCGCAACACCCCCGGTGTGACCGGTTTCGTCGGTGCCGGCAACAAGCCGTCGCCGTTGCGCCGCCACGAGGTCGAGCAGTTCCTCCACACCAAGCCCGCCGGTGAGGCGCCCACGAAGAAGGGCAAGCCGCGACTCGAGTACGAGCTCGGCGAGACCGTCCGGGTCAAGGAAGGTCCGTTCTCGGACTTCTCCGGCGAGATCGTCGAGATCAACGAGGACCAGCTCAAGGTGAAGGTCCTCGTGAACATCTTCGGCCGGGAGACCCCGGTCGAGCTGGAGTTCGGGCAGATCGCCCGTCTCTGATCCGGCGCCCGTCGCCGTCCCCCGAAGGTTCCGTTTGGTCACCGGGTCGCCCGTGCGCGACGCTGGTAGGCCGCCGAGTGAGGTTGAGGTGCTGTGGCCAAGAAGCAGGTAGTGGCCGTCGTGAAGATCCAGATTCCCGCCGGGAAGGCGAACCCCGCCCCCCCGGTCGGTACCGCGCTGGGTCCGCACGGCATCGCGATCATGGATTTCTGCAAGCAGTACAACGCTGCGACGGAGAGCCAGGCCGGCACGATCATCCCGGCCGAGGTGACGGTCTACGCCGACCGCACCTTCAGCTTCGTGACGAAGACGCCGCCGACGCCGGTGCTGCTGCGCCAGGCCGCCGGTCTCGAGAAGGGGTCGACGAAGCCGGGCAAGGAGAGCGCCGGTGTCGTCACCGACGCCCAGGTCACCGAGATCGCCAAGACCAAGCTCAACGACCTGAACGCCTACGACCTCGAGGCCGCCAAGGCGCAGGTCGCCGGCACCGCCCGGTCCATGGGCCTGCGCGTCGAGTCCTGAACAACCCGAACATCCGCACGCGACCGGGGGAGGACCTCGCCCCAGGCGCCGACACCACGAGGGAGCCACACATGGCGCAAGGCAAGCGGTACGACGATTCGGTGAAGCGGTACGACCGCGATCACCTGCACAGCCCCGGCGAGTGCGTCGAGGTCGTGAAGAGTCTGGCGAAGGCGAACTTCGACGAGACCGTCGAGGTGGCCGTCCGGCTCGGCGTCGACCCCCGGAAGGCCGACCAGATGGTCCGCGGGACCGTCGCACTCCCCGCCGGGACCGGCCGGAACGTCCGCATCGCAGTGTTCGCCGCCGGCGAGGCGGCCGCCGCCGCCCGTGAGGCGGGCGCCGACTTCGTCGGCGCGGACGACCTCGTCGCGCAGATCGAGGGCGGTATGACCGACTTCGACCTCGCCATCGCCACCCCCGACCTCATGCCGATGGTCGGCAAGCTCGGTCGTGTGCTCGGTCCCCGCGGCCTCATGCCGAACCCGAAGACGGGCACGGTCACGCCGGACCCGGCGAAGGCCGTCGGCGAGTTCAAGGGCGGCCGGGTCGAGTACCGCACCGACCGCTACGGCAACGTGCACGTGCCGATCGGCAAGGCGAGCTTCACCGCCGACGCACTGCTCGAGAACTTCACGGCGGTCCTCGACGAGCTCAACCGGGCGAAGCCGTCGTCCTCGAAGGGCCGCTACATCCGCAAGGTCGTCATGTCCACCACCCACGGTCCGGGCGTCAAGGTCGACCCGGTCCGGGTGGCCGCAGAACGCTGATCGTCGCCCGCGTAGCGCGGGCCAAGGTGTCGGCCGGGCAACCGGTCGGCGAGACCGAAACACAACCGGCGCCGCTCGCCGAAGACCTCCGGTGCAACCGCTCAATGGGCCTCGGCCCGCCGGAGCAGGCGGATGCTCCTCGGCCGGATCGGTACACGGCTCCACCGTGTCGGATCCAGGACGTGGATGTCCGCTCCTGCGGGCTCCACGTCCTGTTGCGTTCTCGGAGCCATGTCCGAACCGAACAAGAACCGAAAGGAGGTGCAGGTGGAGAACCCGAGACCAGAGAAGGTCGCTGTCGTGGCGGAGGTCCAGGAGCGCATGGCCGCCGCTGAGGCGGTCATCCTGACCGAGTACCGCGGCATGTCCGTCGCAGACATCTCGTCGCTGCGCAGGCAGTTGCGTGACGTCGGTGGCGAATACCGGATCTACAAGAACACGCTCGTCCGATTCGCCGCCCGGAACCTGGGCATCGACATCGACGAGATGTTGCACGGACCCACTGCACTCGCGATCGTCGCGAATCGGCCCGATGGCACCACCGGTGACATCGCCGGGGTGGCGAAGGTGTTGCGCTCGTTCTCCCGCGACGTACCGGCGATGGTCGTCAAGGGTGGCGTGCTCGGCACAGCCGCGATCGACGCCGAGAGTGCCAAGGCACTCGCGGACATGCCGTCGCGTGAACAGGTGCTGGCCCAGATCGCCGGTCTGCTGGAGGCGCCCGCGTCCCAGTTCGCCGCGCTGCTCGACGCCGTGCCCCGGTCGTTCACCTACGCCATGCAGGCCCTGGCGGACAAGCGGTCCGCCGAGGCTGCGTGAGCAACCGACGAATCCCCACGAACGTACGAACCGACACGAATCCGAAAGAAGGCAAGAACAATGGCAGTTTCCATCGATGAGATCCTCGACGCGATCGGCGGCATGACCGTCCTCGAGCTGGTCGAGCTGAAGAAGGCGTTCGAAGAGCGCTTCGACGTCACCGCCGCCGCCCCGATGGCGGTCGCGGTGGCCGCTCCGGGTGCCGCCGCCGGCGGCGAGGCCGCCGGTGGTGGCGACGAGCAGACCGAGTTCGACGTCGTCCTGACCGACGCCGGTGCCCAGAAGATCCAGGTGATCAAGGAGGTGCGGACCCTGACGAACCTCGGCCTCAAGGAGGCCAAGGACCTCGTCGACGGTGCGCCCAAGCCGGTGCTCGAGAAGGTGTCGAAGGAAGACGCCCAGAAGGCGAAGGAAGCCCTCGAGGGCGCCGGCGCCAGCGTCGAAGTCAAGTGATCTGACGATCCGTTGTGCGGAGCCGGGCCCTCGGGCCCGGCTCTGTCGCGTCCGGGGTCAGACGCGGTGCGGCGGATCGACCGGTCCCGGTCCGCTGCCGAGACGCCAACTCGCCGCGCGCTCGACGGCGGACCGCACCACCCGGACGGCCTCGTCGACTGCTGTGTCGAGGTCGAGGCCGCGGGCGAGGCCGACCGTGATCGCCGCGCTCAGGGTGTCACCCGTGCCGGCGTTGTTCGGTGTCACGGTGCGGTGGCCGGCGATCCGTCGCACCGCCACCGCCCGGACGAGCACGTCGACGACGCCCTCGCCGTCGAGTCGCCCGCCGCTCGCGAACACGGCCCGGGCGGGAACCCGTCGTGCTGCGGTCTCGAGGCCGTCGACGTCGTCCACTCGGACGCCGCTCAGCAGGGCGATCTCGTCGCGGTTCGGCGTGACCACCGTCGCGTGCGGCAGCAACCGTTCCCGGTAGGCGTCCGTCACCTCGCCGGGGAACGGGGGGCGGCCGTGTCGGTCCACGAGGACCGGGTCGACGACGAGGTTCGGGAGCCTGCCCGCTGCGGCGAGCGCCGCGACCGCCTCGACGAGGTCGACCCGTCCGAGCATCCCGGTCTTGACCGCAGCGACGGGGAGGTCGTCCACCACGGCGGTGATCTGCGCGACGACCGCCTCGGTGGGAACCACGGTCGCACCGCGGATCGCCGTGCTGTCCTGCGCGGTCACCACCGTGATCGCGCACGTGCCGAACGCGCCGAGCGCGGCGAAGGTCCGCAGATCTGCCTGCACCCCGTGCGCACCACCGGAGTCGGAGCCGCCGATGGTGAGGACGACCGGCGGCGTGGGCGTCATCGCATCGGCTCCGGCAGCGGCGCGTGGTGGACGATCTCGAGCACCCGGGTCGCCCGGGTGAGCGCCACGTACAGCGATCGCAGTCCGGCCATCGTCTCCCCGGCGACGGCGGCCGGCTCGACGACGACGACGCCGTCGAACTCGAGCCCCTTCGTCTCCGTCGCCGAGTACACCGCGACGGGGGTCTCGAGGGTGTCCTCCCCGGCGGCGAGGGGGAGCCCGGCGCGAGTGAGTGCGCCACGGATCCCCTCCCGCAGATCGTCGGGGACGATCACGGCGAGGCGGCCGTCACCGACCACCTCGAGTGCTCGTGCCGCAGCGGCGGCGACCGCACCGGGGAGTTCGGCCGCTGTCGTGGCGGTGACGCGCGGGCGGATCCCGGCGCTGCGCACCGACGACGGTGGGGTGAGCCCCGGGTCGGTGTGGGCGAGGATGGCGGCGGCGACCTCCATGATCTCGGTCGGGGTCCGGTAGTTGACGGTCAGCTCCGCCCGTCGGGGTTCGCGCCGGGCGGGCAGGTGGGCGAGGGCGTCGTCCCACGTGGTGAGCGCAGCGGGCCGGCTGGCCTGGCCGAGGTCGCCGACGATCGTCATCGACCCGTTCGGGCACCGTCGGGCGACGGCGCGCCACTGCATCGCCGAGAGATCCTGCGCCTCGTCGACGATCACGTGGCCGAACACCGGCGGGAAGGCCTCGTCCTCGTCCTCGGCGAGGGCCGCCTGCTCCCGGTCGGTGAGGCGCTCCACGAGCTGGCGCCGCATCGTCGCGTCGAGTTCACCCGTCTGCAGCGTGATGTCGGCGACGGTCTCCTCGATGCGCCAGCGGGCGTTCTCCCGCAGCTGTTCGCGCCGCCGCTTCTGGACGCGGCTCGGGAGAGGGCCGAGGAGCGTCGCCGCCTCGTCGAGCAGGGCGACGTCCGCGGTCGTCCAGGCCACGCGTCCGACGTCGGTCGACCGCGGCCGGCGCAGTGCGTCGCGTTCGGGGTCGTCGAGCACCCCGGCGGTGGCGAGCCGCAGGAGCCCGGGGGATCCGAACAGGTCGTTCAGCAGTTCCTCGGGCGTGAGCAGCGGCCACATCCGCTCGAGAGCCGCCCGCACCTCGGGGGTGCGGCCGATCCCGGCGAGGAAGTTCTCCTCCTCGCGTTCGAGGGCGAGCGCCGAACTGCGCACGACGTCGAGGGGGTCGAGGTCGTCGTCGGCGTCGAGGGGCAGTTCGGCGGGCAGTCGGTCGAGCCCGGCCCGGACGTGGGGCCGGTAGTTGCGCCACAGGGCCCGGCGCAGGCGCCGCGCGAACACGGCGCGCCGCTCGTTGTGGGTGCCGGGCCGCTGCCGGACCTGGTCGACGATGCGCTGGAGCTCGACCCGACGCACCCGGATGACACGGGTGCCGTAGGGCACCCGGAGGTCGTCGGGCAGCACGCGTTCCCGGTCGCGGACGGCGTTGCGGAGCACCCGGACCATCCGGGCGTCGCCCTTGGTGCGCTCGGCCTCGGGGACGTCCTCCCCGGTGACGGGGACCCGCCCGTACAGGCCGTCGACGGTGACGAGCCCGACCCCGTTCTCGCCGAGCGAGGGGAGGACGTGCTCGATGTAGCGCAGGAACGTCCGGTTCGGTCCGACCACGAGCACGCCGGCGTCCTCGAGTCGTTGACGGTTCGCGTAGAGCAGGTAGGCGGCGCGGTGGAGGGCGACAGCGGTCTTCCCGGTGCCCGGTCCGCCCTGCACGATGAGGATGCCCGGGAACGGTGCCCGGATCACGAGGTCCTGCTCGGCCTGGATCGTGGCGACGATGTCGCCCATCCGGCCGGTCCGTGAGCGACCGAGCGCCGCGAGCAGCGCCCCCTCGCCGACGACCCCGAGACGGGCGCCGTCGGCCCGGTCGAGGTCGAACACCTCGTCGTCGATGTCGACGACGCGTCGACCCCGGGTCAGCAGGTGCCGGCGGCGGACGAGACCCATCGGGTCGCGCCCGGTGGCCCGGTAGAACGGCTCGGCCGCCGGGGCACGCCAGTCGATCACGAGGGGGTCGCCGGCCTCGTCGAGGATGGAGATCCGGCCCACCTGGTAGGACTCCGCCTCGACGGTGTCGATCCGGCCGAAGCAGAGGGCCGCTCCGCCGAGCTCGAGGTGGTTGAGCCGCTGGTCGGTCAGTGCGAGGAGGCTCTCCCACTCGACCCTGGCCTGGCCGGTCGTGGTGGCGCCGAGCTCCCGGTGGTGGCGGACGACGTCGAGCGCGGACTCCCGCATCGCACCGAGCCGCTCGTAGGCGCGGTCGACCGCCCGTTGCTCGGCCCGGATCTCGTCGTCGAGGCTGTTCGGCGGGGGAGCGGTGGTCCCCGGGTCGTCCATCAAGGCGCGAGATTCTAGGACAGGGGCATGGCGTGCTCGCCAGCGGGGGATGCTTGACCTCTTGCCTGGTCACCCGTACCGTTCGATCTGCCGGGCACCCCGTCCGGCGCCTCCGAGGGCGCCGGTTGCGGTGGTGAGGGGACCGTGGCTAGTCTGGGCCGTTGCCGTCCCCACGCCCCGTTGCCGTCGCGTCTTCCTCGTGTCGTCGCGCGTCCCCGTGGTTCGGGACGGCGTGCAGATGACGGCCCGTCATCGTCGCCATCCTCATCGTGGGTCCACGCGCACCCGGGGAGCTCTCACTTGTCCTCTCGCTCCGTCGAACGGGAACGGTATTCCTTCGCCAATCTCGACGAGGTCCTCGATCTTCCGGACCTCATCGCGATCCAACGGGAAAGTTTCGACTGGTTCCTCCGGCACGGCCTCGCCGAGGCCTTCGCCGACATCAGCCCCATCAAGGACTTCACCGAGAATCTCTCGCTCGAGTTGGAGTTCGACCCCGACGACGAGGACCTGAGGCCACCGCCCAAGTTCACCGTCGAGGAGTGCAAGGAGAAGGACATGACCTTCTCCGCGCCGATCTTCGTCCGCGCCCGCTTCCTGAACGCCAAGACCGGCGAGATCAAGGAGCAGACCGTCTTCATGGGGGACTTCCCGATGATGACGGACAAGGGGACGTTCATCATCAACGGCACCGAGCGTGTCGTCGTCTCCCAGCTCGTGCGCAGCCCCGGCGTGATCTTCCAGCCCGGTGAGCGGTTCCGGCTCCGCAACCTGCAGAAGCACCAGCTCGTGACCGGCACGGTCCACCCCTACCGCGGTGAGTGGATCGAGTTCGACGTCGAGCAGAAGCCGGGCAAGGACGTCACCGCCGGCTGCCGTGTCGCCCGGAAGCGTCGCCTGTCGATCTTCACGGTGCTGCGGGCCCTCGGTTACGACGAGGAGAACGCTCCCGGGTTCCTCGAGGCGTTCGTCCGGTACTTCGACTTCCTCGAGGGTCAGTGGGAGAAGGAGCGCGACGTCGCCCCGACCCAGGACGAGTCCCTCGTCGAGATCTACAAGCGGGCACGGCCGGGTGAGCCGCCGACCGTCGAATCGGCCCGTGCCTACTTCCGGAACGCCTTCTTCGAGCCGAAGCGTTACGACCTCTCCCGGGTCGGGCGCTACAAGCTCAACCGCAAGCTCGGCGCCGAGCTCGACAGGCTCGAGACCGTCTTCGGCCTCGAGCTCGATCGGCCCGAGGCCGACCAGCCGGTGCTGTCGCGCTGCGAGGTCCTCGCGGCGATCAGCTACCTGCTGCACCTCGTCAAGCCCGAGCCGGGCTACCGCCTCGACGATCAGGACCACTTCGCGAACCGCCGCATCCGGTCGGTGGGCGAGCTGATCCAGAACCAGGTCCGGATCGGCCTCTCCCGCATGGAGCGGGTGGTGCGAGAGCGCATGACCACCCAGGACGAGGAGGCGATCACCCCGACGACCCTGATCAACATCCGCCCCGTCGTGGCGGCGATCAAGGAGTTCTTCGGGACCTCGCAGCTCTCCCAGTTCATGGACCAGGTCAACCCGCTGTCGGGTCTGACCCACCGCCGCCGTCTCTCGGCGCTCGGCCCCGGTGGCCTCAGCCGTGAGCGGGCGGGCTTCGAGGTCCGTGACGTCCACTTCAGCCACTACGGCCGGATGTGCCCGATCGAGACCCCGGAAGGACCGAACATCGGTCTGATCGGCGGCCTGGCCAGCTTCGGGCGGGTCAACGCGTTCGGCTTCATCGAGTCGCCGTACCGCCGCGTCGTCGACGGTCGTGTCACCTCCGACATCGTCTACCTCGCGGCGGACGAGGAGGAGGACTACGTCGTCGCCCAGGCGAACGTGCCGCTCGACGCGAACGGCACGTTCCTCGACGACCGGGTCCTCGCCCGGCGGTCGCCGCAGGCCGCATCGCTGTCCGATCTGAAGCTCCAGCTCGAACGGGACGTCTTCTTCGGTGCGACCACCGAGATCTCCTCGGTCACGCCGGCCGAGGTCCAGATGATGGACGTGTCGCCGAAGCAGATCATCTCGATCGCCACGGCACTGATCCCGTTCCTCGAGCACGACGACGCGAACCGGGCGCTCATGGGCGCCAACATGCAGCGTCAGGCCGTGCCGTTGGTGCAGGCCGAGGCCCCCTACATCGGCACCGGTGTCGAGGCGCGGGCCGCGCGTGACGCCGCCGACATGATCCTCGCCCTCGACGACGGCGTCGTCGCCGAGGTCTCGGGTCGGGTCGTCACGGTCGACTACGCCCGGCTCGGGCGCCACTCGCACCGCCTGCTGAAGTTCGAGCGGTCGAACCAGGACACCTGCATCAACCAGAAGCCGCGGGTCGTCGAGGGTCAGAAGATCCGCAAGGGCGACATCATCGCCGACGGCCCGTCCACCGATCTCGGTGAGCTCGCCCTCGGCAAGAACCTCCTCGTCGCGTTCATGCCGTGGGAGGGATACAACTTCGAGGACGCGATCATCCTGTCCGAGCGCATCGTGCGCGACGACGTGCTGACCTCGATCCACATCCACGAGCACGAGATCGACGCCCGTGACACCAAGCTCGGGCCCGAGGAGATCACCCGGGACATCCCGAACCTCTCCGAGGAGATCCTCGCCGACCTCGACGAGCGCGGGATCATCCGCATCGGCGCCGAGGTCGGTCCCGGCGACGTGCTCGTCGGCAAGGTCACGCCGAAGGGCGAGACCGAGCTCACCCCGGAGGAGCGACTGCTCCGGGCGATCTTCGGCGAGAAGGCCCGCGAGGTGCGGGACACGTCGCTGAAGGTCCCCCACGGCGAGAGCGGCAAGGTCATCGACGTCCGCGTCTTCACCCGTGAGGACGGCCACGAGCTGCCCCCGGGCGTGAACCAGATCGTGCGGGTCTACGTCGGCCAGAAGCGCAAGATCTCCGTCGGTGACAAGCTCGCCGGCCGCCACGGCAACAAGGGCGTCATCTCCAAGATCCTGCCGGTCGAGGACATGCCGCACATGGCCGACGGGACCCCCGTCGACATCGTGCTGAACCCGCTCGGCGTGCCCTCACGGATGAACGTCGGTCAGGTGCTCGAGTCGCACCTCGGCTACGCCGCCCGCTGGGGCTGGGACCTCAACGGCGACGGCACCGTCGACGTCGGGTCGACGCCGCCCCGCGGTACCGAGACCAAGACCCGCCCGAACACCCGGCCTGCGACGTTCATCGCGACGCCGGTGTTCGACGGTGCGAAGTGGGACGAGGTCGACCTCGCCGGCAAGCACCCGACGATCAAGCGTCTCCTCGAGAACCTCTACCCGGAGGCGGTCGACGGTCGGCGCCTCATCGGCCCCGACGGCAAGGCGCAGCTCTTCAACGGCCGCACCGGTGAGCCGTACGACAACCCGGTGATGGTCGGCTACGTCTACATCCTCAAGCTCGCCCACCTCGTGGACGACAAGATCCACGCCCGCAGCACCGGCCCGTACTCGATGATCACCCAGCAGCCGCTCGGTGGGAAGGCGCAGTTCGGTGGCCAGCGCTTCGGCGAGATGGAGGTGTGGGCACTCGAGGCGTACGGCGCCGCCTACTGCCTCCAGGAGCTGCTCACCATCAAGTCCGACGACGTCCTCGGCCGTGTGAAGGTCTACGAGGCGATCGTCAAGGGCGAGAACATCCCCGAGCCCGGCATCCCCGAGTCCTTCAAGGTGCTCATCAAGGAGATGCAGGCGCTGTGCCTCAACGTCGAGGTCCGCGCGGCTGACGGTGCCGAGATCGAGATGCGTGAACTCGACGAGGACATCTTCCGCACGGCCGAGGAGCTCGGCATCGACCTGTCCCGGCCGGAGCGCGGCTCCGACGACGAGGACATGCGGCGTTTCGGC
>Ga0129333_10006706_pt1 | contig 10884 bp, 8 predicted proteins | sample CPB6_08_DNA_FD_94474 | JGI IMG/M metagenome (GOLD analysis project Ga0129333, IMG submission 94474) | Freshwater to marine salinity gradient microbial communities from Chesapeake Bay, USA - CPBay_Sum_0.6_0.8_DNA | ecosystem: Environmental > Aquatic > Marine > Coastal | place: USA: Chesapeake Bay...
ACGAACCGACCAACCACCTCGACGTCGACGCCAAAACGTGGCTCCTCAATTTCCTGCGCCAGTACCGGGGTGCGCTGTTGGTGATCAGTCACGACCTCGAACTTCTCGACGAGGCAATTACACGCGTCTTGCATCTCGACCGTCCGGGCGAAGACGATCTTGGCAACCTCGTCGAATACAAGGGCACCTACTCGCAATACAAGTCGGCTCGAGCGGAGGACGAAAAGCGTCTTGCCCGCAAGGCGACACTCGAGTCGAAGGAGATCGATCGACTGCAGACGCTCGTCGACCGTTTCGGCGCCAAGGCCACCAAGGCATCGATGGCGCACAGCATCGAAAAGCGCATCGACCGCATGGAGGCGAACCGCACCAAAGCCGTCACCAAGGACCGGGTGCTCAAGGTGAAGTTCCCCGACCCTCCGGCAGCAGGTGAAACCGTCATTCGTGTCGACCACTTGTCCAAGGCCTACGGCGGGCCGGCAATCTTCGAAGACGTCTCCTTCGATCTCGGCAGGGGAGAGCGACTTCTTGTGCTCGGCCTGAACGGAGCGGGCAAGACGAGCATGTTGCGCATCCTTGCCGGTGAGACCCAGGCCAGCATCGGTGACTTTGCGTTCGGCCACAACGTGCAGATGGGCTACTACGCGCAGGAACACGACAACCTCGATCCCTACGCGAGCCTTCTCGATCACATGCGCAAGGAAGCTCCCGCGCACCTGAATCTCACCGAGACGCAGTTGCGGGGCTATCTCGGTATGTTCGGTCTGTCATCGAACAAGGTGTTCCAAGAGTCGGGAACACTGTCGGGCGGGGAGAAGACGAAACTCGCACTCGCCATGTTGATGGTCGGCCGCAACAACCTGTTGCTGCTCGACGAACCGACGAACAACCTCGACCCGTCGAGCCGTGAGGCCATCGCCGATGCACTCAGCACGTGGAAGGGCGCCATCATCTTCGTCAGCCACGACACCGAATTCGTCGAGCGACTCGAGCCCACCAAAGTGCTGCTGCTTCCCGACGGCGAAGTCGACTACTTCAACCAGTCCTGGCTCGACCTCGTCAGCCTCTCGTAGTCGCTACGCGAAGTCGGCGAGCGCAAGAATTTCGGGCGAGATGAACAAGCGTGGTGGTCGCCCTTTTCCGGTCGGACGCGAGTGCTCTTCCAGGATCCCGCAGGACGCCAGTGTCTGCAGAGCGGTGAGTGCCGAGCGTGCCGAGATTCCCAATTCGACGGAGACGATCCGCGCATCAAGGACGGGAAGTCGCGGGATGAGGCCGACAACGCCCCACGCACACGCGTCGGTTCGTGCAAGTAGGCGAGTGCGCCACCGCGCCTTCAACTCTTCGACGGATTGAACAAGGGCGAGTTGCCGTTGCGAGGAGCGCACCGCGACTGCGGCAAACCACGCAACCCAAGAATCGAGATCCCCCATGCGGAACAGAGTGAGGCCGGACAGATAGCCGTCGATGTCACCGGTGATCACGGTGCTGAGTGCCGGCGGTGCAACGAGGCCGAGCCGTCGACACAAGACCCAGTCGATCAAGAGTCGTCCGACCCGTCCGTTCCCATCGGCGAAAGGATGGATGAGTTCGAATTGGGCATGCAGCACGGCTGCCTGCGTCACCGGGTCGATGTCGGTTCTGTTCGCGAACGCGACAAGATCATGCACAAGTTCAGGCACCACATCCGGCGGGGGTGTCACCAATGCGGCGTCGATGGGTGACGCGCCGCCAATCCAGCCCTGTTCGTTGCGAAAAACGCCGATCAATTCGGGGGAGAGTTGCGTCGAAGACATCAGACGTCGATGCCAATCGAGCAACGTGTCGATGGCGAGGTCGCGATCAGTGGTTTCGCGTACGAACCGCACGGTTGTGATCGCGTCGTGAATGGTGCGCGACGTGTCGTCGAGTGCCGGAAGCACCGAATCGATGACGGGGGCACGCACGCCTTCGATGTAGGACGAGGCAAGCGCTTCGTTGCGGGCGAACAAATTGGCGAGGCTCGCAAAGTCAGGCGGGACGATTTCGGCAGCGACGAGTAGGCGCGAAGTCGCCGATACCGATTTCGCTGCAGTCGTCCCCCGGACCTCGAGGCTTTGCGCCAGGAGCGGATACGGAACGTGGGCGATGACCCGGCGTCCTCGCCACGTGATGGCACGAGTCTCAGCGGGCTTCATTTGTGGAATGATATGCTCATATCCTTCATTTAATGTCATTTCGATGATGGCTCACGGGCCACTGGTACGTTCGGCCCATGAAAATTGGGCTTTTCGGGGGTGCCGCCCAGTCGGGCACGGTTGATCAGGTCGTGGCCGAGGCGAAGCTGGCCGAGCAAGATGGTTTTTCCAGTTACTGGATGCCACAGATTTTTGCGCACGATGCGCTGACGTTGCTCGCGTTGATCGGCCGCGAAGTGCCGCGCATCGAACTCGGTACCGCCGTGGTGCCGACGTACCCGCGTCACCCGATGATGCTCGCCCAACAGTGCCTCACCGTGAACGCAGCGGCAGGTGGACGTCTGTGCTTGGGCATCGGCCTCAGCCATCAGATCGTGATCGAGAACATGATGGGCATGTCGTTCGACAAGCCCGTGCGCCACATGCGCGAATACCTCACCGTGCTTCAGTCGCTGAACAAGACGAACAACGTGTCGTTCTCGGGCGATGTGTACTCGACGCACGCCGGGGTGTCGGTCGCGGGGTCACAACCCTTCGGTGTGGTTGTTGCCGCGCTGGGCGAGCAGATGCTGCGCGTGACCGCCGCTCTCGCCGACGGAACACTGACGTGGTGCACCGGACCATCGACTCTTGCCAGTCACACGGTGCCCGTGTTGAACAAGGCTGCCGACGAGCTCGGCAAGCCGACTCCCCGCGTGATCGCAGCACTGCCGGTGTGCGTCACGTCGAAGGTGGCCGAGGCCCGCGAGCGCGCATCACAGGTTTTCGCCATCTACGGGCAACTGCCCAGTTACCGAGCAATGCTCGACAAGGAAGGTGCCGCGGGTCCCGCCGACATCGCCATTGTCGGTACCGCAGCCGAAGTGACTGACCGCATCGCGGCCCTTGCCGACGTCGGAGTCACCGACTTCGCCGCGGTCGAGTTCGGCGGCAATCCCGACGAGTCTGCCGATACCCGTGCCGCACTGAAGACTCTGTTGTCATGAGCTACGACGGCTATTCCGTCATTCGTGTGTCGATTGACGACGGCGTCGCACGCGTCGTCGTTGACAACCCGCCCATCAACCTGTTCGACATCACGTTGTACGCCGACATGGTGCGCGTGTCGCACGAGTTGGCGTCCGATCCCGACGTTCGTTGCGTCGTACTGGCATCTGCCGTGTCCGGTTTCTTCATCCCGCATTTCGACGTCTCGGTCATCCTGCAGATGCCGCACGACATGCCGGTGCCGAAACGCTTCCACGATTTCAACATCATGTGCGAGAACTTCCGCACGATGCCGAAGGCAACGATCGCCGTTGTCGAGGGCCGCTGCGGGGGTGGCGGCAACGAACTGGCGCTCGCTTGTGACATGCGTTTCGCGCTTCGCGGAAGAGCGGTTTTCAACCAACCCGAAGTGGCGCTTGGAATCGTCCCTGGTTCGGGCGGGACGGTGCGGCTGCCCCGTCTGGTCGGTCGCAGTCGCGCGCTCGAGATGATTCTTGGTTCCGACGACATCGATGCCGACACCGCCGCCGAGTGGGGCATGATCAATCGTTCGTTGGACGCCGAGCAACTTTGGCCATTCGTCGATCGTTTGGCGGCGCGCATCGCAAAATTCCCGCCCGATGCAGTTGCCGCAGCAAAAGCGGCGGTGTTGCGCGCCGACGGAAACCTCGAACCGGATCTCCTCACCGAATCAGGCGAGTTCAACCGCCTTCTCGGTAGGCCCCGTGCGCAAAGCGCGATGCGCAACTTCATGGAACACGGAGGCCAGACCGTCGACGGCGAGTCGCGTCTCGGAGACCTCGCCGCCGAGTTGTAGGGGTTGCAGGCCCCCGTTCACTCATTGGCGAAAGAGCGGTCAGAGGCGGGGTGCGAACCCCGCCTCTGCCGTCTTCCAAGTTGCTTCGCACACATGTGGTTGGTGTCGAAGTGGTGTAACGGCAGCACATCTTTCTCGCCAGATCGAAGGTGCCGGTTCGATTCCGGTCTTCGACTCCGACAAAACGAAAGAGGGATCGGGCTCGTGCTCGGTTCTTACCTGCGGTGGCGACGTGGGGATACTCGAGTAGTCAGCCCGGCAACGAGAGTTGCCGGGCTGTTGCACGCTTAGGATGTGATTCTTCAATCTGGCGAGAAAGCGGTGAGAGGCGGGGTGCGAACCCCGCCTCTGCCGTTTAGTGGTTCAGGGTCACTTTGGTGGCGCCGGGCATCGGCTTGTTGACGAGGTCGAAGAAGTCGTTGCCCTTGTCGTCGACGACGATGAAGGCGGGGAAGTCCTGGACTTCGATCTTCCAGACGGCTTCCATGCCGAGTTCGGCGTACTCGAGCACCTCGACCTTGGTGATGCAGTCGAGTGCGAGACGTGCAGCGGGGCCGCCGATCGAACCGAGGTAGAAGCCACCGTGTTTCTTGCATGCATCGGTGACCTGGCGTGAGCGGTTGCCTTTCGCGAGCATGACGAAACTGCCGCCCGCGGCCTGGAACTCGTCGACGTAGCTGTCCATGCGACCCGCAGTCGTGGGCCCGAACGAACCCGAGGCCATTCCTTCGGGGGTCTTGGCGGGACCCGCGTAGTACACGCAGTAGTCGGCGAGGTACTGCGGCATGCCGCCACCGGAATCGATGCGCTCCTTGATTTTGGCGTGCGCAATGTCGCGCGCGACAACCATCGGGCCGGTCAGCATGACGCGCGTCTTCACGGGGTACTTCGAGAGTGTCTCGCGGATCTCACTCATCGGACGGTTGAGGTCGATGTTGACCACTTCGCCGTCGAGGTCGTCGTGGGTGACCTCGGGAAGGAAGCGTGCGGGGTCGGTTTCGAGTTCCTCGATGAAGACACCCTTTGCGGTGATCTTGCCGAGAGCCTGACGATCGGCGCTGCAACTGACCGCAAAGGCGACGGGGCAGCTGGCTCCGTGGCGTGGCAACCGGATGATGCGAACGTCGTGGCAGAAGTACTTGCCCCCGAACTGCGCTCCGATGCCGGTGTCCTGTGCGAGCTTCAAGACCTTGGCCTCGAGGTCGAGGTCGCGGAATGCGTGACCCGTTTTGCTGCCGGTGGTAGGAAGCGAATCGAGGTAACGAGCGCTCGCGAGTTTGGCGGTTTCGACGGCGAGTTCGGCCGATGTTCCACCGATGACGACCGCGAGGTGGTACGGCGGACAGGCTGCCGTACCGAGTGTCTTCATCTTCTCGAACAACCAGGGGAGAAGCGTCTTTTCGTTGAGCAGCGCTTTGGTCTCCTGGAAGAGGTAGCTCTTGTTCGCCGAGCCCCCGCCTTTGGCCATGAAGAGGAACTTGTACTCGTTGCCATCGATGGCCGAGACCTTGATTTCGGCCGGCAGGTTGTTGCCGGTGTTCACCTCGTCGTACATGTTGAGCGGTGCCATCTGGCTGTATCGCAGGTTGCTGGTCAGGTACGTCTCGTACACACCCTTTGCGATTGCTTCTTCGTCGCCACCACCGGTGAAGACGAACTGGCCTTTCTTGCCCTTCACGATGGCCGTGCCGGTGTCTTGGCACATGGGCAGGATCCCGCCCGCCGCGATGCTGGCGTTTTTCAGCAGGTCGAGCGCGACGAAGCGGTCGTTGTCGCTGGCCTCGGGATCGTCGAGGATGTTGCGCAACTGCTGGAGGTGGCCGGCACGCAACAGGTGGGCGATATCGCGCATCGCGGTACTGGTGAGAAGAGTGATCGCCGACGGATCAACCTTGAGAAACGTTCCTTCGGGTGTCTCGAAAGTCGACACGCCGTCCGTGGTGATGAGGCGGTACTTGGTGGTGTCGGGCCCGAGGGGGAAGAGTTCGGTGAAGTCGAAGTCGGCCATGACCCCACGGTAGGGGTTGACCAGTGGCAGATGCACGTCCGCGCGCCACGGGCTGCGGTCACGTGGCGGGATTCACCGGCCAGTCGTGTTTTGGGTATCGACCGGCCATGTCCTTGCGGACCTCGGACCACGTGCCCGCCCAGAACGTGGGCAGATCGCTGGTCAACTGAATCGGCCGATCCGCCGGGGAGAGCAACTCGACGACGAGCGGCACCGCACCGTTCATGATTGACGGGTGTACCGACGTGCCGAAGAAGTGTTGTGCGCGGGCCGAGAGCATCGGTGTGTCGTCGCCGCGGTAGGTGATGCGCATTTGTCGCCCGTTCGACAACGTCACGTGAACCGGTGCGAGTTCATCGAGGTGTGCGCCGAGATCGTAGGGAAGTCCACTGCGCAGAACGATCGAGAGGTCAAGGTTGTCAAGGTCGCTCTTTGACGTGCACCCGGCAAGGTACGGCGCCAGCCATTCGTCGAGACTCGCAATCAATGCCTTGTTGGTCCAGTCGGGCCAGCGTGGGTCGTGCGAATGGAGAAAGCGCACACGTTCGACCAGTGATTCGGCGGTCGGACCCCACGGCAGGGCCTGCAGGCTCGTTGATCGCACGCGCTCGACGAGAGCGGCCGTGGCGTCGGGCCCCGGGGCGGGTTTTTGTCGCACGTCGCGCAGTTTCATGCCGTCGAGCCGCCACTCAATCGAGTTGACGATGTCGTTGCGCTCGCGGTCCCACGTGACGGAGTTCTTGACCGTCACGTGTTCGGCGAGCAGGTCGGTGATGTCGTCGGCGGAGATGGCGGCACCGAGGCGAACCCGCGTGTTCTTGCGGTCACCGTCGACGTCGGCAGCAACGATGAACTGTTCGTCGGCGAGGTCGGATTCCTTCGGCACCCACGCCGCATTGCCGGTGCGCAACTGGAACTGCCCGGCTCCGGTCTTCCTCACCGCCAAACGATCCGGATAGGCGCGCAACAACAACGACCCGACACGGTTCGGTCGTGCCGAACCCGACGTGGCGGTTCGCCCGGAACGACGAAGGATGTCCCGAGCCTGTTCGCGAACACGCGCAGCGGCACGGCGGTCGATGCGGTCATCCGAGGCGAGGTCGTCGATGCATTCGATGCGCCAGGACAGGTCTTCGGGGATGTCGTCACGTCGACCCGCCGGTGCTCGAACGACATCGCGATCTTCGAGAAGCGCCGCGAGAAGGCACGCCGTCCACACGTCGGTGTCGTGTGCGCCGACGACCATCGCGGCAAGTCGCGGATGCAGAGGTACCGCGAGCATTGCCCGGCCGCGGTCGGTGACGCGGCCGTCGCCGTCGAGCGCTTCGAGCATTGTCAGCAGTTCGCCGGCCTGGTCGAAGGTGGCGCGAGGCGGTTGGTCAAGAAACCGAATCTCGTCGATACCGACACCCCATGCGGCAAGTTCGAGGGCGAGGCCGGCGAGATCAACCTGGAGGATCTCGGGTTCGATTTGTGCGCGGCGCGAGCGGTGCTCGGCCTGTGGCCACAGGCGATATGCGCGACCCGGTCCGAGCCGGCCCGCGCGGCCCGCGCGTTGGTCGGCTGACGCGCGACTGACGTTGCCCATCAACAGCTTCGACATGCCCGTGTTCGGATCGAAGCGCGGGGAACGCGCGAGACCCGAATCGATGACGACGCGAACACCGTCGACGGTCAGTGAACTTTCTGCGATGTCGGTGGAAAACACGATGCGACGACGTCCCGGGCGGCTCGGTGCGAGGGCGGCGTCTTGTTCGGCCTGGCTCAACGCGCCGGCGAGGGGAAAGAGGTCGACGTTGGGGTCGACGACCCGTGATGAAACCTCGATCGCGCGGCGGATCTCACCGATTCCCGGCAGGAAGACGAGAATGTCGCCATCGGTCTCGCGCAGTGCGCGGAATACGGCGTCGGCAACCTTGTTCTCGAGTCTGTCCGAGTCGCGGCGTTGACCTTTGCGCACGGTTGGTGCGTGCCACCAGTCGATGTCAACGGGGAACAATGTCCCGTCGCTCGACACGACGGGCACTTCGCCGTCATTGGCGAGGTATTCGGACCATCGTTCGGTATCGGGGGTGGCCGACATCAGTACGACGCGTTGTGCGGTGCCGAGCGATCGCTGGGCGTGAAGCAACAAAGCAAGTCCGAGGTCACCGGGGAGATTGCGTTCGTGTACCTCGTCGAAGATGACGACGCCTACGCCCGGAAGATCCGGATCGTGCTGCAGTCGCCGCGTGAGTACGCCCTCGGTGAGAACCTCGATCCGGGTGCCCGCACCGATGATGCGTTCGTCGCGCGTCTGGTAACCGACGGTGTCACCGACTTTTTCTCCCAACAGCTGCGCCATGCGTCGGGCTGCGGCCCGCGCGGCGAGCTTGCGTGGCTCGAGCATCACGATTCGCTCGTTGTCGCCGAGGAGGCCGCTTTCGAGCAGCCGAATGGGTGCGAGAGTCGTCTTTCCCGAGCCGGGAGGCGCGACGAGAATGCAACGAGAACGTGCCGACAACGCGTCGACGAGCTGGGGGATGCACGCTTCGACCGGAAGCCCGGTCGGCGCAAGGGTCACACGAGGGCCGGGGTGCCGGCGTAGGGGCTGGGATCTTTCGGCCCCGGAATGGTGGGCGCCGACCACGCCGTCGTGGTGGCGATCGATTGAGCGACCTTGCGCCATTCGACGGGGCGCCATCCCTCGGCGGCCGCAGGCACGCTGAGGTCGGACTGGATGAAGACGAAAGCGGGCAGCTTCTGCAAGCCGAGACCGCGCACTGCGTTGCGATCGGGATCGACAAAGACGAGGAACTCGTCGGTCAGTGGCCCGAGGAACTGCTTGGCTTCGTCGGCCGAGGCGGTGACGATGAAGTTGACGCGGACCGCGGCGCCCGCAAAGGCGCGCATGACGCGCGCGGCGGTATCGAGAATCCACGAACTTTCGTTCGTGTACGGATCGATGACAACCGATGCCATGTGAAAGGTGGTGAGCCATTCCCGCAAGGGACGGCCGTCTCCGGTGAGGGGAGTGAGAACAAGATCAGCAGAGGGGGTGGTTGCCACGGGTGAAACGGTAGCAAGCCGGCACTACGTTGGATGAAGTGCATCCGATCGAGCACCTGCGTTATTTGGCACGTGCCGGGTACGCCGATGCCCCCGAGTTGGTCGCAGAGACCGCTTCCGCGCTCCGAGGCCTTGGGCTTGGTCACGCCAATTTGGTGTTGACCTGCCGAAGAATCGTCGAACGGCATCCCGCCTGCGGTCCGTTGTGGTGGCTGTGTGCCGAGCTGCTCACGGCGCTCGAACCACGCGACGCTCTGAGGCGCTGTGTCGACGGTGTTCGTGGTGACTCGACCCCGGCGCACCTCGCGGAACATCTCGCCACTCAGTGGTCCGAGGGCGGGATGATCGCCGTGAATGGCTGGTCGTGGGAGGTCGCTCTCGCCCTCGTCTCTTCGTTCGGGATCGAGGTCTGCGTGGTCGATGGCGACAACGGCGCCGACCACATGGTGCGGGTGCTCGAGCGCAACGAGGTCGTGACACACCTCATCGAGCCACAGCGCGCCGCGGCCGCGGTCGGCGAATGCGACGCCGTGGTCGTATCCGGTGCATTCGCCGGTCCCGACGCGTTGTGGTCTCCCGTTGGCTCGGCACAACTTGCTTCTGTCGCGTACTGCGCCGGACGCGGGGTCATCGCCACGACGCCGGTGGGGACGCGCCTCCCGCGAGTTTTTGTCGATGCGATCGTGCAGCTCGTCGATGACGACACGCGCGGCGACGCGTGGCATCGAGACATCGAATCGATTCCGTTCGGCCTCGTGACAACGGTCGTCGGGCCGGGAGGGGTCGAGTCTTCGGCGGGTTTCATGACAAACGGTCTTGTGCCCGAGTCGCCGGTCGCGACCGAGCTCACTGTTCGCTCCGCTATGTAGTGTTCCCACATGGGTGAAATCGTCTCGTTCAAGAGCAACGGATCAATGGGAAGTGGATATCTGGCCGACGGTGGAGGGCCGGGGGTCATCGTGATTCAAGAATGGTGGGGTCTCGTACCCCACATCAAAGCCGTTGCCGACAGATTCGCCGCCGAGGGATTCACCGCACTCGCCCCCGACCTCTACCGCGGCGAAGCCGCGAGTGAACCCGACGAGGCGGGCAAGTTGATGATGGGCCTGGCGCTCGACCGCGCGGGCAAGGACCTGAGCGGGGGCATCGACTTTCTGCTGGAACGAACGGGGAAGAAGAAAGTCGGAGTGGTCGGTTACTGCATGGGTGGCGGGTTGACGCTCACCCTCGCGTGTCAGCGACCCGACGCGGTGGCTGCTGCGGCGCCCTTCTACGGGGTGATTCCATGGCCCGAGGCGCAGCCAAACTGGAACGCGATGACGGCTGTTGTCGAGGGGCATTACGCCGAGAATGATGCGTTCGCGTCACCCGAGGCGGCGCGCGCCCTCGAGGCCGACCTGCGCACACGTGGCAAGACGGCGACGTTCCGCATTTATCCCGGAACCCATCACGCGTTCTTCAACGACGACCGCCCCGACGTTCATGACTCCGCGGCGGCTGCCATCGCCTGGTCGCGCGTGCTCGCTCTCTTCCGCGCGAACCTCTGAGCCGACCTACGCGAGTTCGGCAATCGCATCGGCGATTGCGATCAGGCGCTCGGCGTTCGCAACGTGGAGATTCTCGATCATCTTGCCGTCGAGTTGCACCACACCCTTGCCCTCGGCACGCGCGGCATTGAACGCTTCGATGACGCGGCGGGCATGTTCGACCTCGGATGCGCTTGGTGCCCACACCTCGTTGGTGATTGCAACTTGGTCGGGGTGAATGAGGGTCTTGCCGTCGAATCCCATCTGCATGCCCTGGATGCACTCGGCACGAAAGCCTTCGGCGTTCTTGATGTCGTTGTA
>Ga0129333_10006707_pt1 | contig 10883 bp, 7 predicted proteins | sample CPB6_08_DNA_FD_94474 | JGI IMG/M metagenome (GOLD analysis project Ga0129333, IMG submission 94474) | Freshwater to marine salinity gradient microbial communities from Chesapeake Bay, USA - CPBay_Sum_0.6_0.8_DNA | ecosystem: Environmental > Aquatic > Marine > Coastal | place: USA: Chesapeake Bay...
GACCGCGCATAAGCAACTAAACAAGATTTATCAAATAAGCCGAAATGTAAAGCTGACTTATCATGCTCATCCCATTCTAATTCTTTTGGAATATGTTGTTCATGTAAAAAAACAACCGTACGAATTTTTTTTATTTCGTTTAGGTTTTTTATCCATGAAAGAATTTGAAAATCTAATTCGTTTACTTGCATAGTTTTAATTTTGAGGGCATCATCTTAAAAAATTAAACATTTAGGAAATTTTATGACAAAACATATCGGACTTATAGCGCGAATTTTACTAGCGCAAATATTTTTTATCTCCATCTTATTTATACTTAATAACATTATTTCTACTCCGGGAGGTTATGGAATGTACCAAGACATGTTGGGTGCACGAGGCCTCCCTGGAATAATGGCTCCACTGAGCATTCTTGTTCAATTTCTTGGTGGCCTTGCTTTGATATTAGGCTTTAAAACTCGGATTGCTGCATACATCCTAGCAGCTTATTCTTTTCTTTGGGCGGCGGTCTACTTTATGAACGCAATGCAGGGCCAGCCTGTGCTTATTATGAGTTTATTGTATATAGCAATCACTGGTGGACTATTATTGGTTGGGGCTCATCCAGAGAACACAGGGTGTGGTATTGATCAAAAAATAGGCAAAAAATAAATCCGAAGAGATATTATGGGAATAATTTATTATTCCCATTCCATCATCGGATATACCTGATTTACATTTCTCTTATTTTGAATATCAAATAATAACCACTTTTCTTTTTCTGATTTTGCCGCATGCTCTAATGCATATTCTAAACTTTGACCTTCATTAATATATTGACGAATATCATCTCTGAGTGTTGAGAGATAATCTAACATAGGTTGAGTTGCATATTCTTTAGATGAAGGTATCCCATGACCAGGTACAATTTGAGAAATTTGTAACTCATTTATTGATTGCAGAGCTTTAATAAACCCATGAATATTTCCATCAATGACTGGGGTTCTCTCTTTAAAAACAAGATCCCCTGACCATAAAACCTGAGTTTTCTGATCATATACGGTTAGATCAGCTTCGGTATGCGCTACCAGATAAGCGCTTAAAGTAATCATTCGATTACCTAAATCAAGATTAACATCCTGTCCAATTTCTACAAATTTTGTTGCCACAACAAGCGGGCTGCTACTGGCAATTTTTCCTAGGTACTTTTCGTTTAATCTGTCATAAATATTTGCTCTAAGCTTCATGGCTTTAGGTAAGTTTTCATGTCCATAAATCTCTGCTTCATCAAAAGAAATATTTCCATAAACATGATCCAGGTGCGCATGGGTGTTAATCACATATTTAATTGGCTGTTTAAAATTTTCAGTAATATATTGCCTTAACTGATTGCCTACTAAATAATTCCCCCCCGTATCAATGACAGCAATGGCATCATCACCGACGATAAAACCAATATTACAGATATCGCCGTCATAGCCTTCATCTACATCTAGGTGTTTGCCAATATGGACAAATACTCCGGGTGATATTTCTTGCACAAAAGCAATTGCATTCGATATATAAAAGAGTAAAAAAAATACTGAAGTGGCAAGTAATCTCATTAACACCATTATGTTGTAATTTTTATATAAGATCTATATGATTTGTCTTATGGTTAAATCAAAGAATAATTATTTTGGTCCAAAAAAAGATCGTTACACTAATGTAGCCATCGCTCTACATTGGATTATTGCAGTTGCCATAATCTTTATGTTTATTTTAGGTTGGTATATGCACGAATTACCAAAAGCTGGTCCTAAATTCAGCAGTTTTGATCTGTTTAACTTAGGTCTAATTACCGTTGACACTGCAAAAGAAATTTCTGTAAGAACTTTTTACTTCAATTTACATAAGTCTATTGGGGTCACCATCTTCTTTTTAGTATTATTTCGAATATATTGGAGAATCAAAAATAAACCGCCAAAAATGTTGGCAACCATGACCCAATTTGAAGTTAGGTTGGCGACAGCAGCTCATCATACACTTTACCTCCTAATGTTCTTAATTCCATTAACCGGAATCATCATGTCTATCGGGAGCAAATATGGTGTTCATTGGTTTGGCATTCCTTTTCTTCCCGGCATGGACAATGAAACGCTAAGAGAATTATTTAAAGAATTTCATGAAATTTTTGGACAAATTCTTTTGTTGGTATTTATTCTGCATTTTGCTGGAGCGCTCAAACATACCTTTATGAATAAGGATGGCGTTTTAAAAAGGATGTGGTTTAAAAAATAGATCTAAACTTTTCCTATTCACTTCATACCAATCCATATGAAGTATTATTTAACTTTCACTAATCTAAATGTTGCTTTAACTCTAGTTAATGGATAAAAAAACTTTTAAGCTACACACAGAAAATCATGATCGTGATATTTTTGAATCGAAATATATTTATCCAGTTCTATCAAGGAGAGCTGGGGGGTTGTCTCTTGGAATCAACTTAAACACTAATAACGCATGCAATTGGCAATGTATTTATTGCGAGATCCCTAACTTAACCAGAGGTAATCCAGAACCAATTGACTTAAACTTGTTAGAGGATGAATTACGTCAATGGCTTTTTAAAATAAATCATACTTCTTTTATCGAAGAAAATAGTCCGCCAAATACATCTTTCGCTGATATTGCTTTTTCAGGGAATGGCGAACCTACAGCAGCTAAGGAATTTGCTGATGCTGTTGATAGAACAATTAAACTCTTAAAAGAATTTCACCTAGTTAATAAGATACCGATCCGATTAATCACTAATGGGAGCTTTATTCATAAAAATCTTGATGCAATTAAAGCGATTAGTAAATATAACGGTGAGGTATGGTTTAAAGTTGATGCAGGAAATACATTAGCTATAAAACAAATTAATCAGATTAATCCTTCTATGAAGCAAATTCATAATAATTTAGATTTGTGTATTCGGCATGTCTCAACTGTGGTCCAAAGTTGTTTCTTGAAAATAGATGGCTCTATCCCGTCTAATAAATTTTTAGATGATTATATTAATTTTATAAACCCATTTTCAAATAACCTGAAAGGCATTCACATTTATAGCCTTGCAAGACCGTCTTATCAAAAAAGTGAAGTGGATATCCAAAGACTAGATTTTGAGGAGCTGTCTTATATTCAGCAGTACATAAATAATCAAATAGATTGTTTGATTGATATTTTTCCTTAATCCATCTTTGATATTAATAATGATATATTGATGTTTATGAAAGATTATGAAAAGCTCATCAACTTAAAAAAAATTATCATTTACCCACTTTTATTCATAATCATTTGTTCATACTTTTCTTTCATTTTACTTATTGCTTATTATCCAAACTGGTTAAGTCAGAAGATATTTGATTCATCAATTTCTTATGGAATTGCCTATGGTTTCTTTCTTATTTTTTTAATCTTTCTCGTCACATTGGTATACGTTTATTTATCAAATAAATTAATAGAGCCTATTGTGAAAAGAATATAAGTCATGAATATTATTGCTGTTTCAATGTTTTTTTGTTTTGTTCTATTAACCCTATACATCACCTACTGGGCTGCCAAACAAATTCGCAACAGAGACTCTTTTTATACGGCTGGTGGGAATATTACAGGTTTTCAAAATGGATTAGCTATATCCGGTGACTTTATGTCTGCGGCCTCATTCTTAGGTATATCTGGATTAGTTTTTGCCTCTGGTTTTGATGGATTAATTTATTCAATTGGTTTCCTTGTGGGTTGGCCTATTGTGCTTCTCATCATTGCTGAGCCATTGAGAAATTTAGGGAAATATACATTTGCGGATGTGGCCTCTTATCGGTTAAAACAAAAACCTATCCGCATCCTGTCTGCCTTTGGCTCATTAGCCACTGTAATTTTATACCTGATCGCACAAATGGTTGGAGCAGGCAAATTAATTCAAATCTTATTTAACTTACCTTATCAGGTGGCTGTTTATATTGTTGGCGTCCTAATGATTTTATACGTTACATTTGGTGGGATGATTGCCACGACCTGGGTACAAATTATTAAAGCTATTCTTTTATTATTTGGGGCAACTTTAATTTCAGTTTTAGTGATGTGGAAATTTAATTTCAACTTAAATATTTTTTTTGATACGGCCATTAATTACCATCGCCTTTCTGAACAAATAATTGCTCCAGGAGCTTTAATCAAAGATCCCGTATCGGCGATTTCACTTGGATTGGCTCTCATGTTTGGAACTGCCGGACTACCCCATATATTAATGCGATTCTTTACCGTTAAAGATTCCATTCAAGCAAGAAGATCTGTTGCCTTTGCAACCGGTTTTATTGGTTACTTCTATATTCTTACATTTATCATCGGCTTTGGAGCAATAATACTTGTCAGCACAAATCCATTCTATCTTAATGCAGATGGCGACCTATTAGGAAATAATAATATGGCAGCCATTCATCTTGCTCATGCAGTCGGTGGAGATATACTTCTGGGATTTATTTCTGCAGTTGCTTTTGCAACAATTCTTGCAGTAGTATCTGGCCTCACTTTAGCTGGAGCCTCCGCAATCTCTCATGACATTTTCTCTAATGTCATACAGCCGAATAACAAAGATGAAAAAAAAGAATTGAATGTCTCAAGAATAGCCACAGTTTTTCTTGGGGTCATTGCCATAGGACTTGGCATTATTTTTGAAAATCAAAATATCGCTTTTATGGTGGGTTTAGCATTTGCTATTGCGGCCAGTACAAATTTTCCTATTATTTTTTTATCCATGTATTGGAAAAATTTAACGACCCATGGTGCTTTTTACGGTGGAATTATTGGCCTTGTAACAACCATTACCTTGGTTATTCTTAGTCCCGTTGTTTGGGTTGACGTATTTCAATTTACGACAGCTATATTTCCCTATAAATATCCTGCTTTATTTTCTATGAGCACAACTTTTATCTTTGTCATTTTAATTTCCTTAGCCGATAAATCCCCTCAAGCAAAAAAAGAAAGGGCAAAATTTAATGATCAATTTTATCGATCAATTTCAGGCAAAGGAATCGAACAAGGCAAAGGGCACTAATGATACTGTTGACTGTATTCTCTGATGGTTTGTAACATTAAATCTACCTTATCAGGGTCAGTAAATTGAGTTATTCCATGGCCTAGATTAAAAATATGTCCTTCACCGCGACCATAATCATCGAGGACTTTTTTAACTTCTTCTTCAATTTTTTTATCTGAGCCTAACAAAATTGCGGGATCCATATTTCCTTGTAAGGCAATTTTATCATTCGTTATTTCGCGTGCTTTTTTTAAACTAGTCTGCCAGTCCAGGCCTATGGCATCGGGTCGGGCAATAATTTGTTGATCAATCCATTGACCTCCCCCTTTAGTAAAAATAATTTTAGGTATATGTTCATAGCCCAAAATATCTAAATTATCGAGGATTACTTTCATATAATTTAAAGATAATTCGCTGTATTCATGATGACTTAATGCCCCTCCCCATGAATCAAAGATCATCACAGCGTCAACACCCGATTTAATTTGCTCAGTTAAATATTGAGTTACACTTTCTGCGTTGATTTTTAATATATGATGAATTAAATCTTTTCTTTCATAAGCCATTTTTTTTATCTTTAAAAAATCTGAGCTTCCTTGGCCTTCGACCATATAGGTCGCTAATGTCCAAGGACTTCCAGAAAACCCTATTAATGGTACTCTTCCATTCAGTGCATTTTTAATGGATTTTACTGCATCAAATACATATGACAACTTATCCATTGAAGGAATATCAAGAGCTTGAACTGCTTGTTCATTTTGCAAAGGCTTATCAAATATTGGACCTTCACCATGGATAAAATTTAACCCCAGTCCCATTGCATCTGGAATAGTTAAGATATCTGAAAAAAGAATTGATGCATCTAACAACGGATATCTATCAAGAGGTTGGAGGGTTACTTCTGTAGCAAAATTTTTATTACGGCAAAGATCCATAAATGATCCTGCATTTTTTCGGGTTTGTTGGTATTCTGGAAGATAACGGCCTGCCTGTCTCATGATCCAAACTGGAGTGTATGGAGTTTTCTCCAGCCTCAACGTTTTGAGGAATGAATCATTCATAATTTTCATTGATATTATCTTGGGAGGATAGAGCTACCCATTAAAAACTCATCAACAGCACGCGCACATTGTCTGCCCTCTCTTATTGCCCAAACAACTAAAGACTGTCCCCTGCGCATATCGCCAGCGGCGAAAACTTTATTACGTGAAGTAAAATAGGCTTTATCTCCTTCAGTTTCTGCTTTTGCATTTCCTCGCTCATCTTTTTCAATTCCAAATTTTTCCAAAAGATTTTGTTGTGGTCCTACAAAACCCATGGCTAGCAAAACAAGATCTGCTTTGATTTTAAATTCTGAGTTTGCGACTTCTGCCATTTTTCCGTCTTTCCACTCGACGCGACTCGCCACTAATTCCTTAACCACGCCATTTTCACCTATTAACTCTTTGGTTGCAACCGACCAATCACGCTGACATCCCTCTTCGTGTGAGCTTGATGTTCTTAATTTAAGAGGCCAATATGGCCATACCATGGCTTTATTTTCTTTTTCCGGTGGCTGTGGCATCAATTCAAATTGAGTAACTGATTTAGCTCCATGGCGATTTGAGGTACCTACACAATCAGAACCGGTATCACCGCCGCCGATAACAATGACATGTTTGTCTGTGGCTAAGATCTGCTCTTCAACTTTATCGCCGGCCACAACTTTATTCTGTGAGGGAAGAAAATCCATTGCAAAATGAACACCTTTCAAATCTCTCCCTGGAACAGGAAGATCTCTTGGCCACTCAGCTCCACCAGATAGAATGACTGCATCATAATCATTAATTAAATCATCGGGATTGATATCAACGCCTACATTTTGGTTTGTTTTAAAATTTACACCTTCAGCCTGCATTTGATCCATTCTTCTATCAATATGAGTTTTTTCCATTTTAAAATCTGGAATACCGTATCTGAGCAATCCACCGATACGATCATTTTTTTCAAGCAAATCAACATTGTGCCCAACTCTTGCCAATTGCTGTGCTGCTGCCATACCTGCTGGGCCTGAGCCAACGATAGCTATTCTTTTTCCAGTTTTTACTGATGGAATTTCAGGTTTTACTAAACCGAGTTCCCATGCTTTATCTATAATTGCATGCTCAATCGACTTTATCCCCACCGCATCAGAATTTATATTAAGCGTACAGGCTGCTTCGCATGGTGCAGGACAAATACGTCCAGTAAACTCTGGAAAATTATTTGTTGAATGGAGAACTTTAATTGCCTCTGCCCAATTTTGTCTATAAACCAAGTCATTCCAATCTGGAATAATATTATTTACTGGGCAGCCATTATTGCAAAAGGGTATTCCGCAATCCATACAACGAGCACCTTGTATTTTTGCCTCTTCATCAGAAAGATGTAATACAAATTCTTTATAGTTTTTTACTCGCTCATGCGGAGGAATATTTTGCTCAGATAAACGATTAAACTCAATAAAACCTGTGGCTTTTCCCATTATGCAGTTTCCTTCTTCCGTGTTTCACTTAACTCATTCAGAGCTCTTTTATATTCAATAGGCATAACTTTAACAAAATGATTCAATGAATCATTCCAATTATCGAGAATCATCTTAGCAACTTCACTTTGTGTATTATCAAAGTGAGCTTGAATTAATTCCCTTAAGATGATCTCATCTGTCTTATTCAAATGCCTTGCTTGCTCTTCTTGTGATTCTGATTTTACAACCTGTTCAAGAGTAACCATTGATAAATTACAATTAGGCTTAAATAACTGTTTTACATCGTAAACATAAGCTACGCCTCCCGACATGCCGGCTGCAAAATTTTGCCCTGTTTGGCCTAAAACAACTACGGTCCCTCCGGTCATATACTCACATCCATGATTTCCAACACCTTCCACTACTGCACTCGCTCCTGAATTACGAACACAGAATCGCTCCCCGGCAACGCCACTAAAATATGTTTCACCAGAGGTAGCACCATACATGACAGTGTTACCCACAATAATATTTTCACTCGCTTTTGCGTTAAAACCAGCAGGAGGTTGGATAATGATTTTTCCGCCACATAAACCTTTTCCAACATAATCATTACCTTCGCCTATGAGATTAAATGTTATCCCTTTAGCTAAAAAAGCTCCAAAACTTTGACCGGCTGTTCCAGTCAAGTTAACTCTTATTGAATCATTTGGTAGTCCATCATTTCCATATCTTTTTGCAATTTCATGAGATAGCAGTGTTCCAGCAGTCCTATTAATATTGCTAATGGGTGTATGTATTTCACAAGATGATCTTGTCTCAATTGCATGTTTTGCTTGTTTGATTAACTCATGATCCAACGCTTTCTCTAAACCATGATCTTGCTTTTCTTGATGGAAAGTTCCAACTTCATCTGCCAGTTTTGGTCTATGGAAAATTTTTGTAAAATCTAGTCCATTAATCTTCCAATGATCAATCCCTGATTGCATGTCTAATAAATCTGAGCGTCCAATTAGATCATTGAATTTCTTTATTCCAAGCTCTGCCATGATTTCACGGACTTCTTCTGCAACAAAGAAAAAGAAATTCACCACATGTTCTGGTTGACCTGTAAATCTTTTTCTTAATTCAGGGTCCTGAGTTGCAACACCGACGGGGCATGTATTTAAATGACATTTTCTCATCATGATGCAACCTTCGACAACTAAAGGTGCTGTGGCAAAACCAAACTCATCTGCACCTAATAATGCACCAATGACAACATCACGTCCGGTTTTCATCTGACCATCAACTTGAAGTATTACTCGGCTACGAAGTTTATTTAAAACTAATGTCTGTTGAGTTTCAGCTAATCCCAGTTCCCAAGGTGTTCCGGCGTGTTTAATTGATGAAATAGGTGAAGCCCCTGTTCCTCCATCATGCCCTGCAATCACAATGTGATCTGATTTAGCTTTGGCAACACCTGCCGCAACCGTTCCAACACCAGTCTCTGATACTAATTTGACAGAAATATCTGCTTTAGGATTAGCATTTTTCAAATCATGAATCAATTGAGCTAAATCCTCTATTGAATAAATATCGTGATGAGGTGGAGGAGATATTAATCCAACACCTGGAACCGAAAATCTTAATTGAGCAATATATGGGCTTACCTTATGACCTGGCAGCTGTCCACCTTCACCAGGTTTTGCGCCTTGTGCCATTTTAATTTGTATTTGATCTGCAGCTGCCAAATATTCAGCTGTCACTCCAAAACGACCAGAGGCAACTTGCTTAATTTTGGATCGAAGAGAGTCGCCTTTTTTAAGATCTATATTTGATTCGATTAATTCTTTTCCAAGATAGTCTGCCAAAGTTGAATCTTGGGTGAGTGGAATAAATCTTTTTTTATCTTCTCCGCCTTCACCTGTATTTGATTTTCCACCAATTCGATTCATTGCAATTGCCAATGTGGTGTGAGCTTCTGTTGAAATTGACCCTAAAGACATCGCTCCAGTGGCAAATCTTTTTACAATTTCTGTAGCTGGTTCAACCTCGTCAATATTAATTACTTTACTGTTCGAATTAAATTTAAATAAACCCCTTAAAGTCATGTATCGCTTAGCCTGATTATTTATGAGCTCAGCATATTCTTTATAGGTTTTAAAATCTTGTTTACGGGTTGCATGTTGAAGTTTTGCAATCGAATCAGGATTCCACATGTGTTGTTCACCACGAATTCTGAAAGCATAATCTCCACCAGCATCAAGAGCGTTCATTAAGATGGGGTCATTACCAAAAGCATCGCTATGTAATTTTTCAGCTTCGATGGCAACTTGTGAAAGACCAATGCCTTCAATGTTAGTAGTTGTCCCAGTAAAATAATCTTGGATAAATTTGGAATTTAAACCAATAGCTTCAAATATCTGCGCACCACAATAAGACTGAAAGGTTGAAATACCCATTTTTGACATTACTTTATAAAGCCCTTTGCCAATAGCTTTAATAAAATTGCTTTGAGCTTTATCAGTGTCATCACTAATTTCTTTCATGGTTTCATAAACCAACCATGGACAAATTGCTTCTGCGCCATACCCCCCCAATAACGCAAAGTGATGAACTTCTCTTGCTGATCCGGTATCAACCACAAGTCCGGTTTTTGTTCGATTACCTTCATGAACTAAAAATGCATGAGTTGCAGAAGATGCGAGTAACGCGGGTATTGCAATTCGATCTCTAGAAATATTTCGATCAGATAAAATTAATATATTAAAGCCATCACGAATTGCTTGATTCGCCTCGGCACAAATATTATCCAATGCTGTTTTCATTCTTTTTTCAGCACTGTCCTGAGAGTTTACTTCATAAGTGATGTCGATGACTTTTGACTTAAAGTGTCCATCTGTTAATTGATCAATGGATTTCAATTGCTCCAATTCTTGAAGACTCAGAATTGGCTGACCAGCCTCTAATCTCCATGGTGGATTCGTTTCTTCAATTCCTAAAAGATTTGGCTTCGGTCCAATAAATGTGACCAATGACATTACAATTTCTTCTCGAATGGGATCTATTGGTGGGTTGGTTACTTGAGCAAAAAGTTGTTTAAAGTAATTATAAAAAGATTTAGCTTTATTAGAGAGAACCGGTAAGGCTGCATCATTCCCCATAGAGCCGGATGCCTCTTGTCCGGATTCAAACATTGGTTGAAGAATAAATTTCAGGTCTTCTTGGGTGTAACCAAAATTTTGCTGAATATCTAGGATTGGTTGATTTAGAGTTGTTTTTATCTCAACATTTTTTAAATCGCCTAAAAAGAAACGTGAATCGTTTATCCATTTTTCATAAGGTTTTGCAGTTGAAAGTAATTTTTTTACTTCTTGATCA
>Ga0129333_10006708_pt1 | contig 10882 bp, 13 predicted proteins | sample CPB6_08_DNA_FD_94474 | JGI IMG/M metagenome (GOLD analysis project Ga0129333, IMG submission 94474) | Freshwater to marine salinity gradient microbial communities from Chesapeake Bay, USA - CPBay_Sum_0.6_0.8_DNA | ecosystem: Environmental > Aquatic > Marine > Coastal | place: USA: Chesapeake...
CGCGCGCGCGTAACCGCCATGGACGTCATAGTACACACGTACGGGCGCCCACAGCAAGAGCGGCAGCACACTGTCCGTGCCTTGATGGACGACGGTGTGCTGCCGATTCTCGTTGTGCAGCACCGCGAGCATGAAGCATATCGTTGGTACCCGGGCCCGGTGCATGTGCTGCCGCCGCATCTGCAACGCCTAGCCCCCACGCGGGACTACCTTATCCACAACCCGATCTGGACCGATGAGACCGTAGTTTTTCTAGACGACGACCTGCACTTCTTTGCCCGCCGCAGCGACGACCCCACCAAGTTCCGTACCCTGCGGCCCTTTGAACTGGCACAGATGCTTGACCAGATTGCCGCATACCTGTGCACTTTCCCACACGTGGGCATTGCCCCGCGGGAGGGTGGCAACCGCCAGACGGAGCAGTGCCTGCTCAACACGCGCATCATGCGGGTGTTGGGGTACAGCCGGCACTTTCTGCGCCAGCACGCCATTACCTTCCACCCCCTGGAGGTGATGGAGGACTTTCATGTCAATCTGCAAGTGCTCAAGCAGGGGCGGGACACGCTGGTGCTCAACAACTGGTGCAGTAATCAGGCCGAGGGCAGTGACGCGCCCGGTGGCTGCTCCACGTACCGTACCGCGCAGGTGCAGACAGACAGCGCGCATCTACTGGCCCGCCTGCATGCCCCCTACGTGCGCGTGGTGGAAAAGCAAACCAAGACCGCCTGGGGTGGCAACACCCGCACAGATGTGGTTGTACAATGGAAGAAGGCCCGCAACCATGCTGCCCAACCGCGCTGAAGAGCTTGCCTACTGGATAAATGAGCGGTACCGCATCAAGCTCGCCAAAGAGAGCGGACTGCCCCCACCCTGGACGCGTGACCCCATATTCCGCACCGTGCGCTTCTGCAACGTGCACCGGGAGGACGACAAAGTTACCCGCTGGATACGGCAGAACTGGAACGAGCATGACGACGCACCGTGGCGCTTTGTGGTGGCCCGCATGATTAACCTGCCGCACAGCCTGGGCTTTATCTCTAAGCTAGACTTCCCCTGGCAGATGAAGGATCGGCTAAAGAAGGCGCGTGAAAACGGCTACAAAGTGTTCACCAGCGCGTACACCATCAGCACCTGCGGCCGCAAGATGGACAAGCTGGACTACGTGTTTGACCACGTGGTTGAGCGTGTGCCCACGTACGTGCGCTACGACACGTTGACCGACTGCGCCGCGGACCTCTGCGCCGTGGACGGGCTGGGCACCTTCCTAGCGGCGCAGGTGGTGGCGGACATGAAGAACACCGCGGGCCACCCCCTTGCCGCCGCGCCCGACTGGTGGACCTTTAGCGCCCCCGGGCCGGGCAGCCTGCGGGGGTTGAGCTGGTTCTTTGACGAGCCCATCACCCCGCGCATGTACCAAGAGGCGCTGTACGACTGCCGCCGCGCCACCGACCCCCTGGTGGACCCCGCAGTGCCGCGCATCAGCAACCAAGACTTCCAGAACTGCTTATGCGAGTTCAGCAAGTGGTGCAAGGTCAAGTACGACGGTGGACACATTAGGAACCGATATGACCCATACAATCACAGCGCGTAACGTCAACGGCGCGTTCACAACCGCGTGGCACTACTTGGCTGCCGCCGGCGTGGTGGAGGCTAGCCGTAACGGCCCGGTGCGCGTAGCCCCCGGCCCCGTAGTAACCGAGTATCTGCGCCCCACGGAGCGCGTGCTATTCAACCCCCGGCGCGACGCCAACCACGTGTTCCATTTGATGGAGGCGCTGTGGATGCTGGCCGGCGACAGTGAAGTGCAGTGGCTGCGGCGCTTCAACAAACGCATAGCCACCTACGCGGAGGATGACGGGCACATCCACGGCGCGTACGGCGCGCGGTGGCGCTACTGGTTCAAGCACGGGGAGTTTGACCAGTTACCACATTTGATTGACCTGCTCAAGCGCGACCCCACTACGCGGCAAGCCGTGTTGCAGATGTGGAGCCCAGAGGATGACTTGGTAGGCGCGTGGCGGGACAGGCCCTGCAACACCACCATCTACTTTGACCTGCGCGGCGGCGTGCTGAATATGACGGTGTGCTGCCGCAGCAACGACATTTTGTGGGGCTGCTACGGCGCCAACGTCGTGCACATGAGCGTGTTGCAGGAGCTTGTGGCCGCCGCCGTGGGCGCCCCGGTGGGCGTGTACCGGCAGTTCAGCAACAACTGGCACGCCTACACAGAAAACGAGCAGGTAGACTACTTCCTACACACGCCGCCCACGTTTACCAACGACATGTACGACGCCGGCGTGGTCACCCCGCTGCCGCTACTACACCCCGGCGAGCAGTGGCAGCAGTTCCTGGAGGACTGCTTGCTGCTTACCAGTGGCGACGGGCCGGTGCGCACGCAATTCATGCGCGGGGTGGTCGCGCCCCTTGCCGACGCGTACATGAGCCGCGCCGCGGGCGAGCGGGTGAGCTTCCGCTACATTGCGGACTGTGACTGGAAAGAGGCTTTTATTCAATGGTGTACAAGGAGAGACAACAAGCATGAGCGCGAATGACACACAGGTGGGCGGCACCCACTACCGCCAGAGCGGCAAGGAACTCCAGCACTGGGACTTGGCCGTGCTTTACCAGTGGGACCCGTTCCAGTACCAGATCACCAAGTACGTGATGCGCTGGAAGCACAAGCACAGCACCCACGAGGAGCGCTTACGCGACTTGCAGAAGGCCGCCCACTTCCTACAGAAGTACATGGAGGTGGCCGCCCAGTACAGCCCGCCAGATGCACCCGCGGCCGCTACTACCGCCACCACCGAATCCGCCTCTTGGGAAGACGACTGGCTGGTGGAGGGCTACTTTGGCGACGGCACGCAGGAGTACAAATGCCGCCACTGCGGGGAATGTGTGCGGGCACTGTCCGGCCTGGGGGCGGACACATTGCATGGCACCTGCGCCGGGCGCGGCTACGTCAACCAAGGGTAAGCCCTAATAGGCACGGAGTTACTGATGCCCCACACTGCCCCTACCATGCAACGCTACACGGTGTATCACATGCTGCGGCACCTGCCCCCCATGGGCAGCGTGCACATCACGGCTGTGCCGCTACGTGAGATTGACGCCGCAACCGACCGCATGGCCCTGCACCACGCGAAGGAACTTTATGGAAACCTCCACCAGCACATCGCCGTTGCGCCAAGCCCTACGGTACATGAACCCCTGGCGCCAGTTTACGCCCCTAGAGCACGCCGTGCGTGAGCTTGAGCAGGCACAACTGGGGCGGCTGACTGCCGCCGCCCACCGCGAGTACTACGCTCACGCCGAGCGCATGTTTAACGAGCGCATCAGCCGCCTGCGGGTGGAGGTTGCCACCATGACCAAGGAGGCCAGCGGAAATGAATAAGATACTTGTGGTGGGCGACAGCATGCTGGACCGCCGGCTGGACTGCGCCGTAAAGCGCCTGTCGCCTGAGGGCTACGTGCCCGTACACAGCATTGAGCACGAACAGTGCTACGCCGGCGGGGCTGCCAATGTGGCCTTGAACATCAAGGCTATGGGCGGCCATGTAACGCTGCTCACCGCGCTGGGCCCCAGCACTGACTTGCAGCGCATTCTGGTGGACGCCGACCTGGACTACGTGACCATCGGTGGCGTTGACCACACTACCGAGAAGCGCCGCTACTACGCCGGAGGCGTAGTGCGCCACCGCGCAGACTTTGACCATGTGCTGAACGATCAAGAGGCCAACGCAATACTGAACAAGTACCTGGGCATGGTCAACTTGTATGACGTAGTCGTATTTAGCGATTACGGCAAGGGCGCGTTGATGCAGGCGGAGCCGATGCTGGAGGCCGTGCGCCTGCGCGGGCACCACACCATTGTGGACCCCAAGGGCAAGGACTGGTCCGCGTACGAGGGGGCCACTATCATCAAGTGCAACGAACACGAGTTCAATGCCGTAGCAGACCAGTACAACACCATGGCGCACATGCTGGAGTGTCTTGCCATACGTGACTTGATCTGCACCTGTGGCGAGCGTGGCGCGTGGCATGCTACGCGGCAGGGGTCTGCCATGGTGATGCCACACCCCGTGGCGGCCGTAGACCCCACCGGCGCGGGCGACAGCTACCTTGCCGCCCTTGCCACCTGGGCGGACATGGACTGCGCTCTGCGCCGCGCTAGCATCGCCGGGGCGCTGGCCACCACCCACCGCGGCACAGCCGTGATTACCCGTGAGGAGATTCTGAATGCCGAAGCCGCTGCTTGACCAGATACAGGAGAGTGCGCGCATAATCGGCCTGATGGCCGAGCAGGAGCGGGTTATCACCCGCGTGGCTTTGAAATTGTTTGATACGCTGGTAGACGGTGGCACTATCTATCTGTGCGGCAACGGCGGCAGCGCCGCCCATGCGCAGCACATGGCCGGGGAGTTGATGGGACGCTTCCAGGTGGATAGAACGGGCTATGCCGCCGTGGCCTTGACGGCTGACTCCACCCTGCTGACCGCCCTTGGCAACGACTACGGGTATGACAGCGTGTTCGTGCGCCAAGTGCGCGCGTTGATGACAGACAAGGACACCCTAGTGTGCCTGAGCACTAGCGGCCGCAGCCCCAACGTGCTGAAGGCCGCCGCCTACGCCCGCCGCGTGCTGGGCTCCACGGTGATTGCACTTACGGGCGAGAACGATAGCGACTTGAGTGACGTTGCTAACTGGACTATCCGCGCCCCCAGCAGGAACACCGCCCGCATCCAGGAGGCGCACCAGTTGTGCGTGCATTTGTTGTGTGATATTATTGAGCAGGAGATGACAAGTGCCGACGGTATGGACTAACGGCTGCTTTGACCTGCTGCATGCCGGGCACGTTACGTTCCTGGAGCGGGCGGCGCAGATGGGTACGCTGACTGTGTTTGTCAACAGCGACATCAGCATTAGGGATTTGAAGGGCGCACAGCGCCCCATAGTCCCCCTGCCGCAGCGGCTACGGATGTTAAAGGCTCTGCGCTGCGTGGCGCACGTGCACGTGTTCCAGGAGCGTACGCCCGTGGCTGCTTGGGGCCGCATGAGTACGGTGCCGGACTTCTACGTTAAAGACGAGGAGTGCGACATCACGCACAGCGAGGAGGGCGAGTGGATGCTGCGGAACAACGTAGCCATCACGCTACTGCGCAGGCTGCCGGGCGTGAGCACTACAGAAATAATCAGCCGCATACGGGCTGACCATGGCGGGACATAAGGCGGCATTCCTAGACCGTGACGGCACCCTCATACGTGACGAGGGCTACATTGCCGACCCCGACTTGGTGCAGCTACTTGACGGCGTGGTGGACGGCCTTACTGACTTAAAGCGCCGCGGCTATCTGCTCATAGTCGTTACCAATCAGAGTGGCATAGGCCATTGGCAAATTACTAAGCGTCAGTACGACGCGGTGACTCGCCGCATGGTGGAGTTGCTGGCGCGGCACAGCATAACACTCACCGCTATCTATCACTGCCCCCACACGCCGCGGGATGCCTGCGCCTGCCGCAAGCCGGCCCCAGGCATGTTCCACCGCGCGGTTGCTCAACACGGCGTAGACCTAGCGCGCAGCGTCATGTTTGGGGACAAGCCCAGTGACGTAATTGCTGAGGTGGCTTACAACGTCCAGGTGCCCAAGGACGCGTCCTGGCGCACGTGGTACGCTGCCGCTACCCTGGCATTACCCCGGCCCTAAAAACGCCGCCACGGGGCCGCTAGGGGCCTTGCCGGGCCTATGCCGTGGGCAGCAGGGCGGCCTCCGCCGCGCGGCGCCGCACCAGCCCAGGCAGGACGCGCCCACCGCCGCGCACCCATTTGCCTAGTTCCGTACGGGCGCCGGCAACATCCCCCGCGTTGATGCGCTTGCGCAGCGTGCTGGCTTGCAGATTGCCCGTGCCTAGGTTGAACGTAAAGTCCAACACTGCGCCGGTGGGCACCGGCCCCCACTCGGCCAGCGTGGGGCACAGCCTGAGCACTATGGGCAGCGTGCGGGCAAGCTCCCAGTCCAGCAAGGCCTCGGCACGCGCCTTGGTAATGGGCGGGTCAGCCAGCGTGACGCGCCGGCCGTCCTCGTAGTAGGTCGCGCCGTAGCCGATGGTGGGCACGCCGGCAGGGCAGATGTAGGGCTTGAGGAACAGGCCCTCGAATACCTTGCACAAGTCCCGGGCGGTTACAATCGCGCTCACTTGCCGCGCTTACCCAGGCTACGGTCGGCGAAGAAAAAGCCCAACACCATTCCGGCCAGGGCAACGTCCCAGTCCTCCATCCGCCAGTTCTGGCTGTTGAGCTTGAGGCACCACAGCATCAGCGCGATAGTTGCGGCCGCGGGGCGGATAACACCATTCCACACGTCTACCACAGCGTAGCCCGTGGGCTTAAAGGCGCTATCCATGGCGCGGGCAAAGGCAGCAGCCTCGGTGGTGGCAACGTCGGCCTCGGCCTTGGCGGCCACCACCTGTAAGTTGAGCTTGGTCTGCGTGGCAAGCATCTCCAACGTGCGGGCGTGCTGCGCGGCGTCGTGCTCGGCCTGGAGCTTTAGCCGCTCGATCTCGTACTGATGATCTTGCTTTTTGTTGACAAACGCGCTGACCTCGCCCCAAATCATGCGGAACACGCTGCCGCCTAGGAATGAGAGCAGAGCTTCAATCATGTCATTTCCCAAAGAACTTGGCGCCGAACTGCGCCAGCGTGAACAGTAGAACGGCCAGTGCCCACACGCCAATGCCGCGATTCACCCACTGGTCCACTTTGCGATCTACCTTGTGCACAGACTGTTCTAGCACGGCGTGTTTGGTCTCCACAGCGCCGATGCGCTGGCCCTGGTTGGCTTGTCGCTCCTCAAACAAGATGAGCTTACCAACAGCGTCACCAAGTTTGTCCACCTTGTCCTCAATGCGCTTGAGGTCGGCGAGGGAGATTGTTTCCATGGTCACGAGGCAGAAAGTAGTGCAATGTTCATGCTGGTGCCGCGGGTGGGGCCCCCATCCGGCTTGGAAACCAACGTCAGCGTGCCCGCATTGACGGACATGCTGGCACTAATCGTGCTGTTGGCGGCGTACTGCGCCACGTGCGTGTGCGCCAAGAAAGCCGACGCCGCAGCCGTAGACGCTGCCTTGGCGTACTGCTTGACGCTGCTGTTGAGCAGTACAAAGCTGGACGCGCTGGTGACAAAGTTGACGTTAACTGTAACTAGGTACGTCCCAGTAACGGGCACGGTGTACAGTCCGGTGGCGGCGCTGTAGGCGCTGCGGTTGTCCAAGTTCACCTCTTGGAACTTGATGGGCGTGTAGGCTGCGCTGCCGCTATAGTCCGTACTTAGGCAAGCACTGAACGCCGGCGGGTTGGTGTAGGTAGCGTCGTTAATGCCGCTGATGTTGTCCAGCGTCATGCCCACGCTGGCGCCCGTGGAGTCAGTGAGCACGAACTTGTATTGCGCCCCCGCCGCAACCCAGATTGGCGTGGTCAGCCGCCCGGCGCTATCCAGCACCAGGGGGTTGGTGTTGGCAACGGTCTGGGCGGGGCTGGTCCACGTAGTAACGGGCGTAGTGGTACCGGCTTGATACACGAAGATCTTACCTCCCGCGAGGATGACCCCCTGGTTGGTGAAGAACTGCGCACCTACGCTGAACACTGGGGCGAGGTATGCGGGCATCTGTATTAGTCCTCCTGCGCATTGTAGCCGGCTGCGCCCCCGCCTGCAACGGCGGCGCCCGTCATGCTGAAGATGGGCACGCGCTTTGCGCTGGGCTTAACGGGCACTTCCCACCAAGCGGTGCCTGTGTCGTCCACCACGCGCTTGCCGCCTAGCGATTTGAGGTAGTTGGCTACCTCTTTATTGTAGCGATCGTAGATGCTCTGGTGGCCCGCGTCTAGAAACTTGCCTGGGACTTGCTTGACAAAACGCTGAATCACTTCTTCGCTAATGTTGCCAGTGCCCGAGTGGCTCCAGATGGGGTCACCAATCGTGCGGCCCGTAGCATCAATAGGAAAACGCTCAGCCTCCCAAAACCCATCCTTATCAACGCGGACGTTGCCAGTGTATCTCCAATCATTGACTGTTCCTGCGAAACCCCCTGGTAGCCGGTTGTTCGCCAGATTGGGGTCCATAGCAACGCCAGGCGTAATGTCCAACTTAGGTGTCCACCCCTCCACCTTAGCGACGGTATCAGCATCAGCAAAGCGTACGACGGAGGGGACTGGCTTGTATTTCTGAGTCGCTAGCGCCTGTTGTGCAAAGTACTCGGCGTCTTTCTTCCCCTGAAACGTCATGGCAGCAATTTCATTCTCACTTACACCAGCGCGTCGCAGGTCTTCTTCCATATTTTTAACGGCCTTTAGCTCCCTTTTTGCAGCGGTTGTTAATGTGGTGTACTCTTCAGTAAATTGAGGAGTAGCTGCGCGCCCCAGCTCTTCGCGAATTAGGCGACGCTCCCAGTTTTTGAACATGGGGCGTTGCGTCTCGGCATCTGTTTTAGCGGCGAGTTTGGATTTATTCTCAGACAACCGAACCTCTAGGTTGGCCCGCACGTTAAACAATGAGCTTAACAAGTCCTCTGACAATTGCTGCACAGCCGGGCCGTTCGGGTTATCCTTAAGCGCAGACAACACGCGGTCTACAAGCTCCTCTGGACCGAGGTTCTTTATGCCTAGATCTTCAGCATAATTAAAACGGAACGCTTGGCTATACGACTGAAGATCTTGCCCGAGCAGCAGCTTAAAGTCCTCATTCAACTCCTGCAATCTGGGCAATGCATTTTCCACCGTCCGTGACAGCTCAGCCGGAATAGTGAGAACTAAAAGTGGTTCCTCGTCAAAAGGCTTTAGAATTTCAATTTGCTCGGCAACGGAAGCCGTGTTCTGCTCCAGCCGCAAGCGCTCCTCTGGTGTGAGCACCTTGTTAGCCCGCTGCACCAGATCAGACTGAATCTCCACCACGTGGGGAATACCCTGCGCATCCTCAAACGCACGAGTGTGGCCGAAGTAGAAGGGGTCGTCAAAGTGATTATCTGGGGACGTAACCGTAGGGCTGCGGTGAATGGTGGTGCGTGGGTTGAATGTGTTGGGGTCGCTACCCACCCAAGGTCGCCCACCCTCATCCCGATCAATGCGGTGCAACCCATAGGTCGCAAAGTCGTTCACATCATTGGGCGTCAGCCGGTACGGCGTGGTGGCCATGCGGGATGCTTCCACAAGCTCCCGGGCGCTAACGTCCCCCGTGGTGCGGCCAGCCAGCACGCGCTCAAAAACGTCCTTCTCCGCCTTACTGATGTCGGGGCGGCGTAACTGCTCTTGGATTGTGCTGACGGGGATGAACGGTCTGTTCTGCGGCAGGTTCTCCAGCGTGCGCAGGGTGGTGGGCTGCCCCTCAAGCTCCTGCCGCAGAGTGGTGGGGGGTGTTGCCGGCCCGCCAATGTCCAGCGCGCCGCGCTGCCGCCCGCCCGGCCCTGCGGACATGCTCATAGGCGCCGCCGCCGGCCGGCCATACAACCCACCCGTTTGTTGATAGCCCGTGCGTTGGTCAGCTATTAGGCGGTCAAAGCCGTAGTCCATCACGCCCTCCCGCATGGGGAAGCGCTCGCGCAACTGCGGCTCGGTCAACCCGGCGCGGGTCTGTACAAGACGGGCCTCGGCCTCGCCCACGTTGCGCATGTACTTTTCATACAACTGCTTGGGCGTGCTGGTGTTGACAAGTGCGCCACGGTCTGTGGACACGTTCATCAACCTATCAAAGTTTTCTGTCTGTGCCTTTAGATAATCTTTAATGTCGCTCAAAGGGCCGGCGCCTATAATGGCTATCGTTCGGTCGCGTAGCGCGCCCTCTTCAGCAAAGGGTCTCCCACTTTCCGGATCAACAGTAACGCCCTTCTTAGCGTAGTCGCTCGTTTGTCCCCAGTGATTAGCGCGGGCCAGCACCTCGTCCAGAGCTTGCTCGGCTGTCATGCCTGGGGTCTGGTCCATCAAAGTTTTGGCCTCTACGGCTGTTCTGGCAGATCCAACGTCCCGCAACCTTGACTGGAATACATTGCGCGCTTCCTCCTCGGCGCGGCCAATAGTCTCAGGGGCTATGCCGCCTTCTACCTTGCCGCCGTACTGTGCGGCGTGTTGCAGCTCGTGCAGGGCGATGCTGCGGCCCGTGGCAGCTTGCTCGGGCGCGTTAATCAAGCCTGCGTTGGGCACGCGCACGGCCATGCTGCCCGGGCTACCGGGCACGTAGTGTCCACCAGCCCAGGTGCCGAGTACCTTGTCCATTTCAAAGTCAAACGGCATGCTGCGCAGCTCTGGCATGCGGCGGAATAACTCCTCATGCTCCATTACGTCGCCAACCGTAAGGCCGCGCAAGGGGCGCTCTATCTGGCCGCGGATATTGAGCCGCTGACCCTCCAACTGGTCAGCCGTGCTGCGCTGGGCTAGCGTCAACACTTCCTCAGACGGGGCGTACCCAAACGACTGAATGTGGTCGGCAGCAATCTCTTCCATGGTCCTGCCACGGTCAAGACTGTCGCGCACCCACGCGGCCTCTCTATTAGTCTGCAACCGTTGGAAGTTCCGCTCATTGCGCTGCTTGAATGCCTCTATGCCTTTGTAGGCCGACGCAGCATCGCTTATCTCATAGCGCCAGATGTCGCCCTGCCGCGGGTCGCGGAACCAGCCAGTTTCCGCGTACACTTGTTCGGGCGGGGTGCCAGTAGCTTCCAACTCCTTAGCGCGGGTTAGCTTGGCCTTGTCTTCCGGCAGGGTTTGGCTTTCTACCAAGAACATTCCGCGTTGCCGCCCCCGCGCACCAGCACCGCCTGCCCGCATGGCACGGTCAATAGCGTCAGGCGCGCGGCGGCCGGCAGCCGCGGCAAAGCCCAGGGGCAGCAGGCCCAGGCC
>Ga0129333_10006709_pt1 | contig 10880 bp, 17 predicted proteins | sample CPB6_08_DNA_FD_94474 | JGI IMG/M metagenome (GOLD analysis project Ga0129333, IMG submission 94474) | Freshwater to marine salinity gradient microbial communities from Chesapeake Bay, USA - CPBay_Sum_0.6_0.8_DNA | ecosystem: Environmental > Aquatic > Marine > Coastal | place: USA: Chesapeake...
CTACGACCATTGACGCTAGATCTATTTGCTTTATCGAAACTGCTTTTGTATATAAAAGGCATACCTAGGCTAGCAGCAATTTTGTATATTGCTTCACACATCATAATACTATGATCTAAATCTTCGATCTGGCAAGGACCTGCTATTAATACTAATGGTTGTCCTTGTCCTATTTTAAAATCACGTAATGATATCACGAGTAGTCACCATATTCATCTAACCGCACAGTGTCTAGTGTAACACAATGGGGACCTCCACTAAGTGTTCTACAATGGCGAAGCTTAACAGGCATAATATCAAATCCGTGTGACTCCAATTGTTTCATCAACGTAGTCTGGTTTTGTTCCACAGCAACTAGTGTTTCAGATATACTCAGTACATTCATACCTAACCAAGGGCTTGCTGGTGCCCAATGTTCGTAAAATGGTGTGCTAATAGGAGTATCACACCAAATTTTTTCCCAAGTGTTAAAATAACTGGGAAGATTTTTGTCTGTAATTCTAGCACTGTTAAGCAGGACTTTGCCAGGTGCTAACGGCATGATAGTAGTATCCAAATGAACAAATGCATAGACGCCGCCTAGTACATGGACTCTGTATTGATCTCCGAGTGTTCGTTTAAGCCATTCTGCACCAAACATATTACCGCTATTGCTTAGAAGATAAAAAAGATCCTTGCCACATTTTACTATATTGGCTGCATCAAAACTAGGTTCGTACTCAGTTAGTGTTGGTTTTTTTAGATCTGATCTATCATACAATTTGTCTACAAGTTGTCCTTTGGGAGCACTGATCCACTTTGCCCCTAATTCGAAATAGTGTTTAAACAGATCTCTCATTCCAAAAGTTTCAAAGTATCTTGCTCTTAGCGGCATAGGTGTTTCGATAATTGTATCACCTACAATTAAAACACTGTCTCTAGGACAGTACATGTAATAACCATCCGATGACCATTCCCCATTACTATGCACAGATTCAGTATCCGGCACATCTGGTCTAAATACTCGTACACCTGCACTAACTAATTGTTTTTGGAATTCGTTTAGATCTTCTATAGTTTCTGCAATAACATCGTCTGGATAATAACCTCCAGGTAGATTATCTACATCTTGATAGTTTGCATAATCTACAGAATGTATGTCATGTTTTTTAATTTTTGGTACTCGAGCATTTTCTGCTCGGCCTAGGATAACTTCTTTAAGTGTACCCCATTCAGTATGTGAGTTTAATTTATTCATGGTCAATGTAAGGGTAAAAAACTTCCTGTTTACTTAGATCTTTGTATTCGGTAGAGCTACCGGTATCAGGGTTAATATCTTTTATATCTTCAAACAACAGTAATCCCTTGGCAGCATCTTCGGGAGTCATGTACATATGATACCCGATGCATTCATAGTTGTCAACTTCGTGTAATACCTTTTTATGTCTGCCGTCAAAGATCATTGGTCTGCACCAATCAACAAACTTTTTATCATCGGTTAATATAGCACCACCTCTGCCAATTTTAAGAGTTTTTCTATGATGGAAGCTTAGGCAAAATAAGCTATTTGGCACATACATCTTTTTTCTAAATCTGGTAGCACTGTCTATGATATTGGTGCCTTGTATTTGATAAAAGCCGTGCCAACTTTGATCCACAAATTTAATTTTATTGCCTGCGTGAATACATTGCATGGCTACACTTGCATAGGTATGTTTAGGTAATACAACTGTTCGGTCAACAATGTCATTGTATAACAGACTAAGAAAAATAGCGTTACTGCAACTATCTAAACAGACAGCATATTTCGACCCTGCATATTTGGCAAGTCGTTCTTCGAATAGATCAACTATGTCCCACGGGTCATTTATTTCATAACCACGCGACAAAAGTTCTTGAATATAATAATCAACCATTAATTAAACTTATAACATTTTTTGCTGTTGCCGGTGCAAGCGTCCAGCCTAGGTGGCCGTGACCAACATGGTAAAATACCTTTTGGTTTTTTCTACTTTGTTGAACAATAGGCATCATGTTTGGCGTCATAGGTCGTAGACAGGCCCAGCTTCTATATTGTCTGGTGTTAACATCTGGAAAATTATCACGCACCCATTTTAACAAAGGTTCTATACGATCTCTGCGTATATCCCAATTATCGCCAATTATTTCAGCAGTACCTGCTACTCGTAATGCATTGCTCAAACGGCTTGTAACTATTTTAGCTTCATCGTCTAGTAGACTTACATATGGACAAGCAGCCGCCGATGCGAGGTCATTAATGTCTATAGTAATGCTGTATCCCTTAACGGGATAGATTGGTAAATTATCACCAATAGTTTTGCTAAGATGTCTAGCGAAACTACCATTAGCAACAATAATATAATCAAAATCTTGCAATTTATCTACACTTGTTATTTCAGTGTTAAAGAAAAAATTTACATTATATTTTTTTTGAAGTACTTGCTGTAATGTATTACAAAATTTATGTATATCTCCGGTCCAGTCCGATGGGGTAAAGATCCCGCCAATAAGATTTTGTGTTTTAACTAGTGCCGGTTCTATGCTTAACAATTGGTTTTTGTCTGAAATAATGTCCCATTCGCAGCCGTAAGCTTCATACAGTTCTTTTAGGCTAGCAGCTTCTGCGAATTCTTTTTGACTCTTGTAGATATGAAGTATACCTTTGTTGAGGCGATCGTATGATATATTTTCATCTACATCTATTTGATTGTAAAGACTTCTAGCTTCAATACCTAGCCTAATAGTATTCGCTGTATTTCTTGCCCAATCATTTGTAGCAGTATGATATAGAAACTTAGCTAGCCATTTTGCTTTATCAAAATCTAAGCTAGGTCTTATTAGTAGTGGAGCATCTTTGCGTGTAAGCCATTTGACCCCCTTAACTACATTCGACCATGTGTTCCAAGTTTGACTATTGCTTACACTAACTTGCCCACCATTAGCAAAACTGCATTGCATTGCTGGATACGATTCTTTGTCATAGACTGTAACATCATAACCAGCTTTAGCTGCATAATAAGCTGAAGTAATGCCGGCTATGCCGGCACCTATCACTGCTATTCTTTTCATTGTGCTTCTTTTTGGCTTTCTAACTTCTTTTGTAATGAATTTAGTAGTACACCATATGCTGGCAATATAACTAGTAGACTAACAAGAATTTTACTGATACTGTTATTTGTTGCCACAATATGCCAATTAGCTGCCATAAATTCGTTTGCTCCCTTATAAAATGCTGTAAAGAAGAAAACGTATGTATCAATAAATGTGCTGGCAATAGCACTTAATGTTGGAGCGATCCACCATGTTTGATACTTTTCACGGAAATATTGGAAAACATATACATCCAATAAGTTGCTAATAAAGTAAGCAACACCAGAACCAAGACCAATTCTAAATGCAACACTGTCTGGTGCACCGCCTAATTTTACCACTGCCATGCTTACTAGAATAGCAGGAATAAAAGCAAGAGTAATTACAGCTCGGCCAGTCTGTTTACCTAACAATCTAACAGTTAAGTCTGTTAGTACTACTACTAGGGGAAATGTAAATGCAGCAGCAGCCAATGGGTGACCAAATACATCGAACTTGAACTGTACAATGTAATTGCTGATTGCGATAATGATAATATGTAGAGCCATAAGCTTGTAGGCCAACTTACTATCTACACCTTCTAACATACGATAAAGCATGATTTTTCTCCTTTATAAATCATTTCTTATTTTGGAACTGATAACTGATGCCCATTGTTTGGCTGTCTCAATTCCTATGTGCTGTCTGTCTCTGGCATAATCAAATTTATCTAAAAACTCCAATTCAGGGATATGTTCTTGTGTATTTTTACAAATTGTGTAATGATAGCTAGGACACTTCCATTGTTGACTACATGAGTCTATTAGTTGTCTAAGGTATTCTAGACCGTGACTATCATGATATATCCAACCTCTAGATAAAGGTTCTAACTCAGCATTCCACGCCCCCGAATTAATCACCATTCCGTTTTTACCTAGTACAGTTACTCTTTCTGGATAGGTCCAAATATATACAACAGCTTTAGGTATAATTTCTAATTTACAGAGCTTGGTTGTATTAACCCATGCTAGCATTGGGCTACTGCCTGATACTCCCAAGTTTACCACGGGTGCGTTTACCATTGTTTCTACATGGTGTGAGATAGTATGTGAATCATCTAGACCTACTCCAAACACATTAGAACAACCAAATAATAGAACTGACTGGTGCCAGTCTATGTCATGCCAAGATGGGCATCTATAATTTTGTTCGTTAACTGAATAGGTTATTGGTATTGACTCCCATTTACGCCATGGGTGGTCTTTTGAAAACTCTGTAAGATTCTTTACATATAATTGTTCTGAATCCGAACCCCAAAACTTAACCTGTTGAATTTTAAAATGCTCTGTATTAACATGAGCAAAGTTCATATTAAAGTTATTTGTTCTTTTGGGATCGTGCCCATATAATAACTCTATATCAGGGGTTGTCATTCAAAGAGGTCTTCGTTCCATTCTCTATGCCCTTCACGGAAGGCCATATTACTTTGTGTTTCTCTAACTTCAACACGATAACACCATAGTCTAGCAGCTTCTCCTGGTCCCCACATCTCCGGAATGTAAACACCATTGACATACTTGTAGAGTTGATCTGCTAGTCCCTCACAGCCTAATCGAGGAAGTACCACAATCTTAGCCATCTTCTTTTCTTGTAGCATCTTGAACGTTTCAAGTTCTGGATCATCTTGTGCCACGATCAGTGTATGGTCGAATTGATCTTCTAAAACACGTTTGAGTTCTTTAAGTCCACCATAGTCGGCCGCCCAATTGCGAACGTCTAGATCATCTGTACCAAAGTAAAACTTCATTGAAAATGAATAACCGTGTATTAGGTTACAATGGCTGTCAGCTCGCCATTGTCTATAAGCACAAGGAAATGCATCATGGTATTCCTTGGTGCTGGTCCATTTATAAGTACGGGGTTGATTTGCCATCTCTAGTCTCCTTTGTATAAAGTAGCAAGTTTGATGACATGCAGAATTTATATACCGGGTTGAATGCCATAAAGACCGGTTGTGATGTAATATTATAATTTATCACGAGTGTTGTCAACAGCTAATTTTATCTTTCTTTTTCTAGGCTTGACAACTTCTCTTATTTGTTGAAGTTCTGATTCTATTTGTCCAAGTCCTAACTCAGCCTGTTTAAGCGTAACAGTGAGTTTGATAATAGTGCTTAGAGTCCACCACCACCAAACAAATGCAGTTATGCCAAACAGCACAATAGCAATATAAAACATCCAGCGGATATGAATTAATTCTGCTATAACTAATCCCCCAATCAGAAGTGCAAAAAGGACAGGAGCTAATTTAGCATACCTGTCCCAGTGCAAAGCTTGTTTAATTATTTTCTCATTTTCTATCATTGAACATGTATTTAATTCACTTTGAGAAGTATAATGTCTTCATTAAGCCTTCCATTCATTTTAGTATCTACGGCATTAATGTCTTCTAAAAACTTTCGCAATGCTACCTTGCCTGCACTCTTAAATTCTTTAAGTTGATCTGCAGGCTTACGTAAGGTCTTACATACGCTCTTGTTTTCATCAAAATTGATAATACTAGTTCCCTTAACAGCAAGCTCTCTGTAATCTGCTGCCACGTACTTGCCAAGTTTACGAGTCTTAGTATTGTAGATCCAAAGTTCCTTAGATCCAATTAGGTCAATAGGATTAATGCTAACAAGTTTCAGCTTCTCGTCAGACTTGCAGTATTTGACCTTGGCAATCATTTTTTCTTTACTAGGAGCTTTCTTGATTCTGGGCTTGCGATTAACCTTTTGTTCTTGGCTAAGCATAGCACAGGCATCTGAAATTTCTTTATAAAACTCAATCAACTTTCGAACATGCTTCTTAGGCAAATGACTGTAGGCTTCAATTAATTGGCTATCTGCTTTGCCACTAGCCAATTCTGCAAGATCTTCTTGTGTCTTAATATAGAAACTGGCAATGTAACGTGCTTGCGGTGCTTTAGCATCTTTCTGGCGTAGCAAGTTAAGCACATCTAACGCCTTTGGATCAAAACTATCTGGATCGGTTATAAATGCATCTATAGCATAGTCAATGTCTTCACACATAGCACCTGCCTGCTCACGAATTCGATCTTGAATAGTGACCTTAGGTTGAGCAGACTTTAGTGCTTCTTCTCGCTTGTTGATCTGCTTTTGCGATTGTCCGTCAACGATTAGCGGTTCAATTCTTTCACGCAGCCAATCAGCAGAGTTCTTGCCGTTGTTGAAATCCTCACGCACTTCAGGCATTCCCTGCAAGAGACATGAAGCAATGGCTCCCATAGTAACTTGACAACGCCAGTCGTCGGAAGCTTTGAAACTTTCAATTTGTGACTTGGTATAACCGTGTTGAGCCATCCATTTCATTACATTGGGCTTAAGATCTTTGCCGCTGTACGTAAGGTTGTAGTGACTCATGCTCTCACGGAAAAACTTATTAAACTTATCTGCGTCCCAAGTTTCGCAGCCAGTCCACATAGGGTCTTTGGTTCTGCGAGGAGCAGGAGCTATCTTGAGAGAACGAGTAACTTTGGGTTTGGTGGTAGTACCAGTCTTTGCCAATTTGATCTTAGCCATAGTGCCTCCGTCATTAACAATACAGTTAGTATATATGATCTAGGTAGGCTTGTCAAATGGTTTGTTACATTAATGTCACAAGTTTAGAAATGGTTTTGGATCTATTTACAACATTTTTTTCGCCCAAAACAACTATGCCAAAAAGTTCATTGCCCTGCTTAAACAATAGTAATAAACATCTACCAGCAGCAGATGTAAATCCGGTTTTACTAAACAGCAGACCATCATATTTGGATATATCTGGATTGGTGTTATTGTAACTGATTGTAATTGGTTTACGTTTTGTGTTTAATTCAAAACTGTCTTTTGGTGCACTGGCTATGTCAAGTAGTAACGGATATCTGCGTAGATTACTGGCAAACTTTACAAGGTCTTGAGCTGTACTTACATTGCCGGACATAATGCCAGATGCATCAACAATGGAGGTTTTTTCCAATCCTTCCTTTTTAATTTGCTTATTAATATCCGCAATGAATTGACTATAACCACCTGGATGTGCATGAGCCAAACTATCTGCTGCCCTATTGTCGCTGGCCACAAGCATTAGCCTTAAAAGATCTATTCTTGTAACCTGGGAATTTAATGGTATGCGACCATTACTTTTACCTTTAACTGGTATTTTTTCAAATAGATTTACTCCGCTTTCTAACACAGCCACAGCAGTAAACATTTTAGTTATACTGGCAATAGGTCGTTGAACATCATGGTCACTGCCTGTAACCATAGAGTCTGAGTCTAAATTGTATACCAACCAACTAGATGCATTAACATTTATTGGTAGGAGTAGTAGAAATATTAATAGATACCGCACATTATATTTAACTACTCCACCGCAGAATAAACCAGTCACGTTGGCCTAAATTTCTAAAACTAAAAAGCCGTTCATTCATACGCATACCCGTACCAAATTCACTATTGCACCATGCTTCCATTTCTGCAAGTTGTTCTTCTGTAACGTTGGGTGCGTCTTCTTCGTCTCCATTTTGAACCAAGATGCCTGGCATCTTAAACATGCCTACTTCGCAGGATACTAGCTTCATCTAGACCTCAATTACTATACTTTTATTCCAACCGGAATCTTCTTCGTAACCCTCATACCCTCTTGGATTACATACAATTCTTGTTGATCCGATCATATAATCAAAGAAATGATGCGTATGCCCATGAGTCCACAATTTAATAGATGGATGATCTAAAATGAATTCGGATAAATCACTACTATATGCTCCATTCATAAGATGGTCATCTGCATATCTAGGTTTGGTAGATAACTTACTAGGGGCATGATGACCGACAACAACATATTTTTTTGTAGGATCAGCCTCAACTACCTTCTTTATATAATCAAGAGTTTTACGATGTCTAGACATAGTATGAGCAGGACGTAGTTTTGTATAGCCCTGTTCACTGTTTCTAACAATTCGATAATCGTTCATCATATCTGCAACTGCGTGTAGAGTGACAGGATCTCCGCGATTCATGTCTGTCCATAAGGTAGCTCCAACAAATGTAACGTCTCCAATTTCTTTAGTGTCCATTTCTAGAAAATAAATGTTTGGAAAATTGCTGCATTCTTGTTTAAGATAATCTAATGCATCTGGATACTTTCCGTGATAAAATTCATGATTACCTGCAATGTAGATAACATGAGGAAATTGAAAACTAACACGTTTAAGAAAGTCACGGAACCTTTGTGCTGCTTCCTGTCTGCGACCAAGACCTGTACTATTGGCAATAGCAGCCTGATCAGAGATGTTGGCAGGTTCGGGATGGTCGTGCAGATCCTGAGCGATCATAATGTCGCCACCGAGAATCAGTACATCATATTGATTGTCATTTACAATATTGACATCACTAAATTCTAAATGTAGATCAGAAACTAGTTTAATTTTCATTGTTCATCTTCGCCCGGATTTAATAGTATATCGTTTATAACATGTGTTTTTAAAATGTCTAGAGCTCCTACTAGATGTAGGCTGTCTTCAATATTAGCCCAACAGTGATAAAGCTCTCCGTCTTTAGAACCAACAATTGCTATATTATCTAGCTCTAAATCTCTAGCTTCATCTAAAAGTCTTTCTACACTGGTAAATTGTCTAAATTCAAAATCAAATTTTTTATTCATTTAAGGCCATACCCTATGACGTTCTGCGACCCATTCTCTACCATCATATTCTTCAATAGTCCACTTGACATCATCTGGGATGTCAACCACCATAAGATCTGAATACTGTCCGTTAGCCTTTTCACCTAACAATTCAACAGCTACAACAAGATCTTGATCATCTCGCGGAATATCTAATTCAGTAAGTTCTTGGCCATCTGTTGTGATTAATGAGCAATATCTTGACTTAATAGAGCGAGTCCAGCCTTTACGATTAGCGATTTCTAACATGGCAGAGTCGCTTAGACCGAAGCCACCAAAGCATCGATTAATTACGATTTTAGTCATTATACTGTATCCTTTATATATTTGCAACCTCTAATCGAAAGTTTTTTATTTTTTATGATTTTCGAAAATAGCTATCATGGGGTAAAAATGTATACTCAGTAAATTGTTTGTAATTTGAAAATCTAATTGTCTAATATGCCGTTCAAAAAAATCATTAAGATCTTTTCTATAATTTTTTAATGGATCGCTAGGTTTATTTAAATTCATACCCGGCCATTCTTTTCTAAGATCTAAACTGTTTACAGATTCCTCATAAGAGTTACGCAAATCTTCGATAATATAAAATCCTTGTGAATTAATATTTGGATAAAGATATTGGAAAGACTTAATCTGATGACTACTTATGTGAGAACCATCATCAATTAATATATCAATATTTTTTACCTCATCTTTTATTCTTGCTAAAAAATCGTCATCATTTTGATCTCCAATATGAATTTTAGTTCTAGCAGTTTCATATTGTTTGCAATTAGGATTAATATCAATCATATGTATCATAGCGTTGGGAAAATATTCTTCCCAAAGTTTACAGGATTCTCCGGATAATATCCCAATTTCTAAAAATACTTTAACGTTTTCTCGTATACTGGCAAAATATCTTTGGTAAATTTCTAAATAAGTCCAACCTAATGTTGTATGTCTTGATTTATCTGTGCCATACTTTAGGCCTAATTGCTGTAGATTCATTAGACCGTCTCCTTTAAATATTTCCAACCAGTAAATTCTTCATACTTATTTTGGAGATTCTCAATTTCTTTACGCATCTCCTGTGCTTGGTGCTTACGCCATTCTTGAGCTATACGCTCTGTCTTTTCACTCTGAACCACATCTGCCACAAAGCCATCAATGCTTTCATAAGTCACGGTCTTTCTAATCCATGCGTGATCCACCAGCATACTTTTTGAATAGTCAAAACCCCAATGACCATTATCCACTTGTATCTGTGCGTTAAGTTCATCCTTACGAGTGAAACTTTTAGGGCCACCTAGGCAACTGAGCACACGATATTTGTCCCCTTCCTTATTCACTATGACAAAGTAGGGGCAGAACATTTCGTGCCAATAGTCTCCAATCTGTGGAAATGCTAGTGCTTTTTGGTTGGCTAAGTCTTGCTCTCTCATTCTTCAACTCCGAAATGTTCTTTTATAATTTTTCCAACAGTACCAACGGTAGTAGTAACATCACCAATCTGCTGTGCTCTAGTATTCAAACAATCGCAACATTCCATAATAATCAACTCTGCGAACTTTTCTATAGCCCGATGATCGTAGTCGTCCATACTATCCCAACAACCTTGGGCGGTCAGTCCTGCACGATACATTAGGTTTTCCATTCGTTCGTTCATTCTTCAACTCCGAAATGTTGTTTAATCTTACGCAATAATTCCACACGCTCCATATCCCAACCCAATTGCTTTGTAGCCATGACTACATTGCCACCTGGACGATTAATTATATCCTGGCATTTCGATGCGTGGTGCAACTGTACATCAATCATTCCGTTAATAAGTTCAATTTCTCGTTCTGATAAATTCATTCTTCAACTCCAAAATGTTGTTTAATCTTCTCGCTGGCATTGTGTAAAGCCCAAACATATCGGTCGCTATCTTCTTCGGGGTCGGCCATGCCATCAACAACTTGGATACATTCTCGCACAATCAACTCGGCGAACTTTTGATTATAAATTTCCCTACCCTCAGTAAAAGAATAAAGACGATTATGGACTCGTTCCAGATGTGCTAATTCATCCTTAACAAGTCGTTCAGCCTGTTCAGC
>Ga0129333_10006710_pt1 | contig 10879 bp, 7 predicted proteins | sample CPB6_08_DNA_FD_94474 | JGI IMG/M metagenome (GOLD analysis project Ga0129333, IMG submission 94474) | Freshwater to marine salinity gradient microbial communities from Chesapeake Bay, USA - CPBay_Sum_0.6_0.8_DNA | ecosystem: Environmental > Aquatic > Marine > Coastal | place: USA: Chesapeake Bay...
GCGGTGGTTCCCGATCATCAAGAACATCTGGACCAGTTCATTTGTGCTGGTGGCGGGTGGTTTCAGTCTGTTGCTGCTGAGTGTGTTTTATCTGTTGATTGATGTGGTGGGACTGCGTCGTCCGGCATTTTTCTGGTCGGTGATTGGTATGAATGCGATTGCCATTTACATGGTGCCGCGGTTTGTGGACTTTGATCGGATGGCAGTTTTCTTTCTGGGTGGTACAGCGCGTCTGGCGGGTGTTCAGTGGGGTGCGGTGGTGCTGGCGACAGGTGCATTGGCTGGGCAGTGGTTGTTTCTGTACTGGCTGTACAGGACTCGGACATTTCTGCGTCTGTGAGTCGGGTGTGAGCAGTTGCTGTCGGGTCAGCTGGATTGCAGCAGTCTGGCGGCCAGCCTGAGGGCTCCTGTGGCAGCATTCCGGACAACGGAAACGTCGGGGCTGTAGTGGAAGTCGTTGCTGAGGTGTCTGACGATGGCCTGGAGCAGAGCGGGCTGTTGAATCAGGACGGCTCCGGTGGCGGCCAGTGGCAGCTGTCGGGGCAGTTGCAGTCGATCGGCAACTGTGCGGACCATCAGTGCGAGTTCGTGTCCGGCGGTGGAGACGATGGCAGCGGCGACGGTGTCGTTGGCGTGTGCGAGTGTGAAGGCGAGTGGTGCGAGTTCAGCGATGAGTGCGCGGGGAATTTCGGCGGAGTAAATGCGGGCGACGAGTTCCGGTGCGGTGCTGATCCGGAGATGTTCGCAGACGGCTGGAGAGAGCGAGGTTTGCGGTCCGCGTCCGTCGGCGGCGAAGACGACGGCTTTGAGGACGGCGGAGCCGATGGCCCACGCACTGCCTTCATCTCCCATCAGCCAGCCCCAACCGCCGGCGCGGGCGGAGTCACCGCTGGAATTGCAGCCCCAGGCGAGTGAGCCGGTACCGGCGATGAGTGCGACACCAATCCCGGTTCCGGAGCCGGCGGACAGCAGAGGTACGGCGTCATTGACGACGCGGACTTTGTGAGCGAGTCGGGCTTCTTCGGCCCATTGCAGGATGACACTGCGATCGGAGTCGCGATCGGCTCCGGCGAGTCCGAGGCAGGCAGCGGCGGCGGTGCAGCGGGGAATGCCGGCGATTTCGAAGGCGGAATGGACGGCCTGATCGAGATTCTGCATGGCCAGCAGCGGACCGACAGCGCGCTGGTTGGAGGGTCCGGCGGAGCCGGTGGCGAGGATCTGATCGGGGTCGTCAGCGGTGCTGAGCAGCGCCAGTGTCTTTGTGCCGCCACCGTCGATGCCCAGCAGGAGTGAGTTGTGTTGGAGCATGCGGGGGTGTTCACATTCCGGTGCGGGTTTTGAGCAGGACGTCGATGTGTGTGTGACCGAGGAGCTGTGATTCAGCCAGCAGCAGCCAGCGATACAGGCGCCCATTGATGCTGCCAGCGCGAACCGGAACCTGCAGAGTGATGGCGAGGGGCAGGTCGACGCCGAACCAGTAAAGTTGTATGAGTCCGACGTCCTGCTGATCGAGCAGTTGGTTGGTTTTCAGCAGACTGATGAACCACGCCTGAAAGTCTTCGTTGTGCAGGTGAATGGCAGATTCGATGAGCTGGAGTGTGGCATCATTGCGGTTCTGTTTCAGTCGGCGAGCGTTCGCCAGCGAGCTGGTGGCTGCAGCGGGCAGGCCATTGCAGATTTCTGCGAGAGCCTGAATCTGCCAGCAGTCGGCGACGTCGGGCCAACTGGCAGTGGCCTGCTGTGCAGCGAGCAGTGCCAGTTGGTGTGATCGGGTGTCCTGAGCGCGGACGAGCAGTTTGGGGGTGTCAGCTAAAAACGATTGCAGGGAGGAGTTGGCAGGCGGTGACATAACAAGTCCTAGTGCAAATTTCAGTGTGTCAGAATCGGTCTGCTGCAGCAGTTTGTCTGCTGCCTGTTGTGCCTCCTCGAGACGATCAAGTTGCTGCAGTGCAAGGCATTTGTTGAACTGAGCGGTGGCATCGCAGTCCGCTGGGTTATTCAGTGTCTGCAGTAGTTGCAGGGCCTGAGCAGGTTGATTCTGCCGCCGCAGCAGTGAGGCCTGGATGGCAGTGACGCCGGCGGAAGGCGAACCGAACCGTTGCTGCCAGTCGAGTGCGAGGCTGGCAGCATCGAGGCAACCCAGTTCCAGAGCGTCACAGCAGAGACTGGTCAGCAGCGAAGCGAAGTGTCGCTTCGGGGTGGGTGAGCGGTGAGCCAGGTCGAGGAGGGAATTGCACAGGGCGGTGGTGACGTGGCGATGCAGTGGCGTGGTGGATGACGAGAAAGTGAGTGTGCGGGCCGACAGTGCCCTGTCCCGAAGTCCGGCTTGTGGGTTGCGCTGGGCAGGTTCCGGTGCTGGCAGCAGGCCTGGGACCGGCAGTCCCAGTGAGTCGAACTGCGTCATCAGAGCCTGCAGGTTGATGCTGTAGAGGCGGTTGGATGTCTGGCCGACGGAGTGAATAAACAGCCGGCGATCGTTGTCTGTGAAATAAGGGGTACCGCGATTATCGGCTTCAATGGGCAGCCTGAGCAGGGTGGTTCCGGTGGACGTCTGAATCAGCCGGATGAACTGTTCACTGACAAAGCGGATGGCCAGAAGTTCTCCGGAGTCGGAGAAATTGAAATAGGCCGGCCCGTGTGGCAACGGACGGGTAATACAGCGGTTGCTGATGTCGTAAAGAAAGCGGGTGGCACTGGAGGCGGAGGTAGCCTGTGGGTCAGAGGAAACCAGCAGAAAGCGTTCATCCGGTGAAAACATCGCGTTGCTCCTGCTGAGGAAGGTTGCGACGATCTGTCTGGATTCACAGTCGTAGAGGACTGAATCAGATTTGCGCCAGCAGAAGACCAGTCGTCCCGTGCGGCTGGCGGCTGTCAGATCTGTGAAGTTGCGGGGCAGGCTGCGGAAAGCGAGTGGGTCATCGGTTGGGCTGTACAGAACTCGTCCGGCGGGGCTGACGGAGAAGATGCGTGAACCATCCGAGGTAAGGTCCGCGAGGGCATGCGACAGGGGCAACCTGATGCGGGACTTTGTGTTCAGCAGCAGATCACCCTGTTGTGTGAAGTGCGGTTGAATGTTCCACAGTTTTCGGGAGTAAGCATCCAGTGAGGTGATTCTGTCTGTGTTCCACGCCACGTGGGATACGTACAGCAGGCTGGAATTTCGTCTGTCAGGCAGCGGGGCAGTCAGGGTGGTGCCAGTGTGCAGATTCAGCACCTGTCCTGGAACTCCCAGTGTGTTGGCAACAATCAGCGGCAGATTTGTTGCGGGAGCCAGCTGGGGGGTATCGGCGATGCTGTGATCCGGATCAAAGTACTGGAACAGCTGGGGGTCATGCAGTGTCGCCCTGTAGATCCTGTCTGCGTAGTAGAGTGTGGCCAGCTCGTCACCGTCATTGTTCCACTGGTGTGATTTGCCGTCCGGCAGATATGGCCATGGGCAGGTCAGGGTGTATTGATCTTCGATTCGGATGGCGATCAGTTGTGTCTGGGTCCCTGTGGTGGACCAGCTTGCGACAGCCAGCCAGCGGCCGTCAGGTGAGAAGCGGCAGTGAGTCAGGCCGACACCCTTGAGGATGGTTTTGTGTGGCTGCATGGATGGCCAGTGCAGCAGTTCGACTTCCAGCAGTTGATCATGCAGTGCCAGCAGGTGGCCCTGGGGGTGCCAGTCGAAGCCTGATACACCATTTCGGGAAATGTGTCCGACAAGCTGTCCGGAATCGAGATTAAGGAATTGAATTTCGTGAAAGTATCCACTGCAGACAGCGACAATCGGCTGTTGGGGGTGCGGCCGCAACTGGATGTCCGTGGCCGGACCGGGACAGGGGTAAGACTGCAGCAGGCGGCCGGTGCTGAGTTCGATGCGGTGGATTGATCCAGCGTGGTCGGCGGTGACAAGCTGCGAGTGGTTGGGCAGGAGCGTGATGGCCCGGGCCTGCAGTCCGGGAATGGTCCAGCGCAGTGTGGGCTGGGGTTGTGTGAGATCCCAGCAGGCGAGCTGCTGCGTGGGAGTGGTCTGACTGAGCGGATTGGCAGGGTTGGCGGGGTTGGTGTCGGGTGCGGGGCTGCTGACCAGCAGGCAGCAGCCGTCGGCGGAGATTGCGAAATCGAGGGGATCTCCGCCGAGAGTGATCTGTGCCTGCAGTGCAGCGGTGTTGCCGTCCCGCACTTCGAGAATGTTGTCATCGGCCTGAACGACGAGGCGGGTTCGGTCGCGGGCAACGACAAAGGCTTTGAGCGAGGGATTGTTGATCTGTGGCAGGGGTTCGGAAAGCACCATTTCAGGGGTGCCAAGGACTGTGGAAATGGTGTCTCGAATCCGGGTTTTGGATGTTGTTGGATCGGGCGTCTGGTCGGCCAGCCGGATGGCGTTTTTGATTTTTTCCAGGGCGTGGGTGCGTTGTCCGGGAAGTTGTGATTTGGCAAGATCGATGGCTTCTGAGAGCAGTCTGCCGATTTCACTTTCCAGTCCGATGACGCGCAGGTATTCGCTGTAGATTGCGATAGTGCTGGTGGCGATCAGCAGTACGGCGGCGAGTGTCGTGACGGCGGAAACCAGTTTGTGTCGACCGATCAGTCGCCACAGTTGTTCGGGTGCGGACATCGGTCGTGCGAGGATGGGTTTTCCGTCGAGGAATCTTTGCAGGTCATCAGCCAGTGCCTTTGCGGATTCGTAGCGATCTTCAGGCTGAACGGCCATGGCCTTATGGGTGATCACGAGGAGATCGCGGGGTATGGCAGGATCGTGTGTGCGGAGGTGCGGGCAACTGCCGGAGCGAATCCGCTGCTGCAGTCTGAGTGAGCTGTCATCCTGAAACGCGGGCGTGAGTGCCAGCATTTCGTACAGTGTGACGCCAAGTGAATAGACATCGGAGAGTGTTGTGGCGCGGCCGTCGCACTGTTCCGGTGACATGTAACGCAGAGTACCGGGAGCCTGTCCGGCTGCGGTATGCAGAGTTTTCCGGGGGCGTTTGGCGAGGCCGAAGTCCGTGAGCCAGATTTTCTGTTGTTCGTCGATGAGGAAGTTGGAGGGTTTGAGGTCGCGGTGCAGGACGTTGTTCTGGTGAGCAAAGTGCACGGTGGTGGCGGCCTGCCGCATCCATTCGGCGATTTTTCTGAAACTGCGTTCCGGGATACTGCTGCAACTGAGCAGGCGGCGGGGCGGGTCGCTGGCGGGCTGTGAAGGGGCGGATGCCGGTGCAGCGGTTGTGGGTTGTGTACCGTCGCGTTGCTGTTTCCAGGCTTCGATCACCAGTGAGAGTGGGCAGCCGTCGATGAACTGCATGATGTAATAGGGATGGGCAGCGTCGGGGAACACATTGTGAACGGGTACGATGTGTTCGTGTGACAGCATTGAGGCGATGCGTGCTTCTTCGAGAAAGCGTTCGCGGGACTGTTCCCAGTCAAAGTTCTGTTGCTGCAGAACTTTGATGGCGACGGTTCGTTCAAGGCTGAGCTGGGTGGCTTTCCAGACGGCTCCCATGCCACCGGCGCCAATGAACTCGGGGTTCTGCAGGTCGGGATTGTTGAGCTGAATTTCATCGATGAGCAGCTGCAGGCGGCGGCTGTTGCTGCCGACCTGTTCGAGCATCTGCAGACATTTGATTCGTGATTTGAGCTGGTTTGCGATTTTAGGGTACCGCTCAGTGTACTCAGAGATTTGCGGTTGTTCACCCCTGCGCAGCCTCTGCACGAATTCCTCGGTGATCTGGTCGATGAGCAGGTCGCTGGATGAGGATGAGGAGGTTGCAGACATGATGGCGGACCTTCAGCAGGGACTAGTACACATGGTGCACATACCCCTGCAGCCTACGCTGTGTGCTGGGAAATACAAGGTACAGCTCAGTGTGCTGTGGTGGCCGTTCGCAACAGGATCCGGGGATTTTCCGATTTTTCCGTCGCGGTGTGTTCTGCTGCGGGATTTTTGGCGCTTGCGGGATTGTGAATTCCGCGGTCTGCTGCGAGGATGCCTGGCTGCAGCAGCTTTGACGCGACAGATTCAAAGTTCAGTCGGGGTGACCAGTGCCGAATATCACAGCGGGCGAGGAAGGCGACGATGAAAGTCAGTGGTTTGAGTCTGCTCTGCGGGGTGACCATGAGGCCTTCGCGCGCCTGGTGCAGAAGTATCGTCCGCAGTTGAAGGATTATCTGCGCAGCAGAATCTGTGGTTTTCTGCTGCCGCGGATTGACAGTTCGGACGTGATCCAGGAAGTGGCTATGCAGGGGATGGGGTCGGCCGCGGACTATCTGCGGACGCTGAGTCCGCTGCGGTGTCTGCAGTTGCTGGCCGGTCATCGTCTGTATGAGATCTGTCGATACCATCTGGACAGAGAGAAGCGCGATCCTCGGCGTGAGAGGTCTCTGGACAAAGGGGATTCATCGACGCTGGCACTGGCAGAGCTGCTGTCGGATTCCATTCTGTCCCCGGCTCAGAGTCTGCTGCAGGCCGAAAAAATCCTGATGGTGCATCAGGCGCTGGAGTCGATGGAGGAGGAAAAAAGGCAGATTCTGCTGGCGGTGCACTACGAATCATTATCCCACATCAGAATTGCTGAGCGACTGGGTATCAGTGAAGAGGCGTCTCGCAGACGTTACGGTCGGGCTTTGGGAAAATTCGGTGAGATCATTCAGCAACTGGGTTATGATTTTCGGAATGACGAATTTCAGAATTAGTGCTGGTGGGTTCGGAGCAGCGTGTGGTGGCAGAAGAACCGGTAGTGCGGATGGGTGAAACGCAGGCGGGAGTGACTCGTCCCAGCGTGTCACCGATTTATCAGACGACGGCCTTTGATGTGCCGGATCTGGATGTGCTGCAGCAGTTGTATGCGGGTCATGTGACCGGCGATATTTATACTCGAGACAGCAATCCCGGAATGCGTGCACTGGCGCAGTCGATTGCGGCGCTGGAGGGAACCGAGGCTGGGTCGGTTTTTGCGTCCGGCATGGGAGCCCTGGGCAGTATCTTTCTGACGCTGCTGTCGGCAGGCGATCATGTGCTGACGGCTCAGTCGCTTTACGGGAAGACGCTGCAGCTGGCATCCCGGATGCAGCGATTCGAAGTGTCTGTTTCGGCCTTTGATGTCTGCAGTCCGCAGCAGTTGCGGGCACAACTGCGGCCCAATACCAGATTCGTCCTCGTGGAGACGGTTGCGAATCCATTGCTGGAGGTCGCTGACATTTCAGCACTGGCGGCCGCAGCCGGTGCGGTGCCGCTGATTGTGGACTCCACCTTTACCACTCCTGAGCTGATCCGTCCGTGCAGTCTGGGTGCTGCGGCTGTGATTCACAGTGCGTCGAAGTATCTGAATGGTCACGGCGATGTGATGCTGGGGGTGGCTGCGGGCAGTCAGCAGCTGATGAGCAGGCTGAATGAGACGGCCAGTATTTTCGGTCAGAACGCCAATCCTTTCGAATGCTGGCTGACGCAGCGGGGCCTGCGGACGCTGCCGTTGCGGATGCAGCAGCTGTGTGGCACGGCCTGTGGCCTGGCACGGTATCTCAGTTCGCATCCGGCGGTGCAGAGGGTTTATCATCCGTCGCTGCCGCAGCATCCTTCGCATGCGCTGGCTTCCCGCCTTTATCCGCGGGGCACGGGTGGTATTATCGCCGTTGAGCTGCGGACGAACGGCAGGGACGGACTGGAGCTGGTGAACCGATTCATGCAGGCCGTGCCGCAACTGCCATTTTCACCGACCCTCGCAGATGCTCGTACCACACTGTCGCATCCGGCACTGACGTCCCACCGATTTCTGACGGCGGAAGCGCGGTCTGAGGCCGGGATCAGTGATTCGCTGCTGAGGATTTCGGTGGGTCTGGAACCCCTGGAATTGCTGCAGCGGGAATTCGACTGCGGACTGAATTCACTGCTGTCCTGATGCGTCAGTTGCCGGCAGCAGTCGCTGCAGCAACTGGTCATAGCTGTCAATGCACACATCCCAGCTGCATTGCCGGCGAATCTGCTGGCGGGCCTCATGTGCCATGCGAGCGGCTTTGTGGGGTTGAGTGATCTGCATCAGCAGACCGGTTGCGAGGCGTTCGGCGTTGCCGGGCTCAAACAGTCGACCGGTCAGCTGATCGTCGACCAGATCGAGGCAGCCGTCCACTGCTGAAGCGATGACGGGAGTACCGGCGGCCTGAGCTTCCAGAATCACGTTTGGCAGACCTTCCCAGCGGGAGGCCAGTACGAGGACGTCTGCCATGCGGATCAGGCTGGCAGCATCGGAGCGCCAGCCGGTGAATTTTACAACGTCTTCGAGTTCGTACATCCGGACGCGGTGTTCAAGCAGACTGCGGAGCGGACCTTCGCCGACGAACAACAGTTGAATCTGGCGAGGCAGCACGGACTGCTGAGCCTGCAGGATGCGAAAGGCCTGCAGCAGGGTTTCCGGATCCTTCTGCGGTTCCAGCCGCCCGACACTGATGATGATGAAGCTGCTGTCATCGCCGCCAAACTGGCGGCGGCTGGCTGGCGGCAGCTGCGACAGCAGCTCCCAGTCCACGCCGTTGCGTATGACTGAGATCTGCGAGTTCGGCAGTCCGCTGATGCGGCGATGGGCCGTGGCGACGTGTTCGCTGACCGCCACGCAGTGAGTTGTCCAGTGGGCCGTCAGCCGCTCGGTCAGCATGACGAACAGGCGGCGGTCCGCCACTCGGATTCCGGAAACCTGCACAGCAACGCCGGCCAGCCGACAGGCGATCCGGCTGGCCACATTGGCCTGATGCAGAAACGAAAGCACGATGTCCGGACGCTGTTTCCGCAGGCTGGTGGCGAGGCGAAATGGTGCGCGTACGTCTGCGAATCCACGGCAGTTCAGGTATTCCACAGGAATCTCGCGATCCTGCAGCTCCTGACCCAGCGGCCCCGGGCCACGCAGACAGATGACTCGCACGCTCCAGCCGGAGAAGGCCAGCCCGTGGGCCAGACGGACGAATGCCTTTTCGGCACCGCCGATGTCCAGTTCGGTGATGACCATGCAGAGTGCGGGGTTGCGAGAGTTCTTTTGAGGCACGTGGTGGTGGGCCGACTGCTGACAGGCGAAAAAAATCCGGGAAGGACTGCGATCTGAGCGCTGCGGGGCTATGATATCGTCACCGATGCCCACTGTCAGCACCGCGCACATGCAAGCCAAACCTCTGCAGCTTTTCCCGTATGGCAACTCCTGATCCGGACCTGTTATCCACGTGGCAGTTCGAACTGCCGGAGCATCTGATCGCCAGCCGTCCTGCGGCCTCACGAGACGATTCTCGTCTGATGATTCTGAATCGCAGACAGGGAACCATCGAGCACGCATGGATTCGCGAGCTGCCGGACAGGCTGAATTCGGAAGATCTGCTGGTCTTCAATAATACACAGGTAATTCCGGCCCGACTGTTTGGCTATCGCGAGCAGACCGGGGGGCGGTGGGAAGGCCTGTATGTGGAGTCTGACGGCGGCGGCAACTGGATACTGCTCTGCGAAACTCGCGGAAAACTGCAGCCCGGTGAGCGAATTCAGGTGGTACCGGCAGACTGCTGGCTGCGGGACGATCTGGGTCCACAATCGGCCGGCAGTTTTTCTCGGCTGACCCTGACGCTGGTCAGTCGTCTGGCAGATGGCGGCTGGCTTGCAAGGCCGAACGATTCGCGACCTGCAGTGCAGTTGCTGGAAGAAAATGGTTCACTGCCTTTGCCGCCATACATGGGTCGGAAAATTGCGGATGAAGGGGATCGCGAGCGTTATCAGACCACCTATGCCAGTCAGCCGGGGGCGGTTGCTGCGCCAACGGCCGGACTGCACTTCACACCTCAACTGCTGCAGAGATGCAGTGAACGGGGAGTGCAGCGAACTGAACTGACGCTGCATGTTGGTCCCGGCACATTTCGTCCGGTGACTGCTGAGCGGCTGTCAGAGCACGTCATGCACGAGGAGTGGTGTCGTCTGCCTGCAGCGGCTGCAACTGCCATCGGCAGCAAATCAGCCGCGGGGCGACTGGTGGCCGTGGGCACCACTTCGGTCCGCACACTGGAGGCAGCAGCGGCAGCCACCGGTGTACAGTTTCCGACAGCGTGGGAAGGGCGCACCGCTCTGTTCATTCGGCCGGGGTATGAATTCCGTGCCGTGCAGGGACTGCTGACAAACTTTCACCTGCCCGGTTCGACACTGCTGGCTCTGGTGGCAGCATTTGCCGGTTTTGATCTGGTGATGGATGGATATCTGCGGGCAATAGAGAAACAGTATCGATTTTACAGCTACGGAGATGCGATGCTGATCCTGTGAGGCTCTGACCACCGGCTGATTGAGAGAAACAGGAATGAACAGGTTGCGACGGGTTACGGTCTGGGTGATTTGCGGAATGCTGGTTGCCGGCAATTCGCTGCTTGCGGCTGAGCAGAATCAGAAACGAACAGCCGGGCAGATCCGGGATATCGCACTGCAGGGCGGTGGCAGGCTGCAGGGGGTGGTGATCAATCGTCAGGCTGTTCCACTGCCTGGTCGGCGAATTCCACTGTATTTCGGGGTGACACGAGTGGCGGAAGTGGTGACTGACGCCGCGGGCCGTTTCGAAGTGCAGGGGCTTAGAAACGGGCTGCACGGAATCGGGCCGGAAAATCTGGAAACGTCCGTCCGGTTCTGGGATCAGCAGCGGGCTCCGAAAACGGCAGCCCGGCAGCTGGTGCTGGTGCTGGATGAGGTGACAGTTCGGGGTCAGCCGCTGGACGATGGTTGTGGCGAGGTTTGTGCCGAGGGCTGTGGTGAAGGTTGTGGTGAAGGCGGTGTGACGGGCTCAGCCACCGGGCGGCGCAATCTGGCCGTGGCGGCACTGCTGCTGGCAGCGGGCGGTACAGCCGCTGTGATCGCTGTTTCGCAGGACGACGATGCTGCCCCGGCCAGCCCATGAGCAGA
>Ga0129333_10006713_pt1 | contig 10877 bp, 11 predicted proteins | sample CPB6_08_DNA_FD_94474 | JGI IMG/M metagenome (GOLD analysis project Ga0129333, IMG submission 94474) | Freshwater to marine salinity gradient microbial communities from Chesapeake Bay, USA - CPBay_Sum_0.6_0.8_DNA | ecosystem: Environmental > Aquatic > Marine > Coastal | place: USA: Chesapeake...
CCAGAAATCTTTTTGACCATATACTAGTTCTTGTGCTAGTACTTGCCCATCAAATCCACCGACTTGATTGAGCGTGTTTTGACTGAATTTTGCCATCTCTGCTTCCTCTGCTTTCTCGCATGTTGACCCTGACTTGCTACCTCGCAAGTCTAGGGTGTTATGTTATATTTATATCAACCTATTCGCCATTGTGTTCCATCAGCATATACAGGAACTGTATTAGAACCACCATTAGCAACTATCTCACCAAAATTACCTAATGCTACACGGTTGCTGTCTGTGACGAATGTTCTTGCGCCTGCTACACTGGCAGCACCTAAATTAGCAACAGTATTTGCCGCGAATCTAATATATGCTCCATTGAAAGTTAAAGAACCAGTATTCATTGTAGTAGTGAAACCAGTTGTAACAAAATTATTAATTTGTCCGCCTGCGCTAATTCTAACAGCACCTTGAGAATTTATGATACCATTGGCGCGAAACTCTATATTACCACCTAAAGTTAAATTATTCCATGTACTAGTAGTCGTACCCAAATTGTATGTCGCATTAGCATTTGGATTTAAATTACCACTTATCGCAACATTTGTATTGTTGCCTATATTCGTTATATTTGGTTGAGCATTTGTTGTTACAGTACCAGCAGTATTTGCGGTGGGTACTGAACCTGTGATATTTGCTGCCTGTATGTTACTTAAATTATTTCCAGATCCAATGAAAAAATTAGCACTTACAGCATTTCCTAAATTCGCATTGGATGCAAATATAGTATTTGCAAAACCTATAGTTCCATTTGCATTAAAAAATGTAGTGAAGCCATTCGCGGTTAAACTTAGTATGCCAGCAGACTCTAATGTACCAGAAAATAATTTAGTAGCGGTTACATTATTAGCACTTATATTTGCTGTAGTACTAATATTGCCGCTTGCTGATAACGAAGTTAAATTACCTAAACTAGTTATATTTGGTTGAGCAGGTGTAGTCAATGTACCTGTAATAAAATTACCAGCAATTAGATTAGCACCCGATATCGTAGCGCCAACACCACTCATTGTGATATCAGCATTAGGTTCTAATGCCAATCCTGTTAATGTACCTAAAGTTTTTATATTTGGTTGATTATTACTGGCTGCATTTAATGTGCCACCTATAGTAGGAGCATTCATAGATGCAAAATTAGCATTCAATGCTGAAATATTACCTACATTGGCATTACCTGTAATTTCTAAGCGCATATTACCAATGATATTACCACTAGAATATAATCGTGTCACAGTAACACCATTAGTGCTTACTATCAATGCATTTGCATAGTTAGCATCTGAGGTGACCGACATATAAATATCGCCATTCGCAACTGGAATGATGATATTAGATCCACCATTAAAAATTCTATTAGTTTCACCTGATATATTGATCGTGGCAGCATTGCTAACATTAGATACAGAAACACCATTACCTACGAAATTTAATGAAGTAAAACTGTTTATGACAAGATTACCTTCATCAAATATCTGTGAGCCTGGACCAGTGGCACCGGTTGATCCTGTCAGTCCAGTGGCTCCAGTAGGACCAGTAGGACCGCCTGATGGTCCTGTAGCACCTATGGGTCCAGTAGGCCCAGTAGCACCAGTTGGTCCACCACTAGGCCCTGTCGCGCCTTGTGGCCCAGTAGCACCTTGTATACCTGTTGCACCTGTAAATCCACCTGATACGATCTGCAAATCTATAACATCAGGTGTGATGACTATAGCATTCTGATCGACAGTTATTTGTGTCGTCAATACATTAGGTGTGAATTCAAGATTTATATCGCTCATTACTGATATCTCACGATCATTCCGATTGGTTCTTTATTGACATCTGCCAAACTTGCGTTTGCTGAACTTTGTCTGCTTACAGTCAATGTCACAACGACAACAGTACTTGGGGCCGCAGTATTTTGTGCAGGAGGAATGATAGTGGGTGTTGGATTAGGACTACCAGTACCACCTGTTAGATTGCTTGGTATATAAAGATATCCTTGGCCAATGGTAGCATTGGTGAATGCGGCGACAAGATTAGCACTATAAGTACCTGCGCCTGTGCTTGGTTGTGGTGTCAACAATGTTAGATTACCTAACACTATACTGGTATCACTAGCATAAGTGATATCACTTGCTTCATAGAATTTGGCATTTGTGCTTAATGCCCATGCATTTGGCAATGTGCAATTGATAGCATTACCTGTGCTATCTACAAATGCTAATGGTAATGTATAACTCTCGCCTGTGTATATCTCAACACATTGCATCTCTGTGCCGGCTATCGTTACTGTCTTTGACCCGTTTAGTAGTAAACTCATATTCGTTATTCCTATATATTATTTATTATTCAATCAAGGATTCCAACTCCAATTGATTGGCTCTGTGATCAACCACTGACCCGTCGCTAGTTTTACATTGACATTAGCATCTGGAACTTTGATAACACCAGCCATAGCAAATGTTTCATATGTGTTAGAAATCTGTGTACCATTTGTTTTAAAGTTTATGTAAACTGTCTGTGGTCTATTTTCAATCATAGTATATGTCGTTACGGTACCCCAATCGACTATAAATCCCTTTTCTACAAGCGCATCAGTCACATATCTTGTGCTGCCTGCTACTTGTATAGTACAATTTGCATTCGCTACTAAATTGAAAACGCCAGTATATTGAAATTGACTATTTGCTACTGCGTTTGCGGCTACTTGGCTTTGACCTAATAACCACCATCCATTTAAACCATCTAATGGACTTTGTGCAATATTACTAGTGTTAAACACAGTCATGTTTTGATATCTTGCGTTTGCTGGATTATAACTACTTGTGCTATTTGCTAAGAATCCATTAGCAGTAGTTGCTGAATTTTGATACCATGGATACCAGTCGTTAGCAGTTTGTGTATAAGAACGGGCACGCATATTGCCATTACCACTATCCCAATACATCTCGATAGCACCTGGATATGTCAATGTTTGATTTCTAAAGACATAGTTTGCGACATTACCGAACGGTGTTAATGAAGTACCGGGCTCAACGCTATCATATGCTTCTAATGTCCAAACATTAGCAGAAGTATTGCCGCCTGATACTGTGACTACAACACTATTGCCACCACCACTAGTGACAGTAACTCCTGAACCTTGAAAATTAAAACTACTGACTGCGTTGGTGATTAGATTGCCTTCATCTAATACACTTATGTTGCCGCCAGTACCATTACTTGCGGCTGTAATGATACCTTTACTATTGACTGTGATATTTGTGTTTGTATAACTACCTGCTACTACACCGCTATTAGTCAAACAATTGCTAGGTACGCTATTTGGTTGCACATTATTACCTGTGATACCTCCACCAGATAATTGGATACATGCATTACTCAATGCAACTGTAGGTGCTAATGTTACATAAAATTGTGTATTACTTACAATATTGCTGACTCTAGTATTTGCCTGTAATGTTCCTGTACCACTAGTTTTAGTAACTAATAAACCGGCTGTGATATTAGGTATGGCATCACATGTTATCAATGTACCAACACTATTTGCATTACATCCATTAGCAGTATTTGCTTGTGTAACGCTAGGGCCGGGCCAATTGACAGGGCCTGTAGCATTACTGTTTTGTCCTACTTGATCATTCTTAGCAGTCAAACTCCAATATAGATTACCAATTGGTACATCTGTAACATCTACTGTATAAACTGTATTAGCGATTAATGGTTCACCATTGCCATTACTGATTGTTGTGTAATAGAAATGATTGCTGACATTGCTATCAAAACCATAATTATAATCTAGATATCTGACAAGACCTTGATTTGGTACTGTGCCCTTTACTTCCATATATGTCACAGTATTGTCTGTGAATAGATTCACTACTGGCGCGGCGACATTGCTAAAGATATTTGGATCAGTCAATCCAGTGTTTGGATCGGGCTGGAAGTTCAACAATGCACGATCATCATAGATTGTACCATTGTATTCGAATGCGCTGATGAACACACCAAGACTACCATCTTGGTATTTTTCTTCTGCTACACTAGCGACACGGAATAGTTTTCCTTCTCCGCTATTCAATACATCCCAACCATATCCATCATGTTTGACTCGTATGACATCACCTGCATCAACTTGTATACCACTATAGTCTAAACGCATAGTGATCGTCAAATCTTCACGGCTTTGTAATAGTTTTCTCACGCCAAGATATAGTGCTTGTACGCTGTTATTGACATATGGATAATCGACATTCAATCTATTGATGGCTTCATTAGGACTCATGACACCTGGTTCATAGTCAACTAATTCGACCACCTGATAGTCTGTCTGATCTTTAATGTACTCGTTTGGATATGCGACTTCTAGTTCGTTGTAAGTCTCGTTCAAGTTGATAGGTGCGATGTTTATGCCGCCAACTAAATTACTGCTATCAACTAAGAATAAGTTTGTTAAACTACCACTATATGGTTTGTTGATGACAACACTCCATTTTGCACTTAGTTCGCTATATTGTAACCAACTATCGCAACTATCTGCAAGTCTGTTTAGATTGTCTAAGCATGGGCTACCTGTGCTGATAGGACCATTGATGCGATATCTTGCTTGCGTACCTGTACCATAATTGATTGTCTCATCACTATATGTGTCGAGAGCAGTCAAACTCGCAGTATCGATGCGACTTAATGGTACTGCGCAACCATATCTTGTATTCAATAGATAATCTTTGATTACACTACCTGGCTTGTCTAAACTATTAGTGATTTTACACAACAAACCACCAAGATTAGTCGTGCCTGCTTTGTCATCATAAGTTACTTGGACTATAGCAAAGCAACAGTTAGTCATTGTATCTGTGCTAGTCCAACGCTGTCCTACTGGTATGGCAGAATTCTGTAGTATTTGTATAGCAGTCTGACCACCTGTGTTCACACCACTACTTGATCCATTAGTGAACAAGTATATGTAAATCTTACCATTTACTTTGGTGTCAATCTCTGTGCCACCTGGCGTGTTATTGATCAGTCCTGTGACTACGCCATTGCTACCAAATTGTACACGCTTACCATCATAGTAAATGTTGTTAGTATCGAATGTGTAACCACTTCCTGCTGTAGTGTCAGTATGTTCTGCTAACGCAACAACATACCACATAGTTTTTAGATCAGTACTGATCTTTGCGTCTGTGACTGGGCCACCTACGAATGCGCTACCATAAACTACAGGTATCTTATTGTCTGTAGCAGGAGGTAATTGTACACGACCACCACCAGGGCCACCTGCATCTGCGCCTGGAGTCAATCGTTTGATCAATAAACTGCTGACGCCAATACTTAATACTGTAGCACCAATAGCGGTGAATATGGTCAATGCAGTTCCTGCAAGACCTATCGCTGTACCAATCGCTGTTGCTATCGCTGTAAATATCGCCATGTTATATTCCTGCTACCCAGACTTCTTCGGTCTTCTTATATCCAAATCTACTAAAATCTAGATCAGGACTATTGACCATCTTAGTCATGGTAAATAATTTAATCTTTTTATCATCTACGAGTTGTTGTGCTTGTTTATTGTATTCTTTTAATAATCTATATCCAGCAGTAGTACCGCGATATGCAGGATCTACCCAATATACTAACTCACGCAATACTTTGATCTCAGGATCCCATATGTTATGATCTTTCACACCGATGATCATACCAAATGGTTTTTCATTCTCAGCGATCAATGCTATGCCACCACCCAATATCACATGATGATATAGTTTGTTTATGTATTCTTCGTTATCGCAATCACGCATCATATCGATAGGTGTAGCGTTGCGAAAATCACGCAACATATCTAAGATATGAGGTAGATCGAATTTATTGGCGTTGCGTATATTCATCGTTCATCCTGATTGAAATCATCAAAGCCGCGACCGCCTCCTCCGCCTCCTCCGCCACCGCCACCACCTGGGATGACAGAACGACCTTTAGGATCTTTACCAAAGTCAAATTGCACACCTGCTATGCTGTACACACGATCCATGCTTGTATCTGTACTATTGAAGAACTTCCAACTTTCTTCATTAGTCTTGCGACCTGCAATACGATTTTGTAACACAGTCTTGTAACTACTCGCGGCTACTGTGACTGTATAGTTATCGTCTTGTCCTTGTCTATCTTCTTCGATAGCATAACTTGTGATGATTCCTGTGAAGCGTAGATATGTGTTACCTAATACGCCATTAGCGTTATAGAATCCACGCCATACTTCTACTTCGCTGCCACGAATCTTTGTATCTAACACAAGATAGATGTTGTTGCCACTCACGCCACTCAATGCGATCATGGTATCACCGCTTGTTACTTTAAGATCACGATTCTGTGCGCCAACACTTAATAGTCCACCTAATGGCAGATATACTGTGTTAGCGATAGTCTCTGATTTGTATGCACTACTGAATGTGTAGACATTGGTATTGGCAGTATTGCTGTATTCATTGAACACAGTCAATTTAACAAATTCAGCACTATTGATAGCGCCTGTATCTTGTACTTCAGGTATATTCTGTGCCATAATTATCTCACGCTGTTGCGACCCATTCGTACAAGTCGAATGAGTCACTAAATTCAATCAATGCATTGTTGGTAGTCACACCACCTTGTTGCATATAACCACCTGGTTTCAATTTGTACACAGGCATATTAGGGCAGAACATGTTAAACTCACATTCGTTACCAACTGTTATAGTTTCATTACTGACATTTCCTGTCAATATATTTGGTCTGTTTGTAATGACATCTACATATCCAAGAGTACCTCGCAATACCCTAGTAGTACTTGTAAATGGATAAGGATAATTGCCTATCTGTATTAAATCGTTTGGTTCAAACATCACAGTACCACTGCTTACTGAGGGCAAATTATCTAATCTTAGTGTATTACCATTAAAGGTATCTACAAGTATTCCACTTAGTTGTCCTGATGTCAATGCACCTTGATACTTAAATATCCAACTCAAGCAAGGTACATTGCCAAAAGTAACTACTTCAGGTGTGTTACGATCTAATGTGTCTAGTGCTTCAAGCAGGCTACGCACTTGGTTATATCTAAATCTGCTAGGCATAGTCAGTTTCATGCGCCATGGCTGAAATGTAGGTGTCTCACTTGTGCGAGCCACTTCGTTTCTTGTGATCTGTATGCCAACCACTTTTCTGCGATCAATCTCTATGCTATCGCAATTGTCAATAATTGTCTGCAATCCAGCCATATATGTTTCCTAATTATTTGAAATCTATGCCTGATCTGATCTCACTACCATACCCAATCAAGTACATCAATAATGTGATTGGTATGAACCATGGTGATATCAAACCTAAAAAGTGTGCCCATGTGAATGATAATGCACCTAGGCTGAATACATTCAATACACCTGTGTGTACTGATAACTTTGCATTTTTACCATCTAATATTTTCATTTGTTAACTCCTTTAATTTATTACGGTAATTCTCTCTGAGCCATCTGCACAGTACCTAACAGTACTTTGCGATTCTCAGCAAATAATTGCGCTACAGATTTGCTATCAAGTGCGCTGATGTTATTAGTCACATAACTATTATATATCGGCGCTTCGACTCTGCCTGTACCTGTGGCTTGTGATTCCATACCTAACTTATTGTTTGGTATGACTGATCCTGCGCTCTTTGGCACGAATAGTTCTGGACCCTTTTCACCAACGATATATGGTTGATTACCTTCTACAGGTCCACCTTTTTCTCTGCCAAATATCTTCATCAAAGTTGTGCTGCCAGGGAATATAGCATTCAATGCTGTACCTATCGCTTGGAACACTAACATCTTTGTTATCATCAATGATATATCTTTGATGACGCTACGGGCAAAATCACTAAACTTGAATTTACCAGTCTCGGCAAATGTATCTAATGCTCTTGTTATATTTCCCCATGCGCTCATCACAGCATCTTGCGCCATCTGTACAGGTGTGAAGCCCTTAGCGATATTCTCTAATGCGGTTATCATGCCACCTTCGTAACCTTCTGCTATGGCTTTGTCACCTGCTCGTTTTGTCTCAATGTTCTTTTTATCTTGTTCGAACTGTTGACCCAATAATACTAATTGATCTTGTAGATTCTTTATGCGATCCTTATCTGCCTTATCACCTTGTTCTTTGAGTTTATTGATCTCATCGGTAATAGTCTTGACTTGGCTCTCATAAGTCAAACGCAATTTGGCATTTTCTATTTCTTTATTTGCATCTTCTTGTGTGATCTGACCTTTTGCTTTGCGCAATTGTATCAAGTATTCTTCGTTAGCAATCGCATCGCTCAATAACAATTGATTCTGAGCCTTTTGATTTGCTATGGCTCTTTCTTGTTCTTTTAATACTTGTAATCTTGCGTATTCAGCATCATTGAGTTTTATTGTCTCATCTTTTTGAGTTTTTACTTGCTGTATCTGTTTTTCTAATTCTACAATCACAGCCTGATTGGCTTTTGCACCTTTGGCTTTTTCTTCATTGATCTTTGCTTCAAGATCATTGACTTGTAATCTGGCTTCTTTCTCTGCTTCAAGATTTGCTTTGATGTTATTGGCACGATCACTTTCTATACCAATTGTATCAATGACCTGCTGACGCAATTTATTTGCTTCAGCATTTTGCAACTCCATCTGTTTGGTAGTTGCTTGAGCAGCCAATGCCGCTTGTTTTCTTGCTTCTGCTTCTTTTTCTGGTACGCCGGTCGCTTCAGGGAAAGCGCCACCTTTAGGTGGCTCTACAGGCTTACTAGCATCTGCTTTTAATTTGTCGGTTGCTTTGGCTAGATCATCAGTAGTTCCTAAAACTTTCTTGATCTCATCTTCATATTCATTCCATACTGCCGCGCCTATGCCTGCTGTGGCAGCCAGTCCGGCCAATATTTTCCATAGTGGATTCTTACCTAATAGATTACTAACAACTACAGTACCTGCTAATACTTTGTTTAGATTGGCTAAATAACCAACTAATGTTAATACACTGGTTAATAATTTCTGACCAAATATGATACCAAATGCTGCGCCTACGCCAATTATGATTTTTTTAGCATCTTCTAATTCTAATTTAAAGTCGCCGGTCTTACCTAGTATCTGTCCTAATACTTCAATCGTTGCTTGTTGTAATGTGAAGAATGCATTTTCTATTTGCTGTGTTGTATCTGCTACTTTCTTTAATTCTGCTTCTAATTTGGCTACATCTTGTGTTTTGAATATCTCATTCAATACTTTAGGATCTATCTTACCAAATGCTTTACCAAATATCTCTATGCCTAATCTAGTACGGTCTGCGCCTTCTTTCATAGCGTCTAATTGACCTAAGGTTTTGCTTAATAATTCACCTTCACTTAATGTTTGTAATTCTTTTAGACCAATACCAACTTTTTGTAATGCTTGTGCGGCTTTACTACTTTGATCATCTGCGGCTTCACCAAGATTAGTATAAAATCGATTGATCAATGTACCAGCATCAGCAAAGTCACCACCTGCTTCTTTAACTGCTAAGGCAAAAGCATTGACTTGTCCTGCTGCAAGACCTGTAGCACTTGCGATATCGCTAATTTGATCTGCGAATCTAGCGGCACCCACGATGAATGCACCAAACCCTATGCCAGCGAGAGCAGTACCCAAACCACCGATACTATTTTTAAGTTTGTTAACCTGTTGTTCACCTTGTACATCAACAACGATTTTATAATTGTCTACTGTTGCCATTAGATTCTCACTCCTAACTTGTTATAGACATATTTTCTTATATGGTCTATAGTTGGCTTGCTCATACCTTTAGGTGCTTGATTACTACCTCTCATGCCCCTATTAGTCATGTGTCTACCTTTGTCAAGAACAACAGCATATGGATAATTTGCATTAATAGTATTGCCTTGCAATTTGGTATTGCGCTTGGCATTTCCTGATCTCTCAGGTGTGATATCGTGGAAGAAATCATATGCTTCCTTAGATATCGTTCTATCATTGAGTGTGTTTAACACTTTATCCAATCTTGCTCTGATCTTGCTCATTTTTTATTTTTGCCTATTATCTTTAGTAGTTGATCCTGACTCAAGTTATAAGCATCTGCTGTAGGAATCTTATTTTTAGTCTTACTAGCCTGAAATCTGTCATATGCCGCAAGGACATCCACGATCATGAAATCATAGGTCGTAGCATGTTGTTCCACTTGGCTTGGAAGCATGTGAAACTTTTCTGCCATACGACCTATAGTGATCATTTTGGCTGTGCTCCATTCTTCTGGGTTGATGCCTTGCTCTGTGACTTTCCCAAGATATCACCTAATTTGTTGATTACCGCAGCCGCGATATCGATAGGTAAATCTTCGTTGTCTGCTAGTGCAGGCTTGCCTTTGTCATTTAAGATCAATTGCTTCATCATCTTTCCAAGATTCTCAAACTCACCTTTGCTTCTTGCATTGAAGAAATCAAAGTATGTTGACATCGTTACGATATCGAATGTGTGGAAAGTGATTGGTTCACCATATTTCTCGACAATATCTTTATCGTCTATGGTAACTTCTATTAGTTTTGGTATGCTTGCGAAATCTTTGATATTCATTTATTATCTCCTTGAATTGTTCACTAGTATTTATTAATTACCGGCATATTTGTCATAATGCTCTTCAAGCAATTGATTGAGCAATGCTAGACGAAATGCTTGTTAGGCTTTCATCTGGCGTAATGTTTGTTCCATGTTGTTTAGCATGGGCATGAGTTTCGCTTCATCAGCGATTAGACTGCGTAATTTCTCTTCCTCAGTCTTTAGGAAGGTGTTGTTGTTATTCATTTGTTCACCTATAAAACA
>Ga0129333_10006714_pt1 | contig 10876 bp, 10 predicted proteins | sample CPB6_08_DNA_FD_94474 | JGI IMG/M metagenome (GOLD analysis project Ga0129333, IMG submission 94474) | Freshwater to marine salinity gradient microbial communities from Chesapeake Bay, USA - CPBay_Sum_0.6_0.8_DNA | ecosystem: Environmental > Aquatic > Marine > Coastal | place: USA: Chesapeake...
AACGGCAAGCCGCCCTACACGGCTGCGGAGAAGCGGGATCTGATGACCGAGGTCGGTGAGATCCACGAGCTCCACGCAGAGAGCGCGGAGGTGCTGTACGACGGCATCCTCGACGCGGTGGCGAACAACGTCTACCACGTCATCGTGATCGACTCGCTCGGCTCGATCATGTCGGCGGCAGAGGCGGAGGCCGAGAGCCTGGAGGACAAGACCTACGGCGGTGCGGCGAAGGTCAACAGCGAGTTCCTCCGTAAGCTCAACGCCCTGCTGACCATGTCCTACAAGGACCCGGACACCGGCAAGATGAAGACCCGGGAGACCTGCATCATCGGGATCAACCAGGTGCGCGACAACATCGGGGACCGGTTCAAGGAGTACCGCACCACCGGAGGAAAGGCCCTCGAGCACGCGAAGTTCGTGGACCTGTGGGTGTTCAGCTCCTCCCCCGAGTTCCGGGAGGACCCGAAGGCTGGCAAGGTGCAGACCGGCAAGTGGGTGCGCTGGCAGATCGAGAAGGGCAAGGCCGGCATCCACGAGGGCGCTCGCGGGTCGTACCTGTACGACTTCGGGGTGGGGACGGTGGACTTCTACCTCGACACCATCGCTGCCGGCATCGCCTGCGGGGTGCTGGAGCAGACCGGAGCGTGGATCGGCCTCCCCAACCCGGCGAACCCCGGAACCTACCTGCTGCGCGAGATGGGCAAGGAGAAGTTCACCCAGAAGCTGGCGGCCAACGCTGGCGAGATGGCGGCGGCCGGGACCCCAGAGACGTCGCTGATGAACTACATCCGCAACGAAGTCTTCCGGCGGCACGGGATCGACGTGCTCAACAACTGGTAGGAGGCACCATGAAGATCTGGGTCATCAACAATCTCGACACCGGCTACACCGCCGCGTTCCCCACGAGGAACGAGGCCAAGGAGGCGATGCGGGTCTCAGAAGCCCTGTGGGCGCTGCGAGAGGTGGAGTTCGGGTCGGGCCGAGAGAACGGCTGCCTGATCTACAACCGCTCGATCACACCGGAGATGGTGCAGTCGGAGTACGAGTTCGAGAGCAAGAACGGGCGCATCCGGGAGAGGAAGTGATGCCAAAGAATCACGGTCAGCGACAGAGCCGCCGGCAGGAACGCCGCGCGGCGGAGGACCTCGGGGGGCGCACCACTCCGGCCTCTGGGGCCACCCCGCACATCAAGGGAGACGTGCAGGCCCCGGGGCTCAAGGTGGAGTGCAAGACCACCTCGGGACTTAGCTACTCCCTCAAGCGCAAGGAGCTGGAGAAGATCCAGATGGAGGCCCTCACCGAGGGGGTGCAGGACTGGGCGATGCAGGTGGAGTACCACCTCTCCCCCGGATTCAACCGCCGGTACGCGGTGATCGACTGGCTCACCTACCTCGACCTGCGCGAGCGGTCGGGGGGAGGCCACGGACAGGAGAACTAATGAGCGCGCTGCCGATCGTCCAACCGCCGCCTGCCGACAACCGGCAGGTGGTGTACGCCCACACCATCGCCCAGTGGATGGCCCTTCCGGAACACGAGAAGGTTCTCATCCTCCAGAACCTCAAGCTGAAGGACCGGCTCTACCGGTTCCTCGACCGCAAGGGGAGCGTGAAGCGCTCCTCCACCTCCGAGCCAGAGGAAGTCCCCTGCTACAAGTGTGAGGGGAAGGGGTCGTTCACCAAGGAGCCCCGACACCCCGGCATCCACCCCTCCCAGATCTCGCACCCATGCCTGCTGCGGATCTGGAAGGAGATGAACGGGGAGGAGAGCATGGAGATGGTGGAGCCCCGGCTCCAGCTCATCTTCGACCTCGGCCACGCGGTCCACGGGATGCTCCAGACCTACGGCCTCCAGGGGGCGTGGGGTCCGCACTACAAGCCGGAGATCTCCGTCAACCCGCTGGTGCAGGCACTTGCCCGAGAGCTGTACATCGAGGGCCACGCCGACGCCGACAACATCCTGCGGATCGACGACATCCCCGGGAACCCATACGTGTACGAGGTGGGAGTGGTGCACGAGTACAAGACCATCTCCACCAAGCAGTTCGAGTCGCTCACCAAGCCGAAGCCGGAGCACAAGGAGCAGGCCACGATCTACTCGGCGGTGCTGGACCGCCCGATCGTGGCCTTCCTCTACTTCTCCAAGAACGACTCAAACCTGGCGGACTTCCCGATCCCCTTCGACCCCTCGGTCTGGGATCGGGTGAAGTCGAAGTGCCAGACCCTGCTCGACTACTACGACCGGCAGGTCCCCGCCCCCTCCTCGACGGGCTACCACTGCAAGGACTGCGGCTACCTGTTCGGCTGTGCGGACGGAGAGGCCCACCTGAGGAGGAGGTAATGAGCACCTACATCCCACAACGCGAAGACCTAGAGACAGGAAGGCTTCGCCTCAACATCACCAAGGACGTGCTGGAAGACGTATCCCGTCGCGGGATCTTCTTCCAGCCGGCCACCCCTCCCTACCAGCTCCCACCGCTGACCCAGCTCGACGACGACGATCTGGGTGACCTCCTCTCCACGATCTCCACCTACTGCGCGTTCGTGGACGAGGAGCTGGCCCGCGCCTCAATGGAGTACGAGGCGGCCAAGAGCCAAGAGGCGTTCGTGCGGGCACGGGTCCGCATCGAGCTGCGGGACCACACCAAGCTCAAGGCGGACGAGGCCCGAGACCAGATGGAGGTCGACAAGCGGGTGGTGGAGTCACGGGCCAACACCCTCTACGCCAAGGCCATGTACGAGGTGGTCGAGGTGAAGGCCAAGAACTCCCAGCGGGACTGGGACACCGTCTCCCGTCGGATCACCCAGCGCGGTCAGGAGATCGACCGCATCCGGCGGGGCATCAACGTGGAGAGCCAGCGAGATCCGACCACCGGGCCGACCAGCCCGTTCGGACCGTTCGGGATGAAGAGATGATCTGCCAGCCGGGAACGCACCAGTACGGGAACGACGGACGCTGCAAGTTCTGCGGAGCCCACCGGGATCCACGATGAGCGTCCTGCTTCAGATACCGTTCGACCTCCCCCCGTCCTCCAACAAGATCTACTTCCGCGGGACCTCCCTTCGCCGGGAGGCCCGCGAGTACCGGGAGAGGTTCAAGATGTTCGCAGCCCAGCACTACGGGCCCTCGATCTCGATGATCGACCCCTCGTGGATCTTCGGAGTCCACCTCGCGCTCTTCTTCGAGTCGGTGGAGAACCCGGGCTGGTTTTCGAAGACCGGGAAAGCTCGACCGAAAGATCGGTATAAGAGGATTGACCTGGACAATCGGATTAAGTTCGTGACCGATTGCCTCCGCGACGCCATCGGCGTGGACGACTCGCACGTCTTCGAGTCGGTCCAGCGGAAGTACCAGGACTCCACCCGGCCCCGGGTGGAGGTCACCTTATACCGGGTCAATCCCGCATCCTACGGATTGGCCCCCGAGGGGTAGATCATGACGATCAGCCCAGACACCCTGATGGAAGAAAGCCTTCAGGAGCGAAGGGCAAGAGAGGCGGCAACGGGAGTTCTCGGGAACGGGCTCGTCGTCCTCTGCCATCCTGTGGCGGAGGATCCTTCGATCACACAGCAGCAGGATCGGGTAGTGTGCATGCACCGGCCCTACCCGACCTGCGGCTACTGTCCGCACAGCAGGTTCACCCTGTTCTTCGATGCCGACCCGGCATCTAGGCTACAGATCGTGTGGTGCCCTCGGTGGGAAGCCGAGGGGGACCGACAGAAGGACAAGGACCCCACTTCTTACGTCCCGGCGGAGATCGCCACCTGCCAGAAGAAACCCTACGACTTCTGCCCAAGCTGCCCTTCCCAACTGAACCTGGTGAAGCTGGGGCTCGATAAGCAGAAGCCTGGGTGGTACGGACGGTGGTCCCGCTTCACCCGGGACTACTACGAGAGCGAGGACGAATGAACGACGACATCCTCCAGTTCTGCAACGAGACCGAGCTTCTGGCGCTCTGTCGGTCTCAGGGGATCGGCTCCTTGAAGAGGGGGATCCCGCGGGAGGTGTTGATCGACATCGTCCGAGGGGCGTCCGACCCCGCCCCGGACCACTTCTCTGAGACCCAGAAGACCCGTGCCTCCCTCCAGCTGTTCATCGCGAACCACTGGGGGCAGGTCGCCAGCCAACTGCCCGGGTGCAACGGCAAGTGCGAGACCTACCCCTGCTCCGATGGGCGGCACGCTCGCTGTTACAACCCCTAACCCGCAAGACCGGAAAGGAAGAAGATGTCGAAGACAGTCTCTCAGCGTCGGGCCGAACTGGAGAGCGACCGGTTCATCAGCGTCCGGAACCTCGCCTACGCGACCTACAAGAAGCCGGATCCCTCCGGCCAGATCGGCCCCGACGGGCAGGTGCTACTGGTCCCCCTCATGACCTACGAGGAGACCCTCACCGACCGGAAGGTGGTGTATGACACCATCCTCCAGTACGAGCTCGCCAACAACATGATCGTCCCCGACGACGCGTCCACCCCCGCCACCAACGTGGTGGCCCTGCACCCCGGAGTCCCCGTGTCCCAGACCCTGCCCCCTCCCCCCGGCTTCGCCCCCATCCCACAGCCGCCGGCGTTCTCGCCCCAGCCCGCGCCGGTGGCCCCCTTCATCCCGTCCGCCGCTCCCGCCGCTCCGGCGACCGCGCAGCAGGCCGCCGCCGCTCCCGCCGCCGCTCCCCCCTCGGCGGAGGGGCAGCCCCGCCGCCGTCGCACTCCGGGCACGGCGGTCGCCACGCCTCCTCCGCCCCCGGCGGCCGCTCCCGAGTCCCCGAGCTTCCAACCGCCTGCGGCTCCTGCCGCTCCGGTGGCTGCTCCGAGCTTCCCGGTGCCGCAGCAGGCCCAGTCCCAGTCGTTCGCCTTCGCTCCGCCGGCTGCCCCGGCCCCCATCGGGGGGACGGTGGACCTCGCCCCGGTCACTCAGAAGGTCGATCAGCTCGGCGGCGTGGTGAACAGCCTCATCACCGGGCTCGAGGAGATGAAGAAGCAGCTGGCCGCCTCGCAGCAGCAGAATGAGATGTTGCTGATCGCGCTCAGCCACCTGTACCTGGTCACCCCGCAGACGGCGCAGGGCGCCCAGCAGTCGGGTAAGAACGTGGGCACCTTGGTCGGGTTCAAGGAGTACCTGAGCCAGTACCTCCCTCGCTAAGGGCGGCGGCCGAAGAGACGCCGGAGCCCTGGGAGACGAACCCCCAGGCTACCGGCCGTCGCCCCAACACCCTGTCCCCCTCGGAGTTCATCTCCATCACCAGCGATGAGCTGATGCAGATGAGCCCGCAGGAGCTGGTGGAGTTCGCCGCCTATCGGCTGGGGAGGGTGCTCGATCCCTCCGAGCCGAAGAGCAAGCTGCTCACCGCGATCCGTTCGGCGGCCATCGCCGCCCGCAACGGGTAGGACCAAAGAAGAAGGCCGGAGGGATGTTTTCCTCCGGCCTTCTTTTTTAGCCCTCTGGTTCTTAGCCCTCGGACGACTTCGGCGGCTCGGGGGTCGGCTCCTCTGGCTTGATCTCCTCGGCCTTCTGGGGGCGAAAGATCCGCTCCCAGTTGTCCCGGTAGGTGTCGGTCGAGAGGGCCGAAACGGTGAAGCTCTTCAGGTCGTACTGCATGGGGACTCCTAGATGTTGAGAGAGACAGAACCGTTGGTCGTCAGGTTGTTGGTCAGGAGCTGCAAGGTCGCCGGCGCCCGGACGCTGTTGTTCGGGATGATCTTGTAGGTCCCCGCCCCGTTCGCGGTGGGGGCGACCATGATGTTGTTCCCCAAGAAGCTGTTGGTTGCGTTTGCCTTCAGGTAGATGCACACGCTCTTGTTCGTGGCCGTGCTGTTGTCCTCCGACAGGATCACCGTGTTCCCGGAAATCTGGGAGCGGGGGATGTCCACCTCCAGGGGGACGATGGTCAGGGCGTCGATACCGGCGCCCGCGGCGTGGTTTCGGGAGATGGTGTTGCCGGTGACGATCAGGTTTTCCCCGGTCGACCCGTCGAGGGTGGCGGAAATTGCCTTGCCGCCATCCGCGCTCACGGTGTTTCCGCTGACGGTGCAATTTTTTCCGCCGCTCAGGTAGATGTTCGAGCAGGTGTTACCGGAGACGACAACATCGTACAGGTCGTTCCCCCCGCTGGCGATGGAGATCATCCCCACACTGTTCCCCGATACGGCCAGCTTGTCGCCCCCGGCCCGAACCGACACGTCCCCGCCTCGGTTTCCCGTAATCGATACCCTGGACACCGTACCGTTGAAAACGATCCCCTCGGTGACCGACATCGTGTTCGCGCAGATCGTCAAGGCTTCGTTGAAGTCGTTGTTGTTGTAGTCCGTGATCGCGGTCCCGCAGTCGAACTTGTTTCCGCTGATGGCGCACTTCGACGTGCCGCGAAGGACGATCCCGTTGGAACCCACGTTCACCAGGGAGGCGGTGCCACCGGAAGGGGTGTTTAGGTACATCGAGTTGAAGGTGTTTCCCTGGACCGCCAATGCGCACCCCATCAAGTACAGGCCAGCGCCGTAGGAGGGGTTGGAGAAGTTCTGGATGACGTTTCCCGTGACCGACCCACGCCATCCACCCGCCATGAAGATCGACTTGTTCCAGTTCGTATTGTTGACGCCTGAGCCGGGATAGACCTCGTACTGGAGCCGGTTGGACGAGATCTCCACCCGCTGATAGCCGGTATCGTCCTCCCGGCCAATGACGAACCAGGACCCCATGTTCGAGCTGATGGAGGGGAAGACGTTGGCATTCCCGTAGAGCATGGATCCGCTCCCGCAGGTGTTGCCCGTGATCCCCACGTCCAAGGAGCAGATCTGCTTTGAGCGCGACAGGTCGATGGACATGGTCCCCATCGTGTTCCCGGAGACGGAAAGCGCGATGCGGTCCGGAGACCCGTACCGGGTCACGTAGGTGGTGCCCCCGGAGGTGACGACGGTGGTGCGGTCCGGCATACACGAAATGGCGGTGCTCTTGAGGATGTTCGAACGGATGGCGGCCTTGAAGGAGGTGGCAAAACTCAGGTCGCTCTGAGAGTTGGGGGACCCAAAAAAGACGTTCAGGGTCTCGATGTCGTTTCCGACCACCTCGACTTCTTCGGTGTTGAGCGGGACCCCGCCGGAGTAGGTCTCGGTGGTGGTCGTGTTTGGGGAGGTCCCGGTGGTGGCGTAAGTGAACGTCCCGGGCGTGCCGAGGCTTAGGGTCTTCACTCGGCAGCCACGGAAAGCCGCCCGCGTCGACTTCGTGCTGCCGGTAGTGCTGCCCAAGGTTGCCTCGGGTACCACCGAGTCGCTTACCTCCAGGTTGGCGAACTTGGAGGCCGAGAAGGAGCCCAGGTAGGAGCTGCCGATCTTGGCCGTCCCCTTCTGAAAGGAGGCCACGGAAACCGCGTTCCAGAACGTACACCCCTCGATCGAGAGGGACGGGGCAATAGCCACGGTCTCTACGGACGGCGGGGTTGTGACCGTGTAGGTGTAGGTCACGTCCTCGATGGTGTTTATCGTCACGGTCCCCGAGAAGGTGGAGCCGGAGATCCGCAGCGCGTTGCGGTGATCCGGGAGCACGGCGGCAACAGCGGCGGCTAGGGTCCCGGTGAAAACCGCAGTGAAGACGGCGTTTGCGTCGGCGTAGGTTGCCACGTTACCGAGGCTGGCCGTCGTCCCGGAAATCGCGACGTTGTAGAGGAACGTACAGCCGGAGACCTCCCCTCGGCTGAGGGTGACCGAGCACAGCGCCGAGAAGAGGCAGTTCTTGAGGACGATGTGGGCGTTGTCTCCGAAGTTGACCGTGCTGGGCATCGAGTCGTGCCCGATCGTGCACCCGTCCAGCTCCCAGTCTTGGTCGGCGTTCGAGAACGGGTTGGTGCCGGAAACCCACACGTCGATCCGGCTGTTGCGGACGCGGATGATCCCCCCTCCCGCCGTGGAGGGTCCCGTGCCGATGTTCTGGGTGACCCGGCCAAGGCCGCCCGAAAAGACGTTCTCGGAGATGATGCTCCCGCCATCCAAGAGGGCGGTTCCCGCCACCAGGTTTCCGACAAAATTCGAGGCCTGGTAAACCTCGACCGTGGACAGGAAGTAGTTCCCTACCGCCGAGCTCGCGGTGCCGCCGGCGGGGTAGGCTCCGGCCATGATCTTCGTGTTGGTGGAGAAGAAGTTCCCCGTCAGTGTGCTGTTGGTGGCCTCCACCGCGCCCTTGAAGATGTTCCCAGATGCGGTGGCCTGGTTGGAGATCGTCACCGTGCTGTCGCAGCGGTTCCCGGTAAACATGCTCCTGGCGCCGGAGAAGGTGACGGCGTCTCCAAACACATTGTTGGAGATCGTGGCCCCTTGCGTAGTGTACAGGTCGAGGTCCTGCTCAAACTGACGGGCCGTGTTGTTCACCACGTTCACTTGGGGGGCGGCGTTGATAACAACGGCCCGGCTCCCGGTGGTTCCGGAAGACGGCCCCAGTAACCGGTTCCCGTCGATGTTCAGGTCTTGGGTGGTACCCAGGGCGGAGATGCCCCGCGTGTTCGTGTTCACCGACCCCGTGAAGCGGAGGGTGTTGCCGGCCACCCTCACCGAACCGGCGACGGAGGCGTTGACGGAGATCCCGACCGAGTTGTTTCCGGACATGGCGAGGAGGTTGCCCTCGACCAGAAAATAGAGTCCTTGGGTGCCCGTGAGGTCGATCCCCGTGGCCCCCGTCCCGGTGCAGGTGATCTGGTTCCCGGAGATGGAATTGTGGGACGTGGCGGCCGCTGAGATCGCTTGGCTGGTGGAGTTGTACTGTACCCAGTTCCCCTCCACGACCACCTTCTGTCCGCCGGCGATGATGCCGTAGGAGCCGGAACCACCGTTCACGATGATCCGGTTGCGGGCGATCAGGAAGGATTCGCCCGAGTTGGTGAGGATGGCCCGAAAGCCGGGGGTGCCGGCCGAGGCGGTGTCGATGATGGTGTTGCCGACGATGTCTGAGTCGGTCTCCGCCAGGATCCCCAGGGTGAAGTAACCGTAGATGTGGTTCCTCTCCGCCCGTCCCCTCAAGCGGGCGGACCCCACGTCGAACCCCTCAACCCGGAGAACGGTGCCGTGGGAGGCCCCGGAGGCGAAGATGGCGCTGATCTTGTTCCCCACGGCGGTGTTGACGCGGATCGGGGGGAGGTAGTTGGAGCTGTTCGAGCCGTAGACCCGAACGAAGCACTCGTTCTCGTTGAAGGTGACTTGAGACGACCCGGACTTGGAGACGAGCACCGGAGGAAACAGCGCAGCCAGCCCGGTGAAGAGGTTGTTCTCGAGGTAGGCCTCCACCTGCCCGTCAAAGTAGAAGAGGCCGTTCTGGGCCCCGAAGGAGGAGACATTGGCCGGGGAGGACACTTGGTTGTTTCGGAACACCACCACGGCCTTCTCGGACACGTCGAGGCTGGAGTCGGTGGCGTTTGTCCGGAGGATGGCACAACCGGACGCGTCGCTCACGGCGTTCCCGTTGTACCAACCGGAGAACTTACAGCCCTCCACCTCGAGGTACCGTCCCGACCAGACCTGATCGAAGACCCTGTCCGAGGCGGCGGAGTCGTACTTGGCGAACTCCGAGTTCCGGACCCGCCCCACTTCGATGGACGCCGAAGACACCAAGCAGTCGTACAGGGTCATATCGCAGCTCTCGACGATCAGCCGAGAGATGGAGGTGCAGGACGCCAGGCTGTGGGTCTGGGCCCCGGCGAGGGTCCGCAAGGAGCGGAACGTCAGGCGAACCCCGGGGGCGGAGGAGGTGACCAACGGAGCGCCCGCGTTCCCGTTGATGGTCAGGTCCTCCAAGACGAACGGGTTGGAGTTGGTGACCGACAGGCTCGCCCCGTAGGAAAAGTTCAGGACCACGTTGGGAGACGCACCTCGGATACGGAGGCCGGGAATGGCCTCCGTGGTGTCCACGTTGGCTGCGCTGAGGAGGACGATGTCCCAGTAGCTGGGGAGGGAGCCGGTGTTGGTCGTTCCTTGGCTAGAGGCCCGGACAAACTCGAAGGCCCCGCGCAGGGTAGAGAACTGACCCCCGGTCCCCACTGTCAAGGTCCCCGACTCCGGCGTTCCGACGAGCCTCGCCGCCTGCACGGGGGTATTGAGCTGCCCAGTGGTCGAGGTGACTCGGCCAAGGATCTTTCGGTTCCATCCAGACGGCGACGAGGGAACGGAGCCCGTAGCCGCCGAGACCTTCTTGACCTTACCGTCGGTCTCGTCCCAGTAGACGTAGTTGTCCTTGTTGGAGTCGTCCGCGGTGATCGTGGTGGAAGGGATTCGGACCAGTCGGTCCCGCCACCGAGCGTTGAACTCAGGGACGGTGAACTGAAGACCCGTGCCGTTGGTGATCGTGGGCTGCGTCAGCGGACCGTCCGGGAGGGTCCCGGACGTGGGGTACATCGCTCGGGCGACCGGAATCGCGGTCGGGAAGTCCGCGATGCGAGGGTCGTAGATGTCGGAGCACACCACCCAGACACTGAAGGACTCGGTAGACGAGATGTCCCCGTCGAGAACTAGGCCGACGTTCGAGCAAAACCCGATCGAGTGAACGGACAGCGTACCGAAGCTCTCCGTGCCCTGCTTGTTGGCGTTGAGCTGAAGGATCGGCTGGGAGTCGTTGAAGGTTCCGAGGCTATAGCGGGTGATCTCGTCCGAGGACGCTGGACGAACCTGAAGGTGGGTAGCGTCGACGACCTTCTCCACCGCCCACCGCCGGCCGTTGTTGGACCAGGGGAGAAGATTGGTCGCAGAAGCGATGGTGACGAAGTCACCTACCTCCACCTTCTTGTTGATGAAGTCCCCCGCCGTCGACTCGATCACTGATCCTGAGTGGATGGCGGTGATCGAGACTGCGTTTACCTTTCGGACGTCTTGTCCTAGGACGCTCTTTCCGGTGTCCGTATACTCGACGGC
>Ga0129333_10006716_pt1 | contig 10872 bp, 14 predicted proteins | sample CPB6_08_DNA_FD_94474 | JGI IMG/M metagenome (GOLD analysis project Ga0129333, IMG submission 94474) | Freshwater to marine salinity gradient microbial communities from Chesapeake Bay, USA - CPBay_Sum_0.6_0.8_DNA | ecosystem: Environmental > Aquatic > Marine > Coastal | place: USA: Chesapeake...
GCTCATCCATACTAATTTGATGAATTGGAAGCCCCTTTAGAATGCCGCTAATTTCGGTCAATTTAGATTCAAGCACATTTGATTGCTGCGTCTTTTTTACTCCGCTTTGATTGCTTGCCCAATACACCTCCTGCTTATCAAGCATATTGTTTGGAATAACTTGTGAACCTTTTGGAAGGTCTATAAGAGTGGCCGTTGGTGGAGTATAATAAACGCGGCCACTTTCTGTAATAACCTTCTCAACACCTTCTTCACCAACGATGGCTGGCCCTCCCTTGTGTGGCTTCCCTTGCGTTCCTTTTCTAAATTCAGGAACCGGCTGCGCCATGATAAACCCAATCTGCGCTGCTTGTGCTGCGAATGCAATGGCAGCCAATGGCCCCGTAAATACTCCCGCAAGATATTTAGCAATCATTGGTGCGGTTTCAAATACAACATTGGCAACCGCTTGAAGTCGCTGGGCTTCAAATTGCTTTCTGCGAATCTCTCGTTCTTGTTGCGCCCTACTTTGCTGAATCTCAATTATCCTCTGTTTGTTTCCATCGGCCAATCGAATTTCTTCATCAGCCGTTTTTTGCACTCGCTTTAGTTGATTATCAAGTTCCGCGTTTTGTAAACTCACGATTTGATTTATTGTGCTGCTGGCAAAATCGGCAACAGAAGATAAAACTTCTATTTCGTATTGCCTTCTTTGTTCGGCATAGTCAATTGTAATTGCCGTTTTTTGTTGCTCAAGATTGCGAAGGTCTGCCAAGTTTTGCTGATACGCATCTTGCGCTGCTTGAACCCCAGCATCAGCCCCAGCTTTGTTTACCGCCATTTCTTTTTGTACTCGGTAAATCTGTAAGTCAATCCTTTCCTGCGCGTGTTTTTCATCGAGTTTTAACAACTCTTGCTGACCAGCCTTTTTTTCGCGCATGGCATTCCTTTCTATTAGTTGTTCTGTATCGACATTTGTTTCAAGGTTTTGCATTTGCTTATCCAGCCTTTTAATTGAATTTTGATAATCCTCTTCATAGAGTTTATCAATCATGGCAAACATCTTGGCAAATTCATCGACCTCTTTTGCCGCGTATTTTGCAGTTATATCATTTCTCGCCTTGGTTCTATCTTCCCATGTTTGGTTTAAAAGGTCTGTATATCCCGTAAATAGATTTACGCGGTCTTGATATGTAAGCCCCTCGCGGCGTGTTTCTTCATCACGGGAATCCTCTAATTGCTTTATTAGTTGAGAGTAGGAATCTTCTGATGTTTGCAGTTCTTTTTCAAAATCACTCTTGGCAATCTTTTCGGTTTTTTGCGAAGCCTTTTTCTGCGCCTCTTCCATTTTGCCAAATTGTTTTATGGCAGCATCATAAGCGTCTTTATGATATTTATCTTCGTTGCGGCGAATGTCTGAATTGAAGTCAGCGTTTTCCGCAATGCGTAGTTTAAAATTGTTTTTAGTCAGTTCGCGCAAGTCTTTTGAGGCTTGTGTTTCACTTAGTTGGGAAAGTAGATTATACTTTTTATCCACTTTCTTTTTCTTTTCATTAAACTCAACACTAATGCGAATCAGTTCTTGGCTACGCTTGTGTTCGTTTTCAATATTAGCCTCTGCGTATAGCTTTCTGATTCGCTCTTGAAGTTCTAAAGTCTGAATTTCTTTCTGATACCTCGCAGACACTCTTTTTTCTGATTCATTCCTTGCCTCTTCATCAATTGCTTTTTGTTCTGCTGCTGCTTGTTCGGCAAAAGATTTAAGTTTGTCTATTCTCGCTAAACTTAAATCTATAAGATTTTGTGTTTCTTTGTTATATGTGTTTATGGCAGCCTTCGTGTTTTCTACAAAAACAGAATAAAATCCCCTATTGATTACCTCAAGCGGTGATATAACGGTATTTGCAAGTCCTTTGGTAACGGCTCCTGCTTTTGAGCCAAATCGCTTCATGTCATCAACAAAAGCCAATAATCCAAGATTTCCTTTACTTGCTTGTCCAGCCTCTTTATAGGCGTTCTTATAGGTTTCCTCAATCCACCTTCCATTCGCAGCTACACCCCTCCTTTCATCTTCAAGAATCCTTTTGGCCGCCTCTTGTGCGGTAAGTTGTATTCCTTCTTTTTCTTTTGCTTTTTTCTGCTCTAACTCAATTTCAATCAATACATTTTTCTCTACTTCAACCTTTCTTTTGTTAAAATAATCAACAAGATTTTCTGATGTATTTTGATTAAGCCATTTGATAAAGTCAGACATCGCCGCAAGTCTGTTCATTACAAACTTTATCATATCTCCTATCCCACCCTCCATTATTCTTACCGTGGCGCTTTCGAATGCTGTCATCATTCGGTTTTGAGCCGCAGTTAAAGTGTCCGTTTGGTTTGCTGCTGTTCCAAAAGCCAATTCCACCTCTTTAGCAAAAGCTGGCATTACTTCTTTTGTAATGATTTCGCCCTTTTTTAGCATTTCATCCAGCGCGGTAACCGGAACCTTCATTGACTTAGCCAAAAGTTCCATCGCCCCGGGAAGACGCTCGCCCAACTGTCCTCGCAATTCTTCAGCCTGAATTTTATTTTTTGAGTACATTTGGCCTAAAGCGCTGAACATCAACTTAGTATCTTCTGCGCTCATAGATAGTGCCGCTGCCGCCTTTGTAAATGCAACCATTTGTCGGTTGATGTTTTCTTGCGAAACACCAGCGAAAGAGGCTGCCGCCGCAAAGCCTTTAAATCCATCAGTAAGAGCGCGAACATTTAAGCCTAATTGCTGCGCAAGTGCGGTCATATAGGAAAGTTGCTGCTGCGCTTTTTCTGTGCTTCCGGTAACAAACGCAAGCGTCTTGCCCATTTGCTCGAATTGCTTTGCCGTTTCAAAAGCGTAAAGGGCAAACTGCCTAAGTTTATCGGCGGCAAAGGCAGCCCCCAGCGTGGGGATAAGCGCCTTTACTACATCGTTAATATTAGCGAATGACCCCGCTATTTTGTTTCCAGCGCTGGCTCCGGTAGAACCAGCATTATTAAGCTGGTCTTGTAGTTTTTTTAATGAGGCAAGTAGTTTGCGCTCTTCGGCGGTAATGCCACTCATGGCTTGGGTGGCCGCTTGAAGCTGGGATGTGTCTAAGACATACTTTACATGAATCTCATTACTTGAGGCTATTGGCATGGCTCTTATTATTTTGAACAAAAGTAAATAAAAACCCCACCAATTTTGGTGGGGCATTTACCCTGTACCTATTTCTATTTGTTCAATCTTTTTTCCTTTTTCTTTTCAGTTAGCCAATGATTATACATCATATAGTATTCGTAAATTGGTCTTTCGACCAAGAACTTATGTCTAATAACATCTCCATCTGCGAATTTAAAAGATTCAGCAAATCTTCGCTTTCCTTCCCCGATGACATGAGAGAAATAGTATGTTTCAGGTCGGCTATTTTTTGAGCGGTTTCCGCTTGCAAAAAGTTCGGGAAATTCGCCTCCAATTCTTTCAAAGAGGGAACTGATTGAAAGTCCAGCATTTTCAAAAAAAAACCGGGAACATCGTTATTAGCCATCCAGCTTTTCATCTTCTGCTGATTGTATGGGTACTGATAGTCCAATGGGTTTTCGTATTCATCAAAATAAACAACCGTAGCCAGCTTCATCTGCCGGACAAGGCTGAAACTTAACTCAAGTTGTTCCTTTAGGCGGGTTGCCATGATGCCAATGTCAAATATCTTTTTGTCGGCAGCAACCTTTCCATTAACAACCAGCCCAAGAATGCCCTCAACCCAACCGCGTAAAAAATCAGGATTTATCTGCCATAACTCTTCGGTCAAAATATCACGCGCTGCGATAGCCCGCTGGAATGGAATATTGACCTCGGCATTAAACTTAAAATAATGAACGCCGCCTGAAGTAAAGGCGTATTCAATTTGGTCGTATCGCTCTTTTGGCGCAGAACCATTATACTTTGGAACCTTTGGAGCCTCGGCCTCTACTATGGCTTGATTTTGCTCGTCAGAAATATCATAAATCGGATTAACAGATGGTTTACGCCTAAAAAGACTAAACATAAATAAGCTGGGTATTCAAAAACAAAACATGAAACAAAAAGAAACTGCCAAGCACCGGAACAAACCGGACATTCACCCAGCGGTTTCGCTAAGTTCTCCGGCAGCTTCTTTAATTGGGATAGATACCATTGACCGAATGGATGGTTGTCCATCAGGTAGTCCAAAAACAATGTCAAGCAAGATGACATGGTCGCTATCATCGTCAGGTCTAATAATACAGCAGCCACGCCGACCTTTGCCGCAAGAAGATTCAAAAGCATTTTTTTGGTTATTCATAAGGAAACAAGTCTATAATAAAGTTTGGCTGCGCAGCGCTGCCGGGAACAAGTGGCAAATCAATGCCATCATAAGTAGTTCCGCCGATGGTAAACTCAATCACTTCGGTAGTGGTGGCATCCAAGAATTGAATTTCATAGGAACCGCCATAAGGATTTACAAATCCTTCAGGCCAATTCTTCAGCGTTCCAACCGCACAAATGGTAGCGAAAAGGTCTTGGTCAATTGAAACCTCAAATTCCCACGCCGATTGATTGTTTTTTATCACGCGGATAATGATTGTTTCCTGAATATACCCATACGGAACCCGAATGATGATACACTCGGGGCAACCAACGAAAGAATCGCAGTATTGGTATTTATTCTTGCAGCATTTTAGCATTGAACTTTCGAATATTGTAATCGGACGCAATTTCAAAAAAATTTGCGAAAGAAAAATAACGCCAAGCATCTAAGGCGTGCGACTTGTCAGGATTACGCTGCTTCCAAGTGTCCAAACTTATACGCCTATCGACCTTAGCTTCCTTTAGGTCTGTAATCAGAATCTTATTGTTGGGCTTGCTGATGCGAATCTTGGCCTTGCTAAAGAGAAGCGTGTCCACAATCCGCGTGTTTAAGTGCGAAGGAGAAGAACGCATAATCTGTATGTTGTTCATTGTCAGTTGCATATAGTTGGCTATCAATTGATAAGCAGACATATTGCCGCTGGTAAACGCAGACCTCGCCTGACCAGCAGGGTCGCCGTTGATGATGTATCGCATTCCCGGATATTCGCTGCGTATCATTTCGCACATATCGCCAAGGTCGCCAATCCGGTAGGTCTTCAAAACATTTATGGTCGCATAGTGTTTGTTGCCTACCGCGTTTTTTGAGAATTGGCAAACAATACAAGTGTTTGTAATGTTAAAGTCAAAGGATAAGTAAAGGTCGTATTCGGGGTGCGCACGGATTTCAGCATCCACCACATGAATCGATTCTTCAAAGTATTGCGCGTAAAGCGTTTCCCTATCCCATACGCCCCAATTCCCATTTGCATAGACATCCCAATATGTATAGTCCACTTCCTTTAGGGCTTCCATCCTGATTGGATATTCGCGGTCAAGAAAACGCAGACTATCTTTATAGGTGCTGTGGCATATTAGAATTTTCTCACGCTCAAGCGCTGGTGGGTTGTCAAAGAATCGCTCCTTTATCCAATGGCTATCGGAAACGGGATTGAATGTCAGAAAGAACCTCTTGGTGTGCTTGCTAACCCCGCGCAGACGCAGGGTAACTTGCATATAATCCTCTTTGCTCAACTCCGTAGCTTCTTCTACCCAAATGTATTTCGCTTGCGTAAGCGACTTTAGCTTTTCAGGATTATCCACTCCCATAAAGATAATCCGATTGGAGCGCGACCGGATTTCAAATATGCCATCAAAGGTTTGCACAAGGTCGCTCAAACCCCACTCAAATATCTTGTTCTTAAAGTCCATATAAACCGAAGTCCTTATGGTTGCCGCCACTTTACGCAGCACTACATAAGTTTCGTTTTCATTTTCGTCATGGTTCAATATTTCTGAAAGAAAGTATTGAATCATGGTCTGACTTTTCCCGCTACCAGCGCCTCCAAAAAGTATATTGTGAATCTTTGGCCGCGTAATGGCTGGTAAGTATTTGGGGTTCCACAAATCGGGATTGCTCAAGTCCAATAAAGGCATTGATTGTATTTTTTTTAGTATGGGTATCGGCTTTTCCGAGGCCGATACCCAAAATCATTGTATTATTCCTCTATTTCAGCCTCGTCATCATGCGCATCCAGCGCACGGCGTTCTTTCTGTGGCTCTAACTCCGTTCCGGTTATCTCCAGCGTGGGATTGGGCGGCGGTAGCGGCATGATTACATTGGTGAACTGCGCCAGCACATCATGTTCCTGCTTCGCTTTACCATATCCTCTATCCAAAAGAAGTTCGGCTGCGCGCACATCCCCCTTCAGGGCTTTTTGTCGCATAGCCATCAAGATAGCCTCTATTGCCATCTTGCCTTCTTTTGTTTCTGCTAATACATTGATTAGCACTTCTTTAAGGTCTGGCAATTTTTTTGGCCTTCCTTTAGGATTGCCGCTTTGCCCCTTTTTCCATTGATGTTTTCTCAATGGGCCTACATCGCCTCTTGGCATACGGTTGTTTTTAGATTAAATTTAAGACTGCAAAATAAGGCCGCTTTTAGCCAATCTTCCTACCATTCCTTCTGATTTCCATGTCAGGGAACTTTTTTGACCATTTATTCACCCACGATTCAACATCGCCCGGCTTACGCGCAATACCATAATACCTAATATTCATCGCGTGTGCGCCCATCCATTTATCTAAATCTCCCATGGAGTAGTCAAGGAATAAATTCTGAAACGCGGGGCTACCGGAGGTCTGCGTTGGCTTATCGCCTTGCAAAATATTTTTTACGGTAAAATCATCTAAACCGGAGCCAACTAAAATCCGGTGTGGGCCGATTTCAATCAAATCCCCTTCCTCAAATTCCACTTCTACACCCTCGCCTTCACCGAATCCCAATTCCTCATTTTCATCTTCCGCAAAAATTGGCATATCCAAACCCCACTCTTCAAGCTGGTCAATATCCCACTCATTTGCCAGCATATCCCAATCCCATGCCCCGAAAGAACCATTGTCTTTTATGATAAATTCACGCTGCTGACCCTCGCTCCAATCCACAACCTCAACCGGAACTTCACGCCATCCAGCCTCTTTCATGGCCTTTAAACGCATATTTCCACCCAAAACCACCATGTCCTGATTCACAACTATCGGCCTGACCTCCGCCATTTCAGGAAAATCTTTAAGGCTTTTTACCAGCTTTCTGAATTGTTCATCTTTGATGAATCTTGGATTGTTTGGGTTCTCCTTTATGGAACCGATTTTCATTTTCTGCATAAAAATTTTATTTTTTCTGCAATTTTAACTTTTTTTGCGCAAAATATCACAATGACCACTCCGATTGAGAAGGCTATTGCTACCATAAAAGAACGCATGGAGGACAAAAAAACGCAGTCTGATGACATCAAGTACGCACTTAGGGTACTTGAGGCTGCGCTTGCCGACCAAAAGAAGAATTTCGCCATGGTAGATGCAGAGCATTTTCGATATGCCATATACAACGCCTTTAACGCCGGACACAACGCCGGAATCAGAAAGCAACTCCCAAACCCAATCCTATACTTTAAAAACACATTTAAGAAAAACTAATATGGCACAGAAAGACAAGCAAGCCGTTATATGGCTGCAAGAAGCCCTTAACGACCATCTAAGCCCTGACCAACGCGCTTCCTTTGAAGGATTATTCCAGCAAGCCATTGGTTTAGAAAGAGAGCAAATAATGGATGCCTATTCCAATGGAGCAGAGGACGAGTATAACTATCAAATGGACATACAAGGAAGACGCGAAGACATCGATTCTGAAATATATTTTAACAATACCTATGGCAACTGAACTCGCAACCGAATGGCTTTACAGCGTATTTCAACTCTACCAAAAGGGAAAACGCGAAGCGCCTAACCTTTGGGATTTTGAACGCGCTGTTCAAATGGAAAAACAACACATCATGGACGCTTACGCGCAGGGCGTAGTCGATGAAGCCAACGAAATCCTTGATGTCTATAAGGACGCAGAAGAATACTTTGATAGAGTTTTTATAGATGATAGACCCTAACCCCAAAACTATTATGGCTTCTGAAAGAATGATTAAGCTGGTAAATGAAAGGTTCCCAAAAGTGATTGAACTTGTAGAAAATGGAAGAACCATCGCCGAGGCTCTTGCCAAAAGCGGCCTTAACCGAGGCAAGTTCTATGAGGCAATATCGCCAGCGCAAAAAGCAGAATTGCAATTGGTTAAAACAGCCCACGCGGAAAAGGGTGTTAGATGGAACAGCAAAATGAAACAACAACCTCAATTATAGACCAATCCTATGGAGAATATGTATAAAAAAGAAACGGTGGTACAATGGATGCTTGACAAAATCATTGAGCATAATGGCATCCTGCCAATGAATGACATTAGAACGGCAATAGCAATGCACAATGAGCAATTATCTGCCGCCTATACCGAAGGATTTAAACGCTGCAAGTACATAAGGGAATTGAGCGAAGGAACTATATTCTTTCCCGGAGAGGAAACTCCCGATGATTTTGACACCTACTATGGAAAAACCTATGGAGAAAAAACAAACCGCAGTTGAATGGATGTTTGACAAACTTCTTGAAGAAGGGTCAAATGGAACTTTGCGTTGGCATTTAAAGTATGATATTTTTAAAATACTTGAAGAGGCCAAAGCAATGGAGAAGGAGCAGATAATTGATTCATTTGATGAAGCAAGAACTTATGTGCTTAAAAATGTGTGGAAGCACGATGACGGAATACGATATTATGAAAATAAATATGGAGAAGAATCAAACGGCAGTTAGTTGGCTCTTAGACCAATATATTAAATGTCGCGGCCTTATTACCGAGGATGCTATAAAGGAGGCGTTTGAAATGGAGAGATTCCAAATCATTGATGCCCACGAAGCCGCTTACATTGCCATGAACCTTGCGTTTAGGGGGTTTGACAGGAGTGTGGAGTATTATGAGAAAACCTATGGTGATTAGTTTGCTGATAACGTTTTGCGGCTTTGTGTCAGGCTGCGAAGCGTTGGCATGGAGCGGTCGGGCAGCTTGCACAAAACCGCTGTTATGCGTATGTGGCGGTTAATTTAGGATGAACTTTAATTGGAAACGAAAACAGAAACAAAAAGAAAAAAGAAGCGATGGAATTAAATAAAATATACAAAGGTGATTGCAGGGATTTAATTAAAAACCTTGCAGACCAAAGCATTGATTTATGCTTAACAGATTTCCCTTATGGAGTTGGCTATGAATATAAAAGTTGGGAAGATAGCCAAGAAAATTTAAAACAACTGGTTACTGATATTATGCCTGAATTGCAAAGGGTTTGCAAAAGAATTGCAATTACTTGTGGAGTAATAAATCAATGGCACTATCCAAGACCAACTTGGGTTTTGAATTGGTATTGCAAAGCTGGTGCAGGAAGTAGCCAATGGGGTTTTACAACTTGGCAACCAATTTTGGTTTATGGACAAGACCCTTATTTAACTAATGGATTGGGAAGGAGAGCAGATACTATTGAGAAAATAGAAATATCTGAAAAGAATGGACACCCTTGCCCAAAACCTATAAATGCGTGGAGAAAGATACTTGATAGGGTAAGTGTAAAAGATACAGATATAGTTCTTGACCCTTTTATGGGAAGTGGAACAACTGCAATAGCTTGTATGGAAGCTAAAAGGCAATGGATAGGATTTGAAATGGAGCAGGAATATATTGATATTGCAACCAAAAGGATTGAATTGTTTAATTCGCAACCTAAATTATTTTAAAAATGTGCGGTGGGCTTTTTTCTTTTTGTTTCCTACACGAAACTGTCTTTGGAAACGGTCAGATAGCCATTACGCATAACTACCCCATTGCCGCAATATTGCTTGATATAAAATAGGGGCGCACCCGGCTACCAGCCGAATACGCCCCCTCAAGCATTAGCCCTTGCGCTTCCGCGTCTTACCCATCTTGGTAGCCGCCTTCGCACGCCGAGCAACATCCAACGCAATAGCGACCGCTTGCTTCTGCGGCCTCCCTGCCTTCATCTCTGTCTTAATGTTGGAACTAATGCTTTTCCGCGAATAACCCTTCTTCAATGGCATCCCCAAAACTAACGCTAAAAACAATCCATTTTTAAGCCAAGGCCATTTTGCGTTTTTTTAAAAAACACCCCCCCCCCCCCCCTCCTTCCCCACAAAATCCCATCCTTTCAAAATGGATTTCATTGCTAACCACATAAACACGCACAAACACCACTCAAATACGCTAAACCAGCGTATGACATTCCAATCAAAGCCAACAAAGCGCCACAAAGCCCACCAAAGACACACCATTGTCAAACCAATGCGAAATATACCCAGCGCTACGCGCTACATTGCCAACAAAAGCCGTGCGCTACAAAGCCAATGCAAAGCCCATACAATGAATATACATCGCCCCCCATACAAAGCCTACTTTTGAGAGAGGGCAATCCGGCGTTGATATTTAGGGGGGGGGTGGGGGGTAGGCCGATAACACTGCTTATTTCGGGCATGGGGTGCTTTTTCGCCCAAAAACCGCGTTTCCAGCGAATTGAGCGAGTTTTTGCGCTTTGCTACGCGGAAATTCGGTTATTTGAATTTTCAAATTCAGATTTTTCGCGCGCATTTTCGTCCTGACTTTGCGCGCCGGCTGGCGGTCGGTCGGATTGCGCACAAAGCGCCGGCCGGATTGCGCGCGGCCTACTTTTGCGCGCGCGTTTTTTTTGGCCACAAGGCAAAGGAAAAAACTACCTACCTACCTGACCACTGCCAGCCTTACCGCCTGACCTGACTGCTGACCGAAACGCCTGACTGCTGACCGCCTGACTGCTGACCGCCTGACCTGACCGCCTTACCTTACCACTTACTGAAACGCCTGACCGCCTGACCTTGCCAGCCCTGA
>Ga0129333_10006717_pt1 | contig 10870 bp, 10 predicted proteins | sample CPB6_08_DNA_FD_94474 | JGI IMG/M metagenome (GOLD analysis project Ga0129333, IMG submission 94474) | Freshwater to marine salinity gradient microbial communities from Chesapeake Bay, USA - CPBay_Sum_0.6_0.8_DNA | ecosystem: Environmental > Aquatic > Marine > Coastal | place: USA: Chesapeake...
AAATCATTAAGAAGTATTTGCCTCTCATCAATCAGCAGGTTAATCGTTATCTGCAAATGATGGACTTCTATATTAACTTTACACTTGATGAGGAGTTTAATGAAACCGTCCAGTCACCTATTCACGAAGATTTCTCTTATGCTTCTTTTAGTGAAGGAGAAAAAATGAGAATTGATCTTGCACTACTCTTCACTTGGAGAGAAGTTGCAAGAATGAAGAACTCAGTGAATACAAATCTTCTGATTATGGATGAGGTGTTTGATAGTTCGCTTGATGGATTTGGAACAGAAGAGTTCCTTAAGATTATTCGTTATGTAATTAAAGACGCAAACATTTTTGTTATCTCCCACAAAACTGGTCTGGAGGACAGATTTGAAAGTGTCATAAAGTTTGAGAAAGTCAAAGGTTTTTCCCGTATGGTGGTCTGAACCACTCAAGAACAATGCAAGTACCAAATAGATATCATCATTCCAATAAAGAACAGAAACGAAAACTTAAACCGCAAGCACTTCGGCAAGCAAAAGCACGAAGACAAGCACTCAAGAAGCGTCTCAACTCCAGAGACGCTTCTTTTTTTATAAATAACTAAAAAGTATTCGTATCAAATGGAACCAAAAGAATTAGTGGGTCTTTATGAAGCCTATCAGCAAGTTTATGAACCTCAAGAACTATCTGAGGAAGTAGAAATTGCAACTGAATATTTTTATGAAATGGGTCTAAATGAGAGTGGAATCGATATTCTCATTGAAGAACTTGGAGAAGAAGAGTTTATTAATTGGGTTTATGATATTGCTGAAGAGTCTTCATTAAGTGAAGCAAGATCTGCGAGAAAAAGATCTGGCGGTAAATCCTATGCTGAAGTTAAAGCAGAAATTGATGCAAAGGAAAGAGCAAAAGCATCTAAAAAAGCATCTTCAGCACAGACACCAAGTAAACCCAAAGAGACTCCGACAGAAACTAAAAAGGGGATGGGTGGACTCATTGGTTCTCTTGTTCAAAGAGCAAAACAAGATACTGAACTTCTTGGCAAGTCAATTCAAACTGCAAGAGATGTTGCAACTCGTAGAGGCGCTGAAGCAAAAGCAACTTATGATGCATTAAGAGCAAAAGGAAAAGAAGCAGAACAGTCTGCTCAGGCAACTAGAGCAAGAAGAAAAGCAACCGTTGTTGCAGGTAGAGCTGCACAGGCGGCGGGAAAAACTGCTATTAAGGCAGCAGGGGCCGCTGGTGCAGCTGCGGGTGAAGTGGTTAAAGCAAAACGTCAAGGAAAAACAGGTGCTCAAATTGCAGGTAGGGCAGCTGGAACTTTCGTTCGCAAGATGACTAAAGAAGAGTATGATTATATTCTTGAGCACCTTCTTGATGAAGGGTATGCTAATAGTTTAGAAAATGCTGAAAAGATCGCAGCGAATATGAGTGAAGAGTGGGTTATTGATGTTCTTGATGAAGCAGTACTTGGCGCAAGAAAAGGTACAATTCGTTCCGTAATTGAAAAGGGTGGTAAAAGTATTAAGTACGTTCAATCTGGTGGAGATATAGTTGCTGGTGATCGTGCAGCAGCAGCAAGAGCATCTGCTGCTGATAGAATAAGAAGTGGAAGAAATAGAGCAAATGCTGCTCGGGCAGAGCAGGCACGAAAAAAATCTATTCAAAATTTGAATGCTAAATCTGGAGAAGATAGTGGAGATTATGATTCAGGTTATTATGGGGATGACGACACTTCTGATGGAAAACGTCATTACAGTTTAAGTCACCCTAATCGTGATGCTCGCAGACGCAGAGCAAGTGGTAGGTGATAGACACTTTCCAAACTGTTCACTAGGAGGTCTTCGGACCTCCTTTTTTGGTATGATAAATAGTTGAACCTAATACGACGGCAATCTGTTAGGAGAGGTTAAGGCACTTTCGGGTGCCTTTTCCTACATAAATACTTATGCCGTTGTATTAGAATAGGATGAAAAATCCAAAAAGATTTTATACTTACGCATATCTGCGTAAAGATGGAACTCCTTATTATATTGGTAAGGGACAGAAAAATAGAGCGTATCAAAGTAGTGGAAAACCTTGTGCTGTTCCAAAGAATAAAAAATATATAATTTTTCTCAAAACTCTTTTATTTGAGGAAGACGCTTATAAACACGAAAAGTATATGATTGCTGTATTTGGAAGAAAAGATTTAGGAACTGGTATTCTTTATAATAAAACTGACGGCGGTGAAGGTGGTAAAGGTGCTATTTGGACACCAGAAATGAGAGAAAATAAAAGTATTGACTATAAGAATAAAAATATAAAACCACCTAAACAAAAAGGTAAAAAAAGTTGGACTAATGGGATAATACAAACATTATCTTTCGAATGTCCAGGTAAAGGATGGTATCTTGGTTCATTATCAAAACCAAAAATTAGTGAACTTAATAAGGAAAAATTTTTAGGTAGGAAATGGTGGAATAACGGGATTGAGATGAGAATGGTTTTTGAGTGTCCTGGTGAAGGATGGAAACTTGGTAGAATAAAAACGAAAAATATGATTAAATTTAATGATGAGAAAAATAAAGGTAGGAAAAAAAGTATAAAAGAAATAGAATCTCATAGGAAAAGTATGATGGGTAAAAAATGGTGGAACAATCAAATTAAAAATACTCTATCCACAGACTGTCCTGGTGATGGATGGGTGCGGGGTAGGTGTTCAGTTGTAAAAGTGTCCTAAAGGTCCTTTGAAGCGCCTCTGATGCGCTTATAATACCTTTATGCCGCACAACTCTTAATGACTGTTAATTACGAAATCAAGGGAATGCTCGCCAAACTTTTGGCGGAGGAAGATATTATTGTTGAACATAAAAAAGTAGATACTGCTTGCTTTAATGTTCATACTCGTGTATTGACGCTTCCTATGTGGAGGGCGAGTAGTACTATTGTGGACCTTCTTGTAGCACACGAAGTTGGACATGCAAGAGAAACCCCCAATATTGATTGGACTGAAACTGTAAAGGTTCCTCCGCAGTTTGTGAATGTGGTTGAGGATGCACGTATTGAGAAACTGATGAAGCGCAAGTATGCTGGACTTGCTAAAACTTTCTTCACTGGTTATAAGGAACTGAACCAAGAAGATTTCTTTCAGATTGCTGATGAGGATGTTTCCAAGTTTAATCTTGCTGATCGAGCAAACCTTTATTTTAAGGTAGGTAATTTTCTTTCTCTTGAGTTTACTGCTAAAGAGAAGGAGATTATTGACCTGATTGCAGTATCTGAAACTTTTGCAGATGTTTTAATCGCTGCAGAAGAACTTTATAAGCATTGTAAGAAAGAAAAAGAGCAACAAAAGGTTGATGAGATTGATGCTCAACAATCTCAAGGTTCTGCAACTTCTCCTACTGAGAATCAATCGGATGAAGGTGAAGGTGATAGTGAGGAAGAAGGTAAAGCAAACAAACCTGATAATAACGGTCAGTTGGATGAAAATAAACCTTCTAATAATGGAAATCAACAATCAACTTCTTCTAGTCCTGATGTAGATGAAGAACCTGAAATCAAGACCGTGGATAATCTTGAGGATAAAATTCGTCAACTTGTCAGCAAGGATGGATATGATAATGTTTATGTGGAAGTTCCGAAAGTAAATCTGGATACCGTTATTGGTAAGAACTCTGAAGTTCATCAGGAGATTACTGCTGCTTTCAATCAGCAACAGAAATCTTATAATGAATGTCACAACACCACTTCAGTTGATTTGTTCAAGGAAGCAGATACTTCTTTCCGTCAGTTTAAAGTTTCCGCTCAAAAGGAAGTCAACTATCTGGTGAAAGAGTTTGAGTGCCGTAAATCTGCAGATGCCTATGCTCGCGCATCTACTGCTCGCACGGGTGTTCTTGATACTGCTCGTCTTCATACCTACAAGTTTAATGAGGATTTGTTCAAGAAAGTCACTGTACTTCCTGACGGCAAAAATCACGGACTGATTTTCATTCTGGATTGGTCGGGTTCTATGGCAAATGTTCTTCTGGATACTTGCAAGCAACTGTTCAATCTGATTTGGTTCTGCAAGAAAGTTTCTATTCCTTTTGAGGTTTATGCTTTCACAAATGAATGGCGTCGTTGTACATATGATTATGAAACTAATCAGCGTATAGCAGCAGACCGTACTCCTCACTATGAGAAGAAAGAAGGTGTGCTTGCTATTGATGAGGACTTTGCACTGATGAATATTCTCACCAGTAAAGTTTCTGGCAACGAACTGGAAAAGCAACTGATGAATATTTGGCGTCTTGCTGTGTATTTTGGAGATACTTATCACACTCCTTATACCTGTCCTGGTCGTCTATATCTGTCTGGAACTCCTTTGAATGAGAGTTTGATTGCTCTGCATCAAATACTTCCCAAGTTTCAGAATGAGAACAAACTGCAGAAGGTTCAGTGTGTGATTTTGACTGATGGTGAAGCAAATGTTCTTCCATATCACCAGGAAATCAAGCGTGCTTGGGATAAAGAACCTTTCATCGGTACTCGTGGTATTGGTTCTAATGCTTTCCTGCGCGATAGGAAACTTGGAACAACTTACAACTTTGATTGTATGTATCATCAGGGTTATCACAAGTTTACTGATGTAATGCTTCGCAATCTCCGTGATAAGTTCCCTTATACTAACTTCATTGGTATTCGTGTTCTTTCCAGTCATGATGCTCACCGTTTCATCAATCTGTATCATTCTGCTTCTGATGCTGACTATAAGCAGTACAACAAAATCCAAGATGATTGGAGGAAACTGAAGAGTTTTACGATTACCAAATCTGGTTATCACGCTTACTTCGGATTGTCTTCTTCTGCACTGTCTCAAGATGCAGAGTTTGATGTCTCTGATACTGCTACAAAGGCACAAATCAAATCTGCTTTTGTGAAGTCCCTGAAGACAAAGAAACTCAACAAAAAGGTTCTTGGGGAGTTCATTTCCCTTGTTGCATAAATACTCAAAAAGTATCTGCAAATATGAGAACCTTTCAAGAGTTTGTTTCTGAAATGACCTATGGTAGAGGTCGTGGACCAATCGGTAGAGCAGACAAAAATAATAGCCCCAGATATCGCAATCTGGGGTCTCCTACACCCGAACAGGAAAAAGAAAGTAAATCTAGAGCAGATAAAGCCGCTGCAGATGCTGTTGCAAAATTGAGAAGAGCAAGAGCAAGAGAAATGAAGGAAGAGTTGGAACTTGATGAAGGTATGACGATGAAGGACTTCAAGAAGCAAAGAAGTCGTCAGAAGCAAAGGGATAAGAGAGAGGCACTAAAAACTTCTCCTAACCGCAGAAAGGATATTCATACTGATAGACTTTCTCCAGAGAGAGCAGCAAGACATCGTGCTAATGTAGACCCTGATTTTGAGGGTAATGATGAAAGAAACTATCCTGGTGGTAAGTTAAATCCAAAGAAAGTTCGTAAGGCAAAAGCACTTGGAGAACTTGGAGAACAGAATGTTCAGGAGTTATTCATTACAAAATTAACTCCAGAACAAAAAAGAAAGAAACAAGTAGAAACACTCATTCGTTTAATGAAGCACGCAAAGGACCCTTCTGCCGATGTTGCTAAAACCAAAAAGGAAGATTATGATTTAAGTGAAACTTCCCTTACTCGTGTAATGAGTAAGTCAAAAAAAGGTGGTATGGCGATTATGTCTGCTCAAAGAGGAGATAAATCAAAGGCAGAAAACAAAGAACGCTCAAAGCAACTTGAGCGTGATGTAAGAGGTGCTGGACTTCCTGGACCTACAAAAGTTGCTGGTAGATACACTGAAAATCCAGGAACACCTGATGAGAAAAAGGTAGGAGAGAAATCTCATATTATTACTCCAGGTAAAAAAGGCAAAAGGAAGTTTAAGAAAGCGATTGAAAAACTTGGTAAAAAATACAATCAAGATTCAGTTTTAATCCAACGCAAACCTGGTGGAAGTTCAACTCTTAAAGGAACTTCCAAAACATCTTGGCCTGGTCAAGGTAAAAATGTTAAAATAGGTTCTATGAAACCAGGAAGAACTGGCGAATTTGATACTAAAGTTAAAAACAAAACATTTACTGTTGAGCATTAATTATGAAAAAGTTCCCATTTGAGCACATTGTAAAGTATGACACTCAAGAAGTTTGGGTAAAGTGTGATAGTAGTATTACTGCTATGGGACTTCCTACTCTTGTAAATCAATACTATCCTGGTTATAAAGCAAAAGTTGCAACTGAAGAACACCTGGTCAAGTTGCGGAACCAGTTGCTGAACTGACCACTGGGGGTCCTTGAGACCCCTTTTTTGTCCTATAATAACTTCAGTGAAACAAACCACTCACATCATGACTCGCACTAAAATGACTAACGACCAAATCCTTGAGGACCTCAAAAATACCTTTGGAAAAGAATTCACTGCTGCCGATGTTCGCGGATACTGTGCTGCTAAAAGCATTTCCTATCAAACTGTTACCAAGCGATTGGAGCAGTTTAAAGTTGGTCGTGGTAAGTGGAACCTTGAAGTGACGCAAAAGAAAGTGGAAGAAATCGAACGTTCCTTTAATTCTGTTGCTGTTCTTCCTGAAGTACATCAAAACCTCATTCCTGATAAAGATGATACCTTCGTCAAGTTTGGTAATTTTAACGACGTTAAAAAAATTATTCAGTCCCGTCTTTTTTATCCTACGTTCATTACGGGTCTTTCGGGTAACGGTAAAACGTTCTCGGTGGAGCAAGCGTGTGCTCAACTTAAGCGCGAACTCATCCGTGTGAATATTACGATTGAAACTGATGAGGATGATTTGATTGGCGGTTTCCGTCTTGTGAATGGCGAAACTGCCTGGCACAATGGTCCCGTGATTGAAGCACTGGAGCGTGGTGCTATTCTTCTGCTGGATGAAATTGACCTTGCTTCCAACAAAATTCTCTGTTTGCAATCTGTGCTTGAGGGTAAAGGTGTCTTCCTGAAGAAGATTGGTAAGTTCGTTAAACCTGCTGCTGGTTTTAATGTGATTGCCACCGCAAACACGAAGGGTAAGGGTTCTGATGATGGACGCTTTATTGGTACTAACGTTCTTAATGAAGCATTTCTTGAGCGTTTTCCTGTGACCTTTGAGCAGTCCTATCCCGCTCCCTCTGTAGAGCAGAAGATTCTGGAAGGGGTTGCTCTGGACCTTGGCGTGGAAGACAGCGACTTCTGCAAGCGGTTGGTTGATTGGGGCGATATCATCCGTAAGACCTTCTACGATGGTGGTATTGAGGAAATCATCAGCACCCGTCGTCTGGTTCATATTATTCGTGCTTACAGCATCTTTGGCGATAAAGCAAAAGCAATTCAGGTTTGCGTGAATCGTTTTGATGACGAAACCAAACAAGCATTCCTTGAACTGTACGATAAGGTTGATGCTGATTTTGTGATGCCTACTGGTGAGTATGTAACTTACGACCTTGACCAACAACAGCAACCCTGATAGAATGTGAGGAGGTAAATGTGCCTCCTCTTTCTTTCTTTAGTATGAAACAAAATGACTAAAAAATATCCATATCATCTTACCGATCATATTGGTAACAAATATACAGTTTCTCAAGTAGATTCTGAAAAAGAAACCATTAAAGTTGAAAGGGAAAATCTTAAAATGTCTGAAAACTTTGAGAGCACCTATAATGATTCTATTCCAAAAACATTTGGAGATACAATGATTTCTGGTGGGTCTGGGACTGATACAATTTATTTTGGAGAATCTCAACCCTCTCAAGATTACTGGTACGAAGATGGGATCAGTTTGACTGGAAATGGTTTTTATGCACCTGACACAATTTCTTTTAATGTGAATATGCCTGAAGATACAAACAAAAATGGTTTCTGGAAATATGAAGAAGACAAAACTCTGAAGCAAATTGAAGAGTATCTTGTTAGTACATACAAATCTCATTATACTTCCGAGCAGTCTAAAACTCAAACTCTGGATCTGATTGAGAGCATTGGTGATGCAGAACCATTTACTCGTTCAAATGCTATCAAGTACCTTTCTCGTTTTGGTAAGAAGAATGGTAAATCTAAGCAGGATATTCTGAAAGCAATTCACTATTGCATTCTTCTCTATCATTTTGCTGGACTTCACAAAAACAAAACCGACCAATACAATTATTGATTATTATGAAACTTTCTGATAAAACTCTGACTCTGCTCAAGAACTTTTCTTCTATCAATCAATCCATCCTTTTTAAGGAAGGCAATTCTCTTCGTACTATTTCTGTGATGAAGAACATCCTTGCAGAAGCAACGATTGAAGAAGAACTGCCTAAGGACTTTGGTATCTATGACCTTAATCAGTTTCTGAATGGTCTAAATCTTCACCAGAATGCTGAACTTGATTTTCAAAATGATGGTTATGTTGTTATCAAAGAAGGTAGGTCTCGTTCCAAGTATTTTTTTGCTGACCCGAATGTAATCGTTACTCCTCCCGATAAAACTATTTCTCTTCCTTCTGAAGATGTTTGTTTTGTTCTTGATACGAAAGAACTGGATAAACTTCTCAAGGCAGCTGCCGTGTATCAACTTCCCGACCTTTCTGTGGTTGGTGAAGCAGGTGTAGTTAAACTAGTGGTTCGTGATAAGAAGAACGATACTTCTAATGATTTCTCTATGATTGTTGGGGAGACTGATGAGGTATTTACTTTTAACTTCAAGGTAGAGAATATTAAAATTATTCCTGGTAATTATGAGGTGGTAATTTCTTCTAAACTTTTGTCACGTTTTAAGAATACTGGGTTTGACGTTACGTACTATATCGCACTTGAACCGGACAGCACCTTTGGGTGATAAAATACTATTGAGTTGAGGAACCTACCATCAATATATTCGTAACTTCTCCTTGGCCTGCTGAAAGTGCTATCTGTCTTCCCGATAAACACGTTGTCAAGATGCCTCTGGAGTGCTGCCAAATGCTCTCCATCGTGGCATCCGATAAGTGGGGTAATGGGTATGGTCCTTTGTATAAGACTGATAACACTCCCTACAGAACTGAAAAGGGTGCGTTTCGTAATCATCCCTGTACCAAATGGGCACTGGAAAGTATCCACAATGCCTATTGGTTGATTAAGCACGGTCTTAACTTGTGTGATGAGTATACTCTGCGCTATAATAAAGTGCATTCCTGCTACAAGACTCTTGTAGATGCTTATTATCTGTTTCCCAAGGGAAAGATTACTGATGTAAGTCCATTTGCCCGTGCTATGCCAGATGAGTATAAACTTGACACAAGCATTGACACTTTTACTGCTTACAAGATGTATATCGCATCCAAACCTTGGGTGAAGGACAACTACCTCCGTATGCCTGAAAGACGACCATCTTGGGTGTAAATAACTCATTTACTAAATAGTATTATACTACGAGGTTTAGTAAATGAACTGTGTTTATCAAATACGGAACAAAATAACAGGAGAAAATTACATAGGTTCCACTGAAAAAAATTATATGCTTAGATTTGCTAAACATATAACTATGTGTGCTTCTAATAAAATGGATTGTCCTAAACTTTATGAAAATTTTTTAAAGTATGGGTATCATAATTTTACTATTGAAGTAGTTAAGTGGATTCACGAAGATGAGGAAATTAAATCAGTAGAGCAACAATATTGTGAATGGTTAAAACCTTCATTAAATTCTCTATGGGGGACAAAACACACAAAAGATTCTATTGATAAAATGCGTAAATCGCAAAAAGAATATTGGTCTAAAAATTCTCACCCAAGAAAAGGAATTCCCTTTACTGAAGAGCACAGAAAAAATCTTTCAAAATCTATGGGTAAAAAATGTTGTGTTGATGGAGTCATTTATGAATCTGTAAAAGAGTGTGCTAAAATACTTGATATCCACAGGGATACTGCAAGTTGGAGAATGAGAAGTAAATCGTTCCCAAATTATTATTACATTTGATTTTTATTTTTTGATATGGAACTGACCGATAACAAACCATTTCTCTGGGTTGAAAAATGGGCACCAGAATCTGTTGAAGATTTGATTCTTACTAAAAGCGTAAAAGAGTTTTTTACTAATGTAGTAAATGAAGGGCAACTAAATCAAAATCTTATCCTTCAAGGTTCTCAAGGATGTGGAAAAACTCAAACAATCAAAACTCTCTGTAAGATTACCAAACAAGATGTTTTGTTTTTGAATGGTTCATCTGAGGGTAGGTATTTGGATACTATTCGTAATCAAGTCATCAACTTTGGAACAACTGTTTCTATGTTTAATGATAAGAAAAAGGTGGTATTTTTTGACGAGTTTGATGGAACAACTAATGATGTGATGCTCTGTCTTCGTGGTGTAATTGAACAACTTCACAATAATGTTTGTTTTATTTTTACTTGTAATAATCTAAACAAGATTATTGAACCAATTCAATCAAGGTGTGTTGTTCTTAAATATACTCCTATTCCAAAGAATGAAAAATCCCAGTTGATGGTTTCTATTTTTAATAGAATGTCCTATATTCTTGATGAGGAAAAAGTTGAGTATGATAAAAAAGTTGTAGCAGAACTCATTAAAAACTATTTTCCAGATACAAGGCAACTTCTCAATACTCTTCAGAGGTACTCTACGGGAGGTAAAATTGACTCGGGCATTCTTGCATCTTTCTCAGACATCTCAGTAAATGAACTCATTAAAAATCTCAAAGATAAAAACTTCCCCGAAGTACGCAAGTGGGTGGTCTCCAACCTGGACAACGATGCTTCTAGTCTACTTCGTAGGGTGTATGACGCCTGTTATGATTGCCTTTCACCCCAATCTATTCCTGCTGCCGTTCTTGTTATTGCTAAGTATCAATACCAATGTGCGTTCGTGGCTGATCAAGAAATTAACCTCCTAGCAGCATTAACCGAATT
>Ga0129333_10006718_pt1 | contig 10869 bp, 3 predicted proteins | sample CPB6_08_DNA_FD_94474 | JGI IMG/M metagenome (GOLD analysis project Ga0129333, IMG submission 94474) | Freshwater to marine salinity gradient microbial communities from Chesapeake Bay, USA - CPBay_Sum_0.6_0.8_DNA | ecosystem: Environmental > Aquatic > Marine > Coastal | place: USA: Chesapeake Bay...
ATACAATGCATTTAGGCAAGAAATTTATACTAACTCTGTAAACAAAATGAAAAACGCCATTTCTAAAGGCGCTAAAGAAGTTTATAGAGAGGGAATAAATAATGACTTAAATATTTATCAGAAATCTGAATCCAAAAATAAGATTAAAGGATACGCTGGAGAAGGTATTAATTATGGAGCCAATGGGATAGTCCAATCTCCAGAATTTAAACAAGCTTCTTTTTGGGGTAAAAGAAAAATGATTTCTGACCAATGGGAGCGTGAAAAAGCTAATATTATTTATTACACTAAAGCTGGTGTTAAATTATTCCCAGCTAATGATTCTGAAAGAAGTAAGCATTGGATGGATTGGACTGGTCAGCGTAAAATGACTAAAGAAGAGCAATCTAAAGCATGGAAAGAACTACCAGAAAGAACAGGAGATGATGCTAGAAATAGGTACATCTTTTATGCTGTAGATGATTTATTAGAATCTCCAACTGGAAAGCCAACTGTATTTAGTATTCAGACTTACGCAAAAGAAGAGCTAGATAGAATTGCCTTCTTAGAGAAAAAGATTGGATTTAAGGCTGGAGATCATGTTGGTGATTTTGATTCAACTAGGAATAAACTTCCTATAACTGAAGAAGAAGAATCTCAGCTATTACAAACAAAAACAATGCTTAATAAGATAATAAGCCATCCAGAAACCGACCAAGGATTTTGGAATGAATTATTAAATGGTATTGCTGATGGATTAGAGATTCCAATATTAGGGTCTGTGCTAGGCATTCAAAGAAATTTAAGATTAGGTGACGCATTAAAGAAATATCAGAACAATACTTTTGATAGCTATGACTTATCAATGATAGAAGCTCAAGCATCTTTAAATACGATAAGAAGTATTAAACCACCTTCATTCACCTATAATGTCGGGAATGCATTAGGATTTACTGCAACATTTATGGCTGAAATGGCTTTGTTTGGGGGATTAAATGCAATTGGTAGAGGAGTTGGAATCAAAGTTCTTGATTCTGTGACTTCATTAGCTAAATCATCTTCTGATGATGTTGTTAGAGCCACCACTGCTAATATGACTGCTGAAACACTTACTAATACTCAGAAGGTTGTTGGGTTTTTGACTGGAGGAGTTTTTGAAGGAGTAGCTAATCCAAGGGCATATCAAGATGTAACGAAAAGAATGATTGACCAAATAAGCATTCAAGAATCTGGTGCTTATGACAACTTAATTGTTCAGATAGATAAACAAGGAGAAGGTGGTTTTGAAGCATTTATGAAAGCCTATGGTAACTATATTGGAATGGTTACTATAGAAAGGTTAGGAGCTCATTTACCATCGTCTAATGTCGTTAAAAATACATTAGAGTACATGGGAACCAATCAATTCATGAAAAGAACTTTGATTGGTAGAATGATGCGTGATTACGGATTTAAGACAGTAAATGAAGCATCTGATTTCTTAGCTACAAATAAAATGGCTTGGGATGGTTTACTTCCAGAATATGGTGAAGAGATACTTCAAAGTGGTTGGGAAGCATTAATAACTGGAGATAAGCCTGTATTCGGAACTGATGAACAAGGCGAATATCGAGTTCTTGGTATGAGTGCTGAAGAGGCTAAAATTACTGGTATTGCCGTTGGGTTATTTAGTACAGGAACGGCATTATATCAAAATGCTAAGACTAGAATATTTAGCGACAAAGTAGTTATTGAAGCTCAAGATACTGATGGTAATTCACAAATAGCTAGTATTCAGAAAGAGGTATGGGATAAATTTAATTCAGCTATTGGAGACCCTAAATTAACATGGTCATCAGCTCTTAAATTAATTAATGAAGCGGATTTAAGTCCAGAGCAACAAAGTGCTTTATCTATAGTCTTCACAAAAACAAGAGGTAAAGAAATCTTAGAAGATCCTGATTACATTAAATGGAAAGAAGAGAATAAAGGTAAAATTGAAGAGGTAGAGAAAGCAAGAGGAGAAATTAAAAAAACATTTGAAGAAGAAGAATCTAAACTAACTGAAGAACAGAAGGCTATTAGAGATTATAAGCCTATGACTACTGGCCTTCAATTTGACCAGGAAGGGAAGCCATTGAATCTAGAAGAATCTTACTCTGCCTTAGAGAAGTTCGATATTGACCAAAGGAATAGATACTTTGAGTTGATAAGACAGAATGAATCTGTGTTAGACAATGCTGATATGGAAGTAGTTACTACTACTGAAGATGGAGAAGAAAAAACTACTAATGTAAGTGAGAAGGCAGAAGAATTAGCTACCAATGCTAGAAAACGTAGAGAGCGAAAAGGCTCTAAAATAAAAGTACCTAAAACTAAAGGAGATGTTACAGAAGACCAAACAGGGATACCAAGTGAAGAGCGAGTCGGGGAAAAACCTATCGAAACCAAACCTGTCGCTGAAGCAGGCAAAGAAGCGCCTAGCCCTAGTGGAGTGGTTCAAGAAGAACAAAATCAAACAGTCCAAGAAGTAATTGATAAAACAAGATCAAGACTATTAAGTATAGATGACAAAAGTAAATTTGATGAGAATCCAATTGAAAATGCAAAGAAAGAACTTGAAGATCGAATAAATTATATTGAATCATTGAAGGATAGGGATTCAACTGATGAAAGAATCCTTAAAGAACTTAAAGATGATTATAATGTATTGAGTCCTCAAGCTACTACTGAAACAGCTGCTCCAGTTGCTACTGAGGTAAAAACAGAAACTCCTGTATCAGAATCTGAAAAGTCTGACATAGATAACATTGAATATAAAAACAACACGTTTACTGCTGTTTATAGCCCAACAAATGAATCTCGTGTTTTTGGTTCGTACACAGAGGCTTCTCAGTGGATTGAAAATAAATATAAAACAGAAGGGCAAACTAAAGAAGCTGCCCCTACAGCAGAAGCTGAATCAATGTTTAATGAAGCTACTGAGATTGGTAATATTAAAAAGCCAGTTGAAAAAAGAGAAGCTCAAAGAGCATTTGAAGAAAAACATGGAGTACCTCATCAAAAAGTTTCAGACATAAATCGTAACTTTGGGAACATAACAAAGAAATTAGAAAAACAAGGTTTAATAGAAATAGATTGTTAAGATGAAAAAATTGCTTACATCACAAGAAGTAGAAATGATTAATAAGCTAGGAGTAGAAGAACTTACTGCTAGTCAAACATATCTACATTTATCCAATACAATGAAGACTATTGGATTTTTCGGAGCTGAAAAGTTCTTTATGGCAGAATCTAATAGCGAAAGAGAGCATTTCAATAAGCTTGAAGCATTTATGAATGATATGAACGAGCAGATTGAAGTTCGTACATTACAGGCTGTTAATATCGAGATAGAAGATTTAATGGAAGCTTTTGAGCACGCATTAGAAATGGAGATGAATCTATTAGGTCAATATGAAGAAGCATATAAGAAATCAAGTCCTAAACTTCAAGCTCTTATTCATCATTTTTTAGAACTACAAGTAGAAAGCGTTGGAGAGTATGGAGATTTAATTGCTCGTTTAAGCAGAACTAATGAACCTATATTGATTGACCAAGAATTAGGAAAATAATATGGCTAAGCCTTGTAATTATAAATTTAAAGGTCAGACGTACTCTGAAACTGAGTTTAAAAAGATGTTGTCTGATGGCTTATTAGATAAGTTTGTCTTAGATGATAATGCATCTATTCCTTCTGTCTTTGGTAAAAATAAAGTTGATCCTAATGAAACTGCTGCTCAGAAGTTTAGAGCTCCTGTAACTGAGGCCGCTTCAACTACAGAAACTAAAACTAATAAGGAAATAGCTGAACAGATTAATTCTATAGATTTAAAAACAAATAAAGAAAATGAAGATATTTATTTCAAGGCTTATGATTTGATTCCGAGTGAAGAATTAAAATCAAAAAGTCCAGATATGAATATTGCAGTAGCTTATAATTCAGCTAAATCAAAATCAGAATCGGAAAGAAGTGAAAATGAAAATAAATTGGTAGAAATTGTAGAAAATCAATTATTGCCAAAAGTAGAATCAACTTCAAAAACTGAAATTAAAGAAAGTGGTTATTCGCCAAATGATAATATATTCGATAAACCAGAATTAACCAAGAATAAAACTCATGGTTGGAGAACTATGAGTGAACAAGAATTTAATTCTTTATCATCTGGTGAAAAAACTTATGAAGGAGGAACTCCTAAAAGTGGTAATTGGATTGCTGGTGTTCCACAATCTGCTGCTAAATTCGGTAAGAAAGGAACTGTGATGGTTGAGTTCGGAGGCATCAATATGGAAGGTGCTGAGAATATGGAGAAAGGCTCTAAAGCTGATAAATCAAATGTTACTAAAGTTTGGAAATTTAATAATGATACTAAAAGTTTTGAGGAGGCTCCTGAGCTATTAGAAAAAGTTAAAAAAGCAGAACAAACTACAAAAGCTGAAACTAAAGCAGAACCAACTACTAAGACTACTGAACCAACTGCTAAAGCTGAACCTAAACCAACTACTGAAAAAGTAGAACGTAAAGGGCCAGTAGAAGTAGAAGCTGAAACTAAGAGAGGAGTTAATGTTACTTACAAAGCTGAAATATCAGAAGATGGTAAAACGGCTACTGTTCAATCTACTGCCGAAGCACCATTTGGAGGACAAGTAGAAAATCCTAAAATAACTAACCTACCTATTAAAACTGATTCAAGAGGTAATAGATATGTTGAGACCAAGAGTGAAACAAAGGTTTATATTGACAAGGTTAAAGGAGCTCCAGTAGCTAAACAAGAAGCTGTCGCAAAAGAAGAAACTAAAGCTAAGCCAGGAACCGTTAAGATATTAACTAGTAAACCTAAGCTAGATGATAGAGGTATGCCTATTATTACTCAATTTAATAAAGAAGTTGAGTTTACTAAGAATAAGAAAACTGGTAAATGGGAATATACTGATAAGGCAGGCAAGAAGATTGAGGCTAATGCAGACCAAACTGAAAGAGCTGAAGAAGCACTTAAAGAACAACAGAGAGAGAATAGGAATACGAGAGAAAAGAAGAAAAGAGCTGAGGCTAATTTAAAGGCTATGCAAGAACAAGCTGAAGGCATAGATGAAAAAGAAGCTTCTCAAGGTGAAGATGCTGAGCGAGCTGCTGAAGCTGCTGCTGAGGACACTAAGCCTAAAGAAAAAACAACTAAGCGTGGTGATAAAAAATCATTCTTAGCCTCCCAAGCTAGAGGTAATTCAACTACACTTCTTCAAGCATTGGAAGAAAGATTTGTCGATTTATTCCCTAATATTGCAATAGTAAATGACGAAAACGCATTTAATCAAAAAGCTTATCAATTAGGTAGAAATCCGCAATCAGCTGCTATATTTAGTGATGGAATTATTTATTTGAATCCATTAGTGGCTAACAACAATACAGCATTTGAAGAGTATTCTCACGTTTATTTATCTGTATTAGAGCAAGTTAATAAGCCTTTATATAACAAACTAATAGAGGAAACTAAGAAGAATGGGAAGGAATACATGGATGAAGTGTTAAACGATTCTGCTTACTCTGACATTCACGATAATGCTAATGCTGTTGCTTTTGAAGCGGCTTCTAAAATGGTTGCAGATAGAGCTGAAAAGATTTTTGATTCAGCTAGAAAGAATCCTTTATTAGATACCATTAAGCGAATTTGGCAGAATATAGCTGATTGGTTTAAAGTTAAATCTAAGCTTGATATTAATAGAGATAATCTTGATGATATTGTTCGGCGAGTAGCAAGAGAACTTAATGGTAAAATGAGGATATCTTCTATTTCATCAGAAGATTTAAGCGATATACAAAATTATAACATAAGAACTGAAGTTAAAGTCGATGCTAGATCAATAATGAATCAATCTTCTGAAAGAGCTAAATGGTTTAGAGATAATTTCTTACCATACAAAGGACTTAGAGAAGATATAGCTCAAGACCTCACGAAAGGAAGAAATAATATAGCTGTATTTGAACAAAGATCTAAAGCTGTAATAGAAGATTTCAATAAAGGTATTTCTGAATACAATAAACAAAATGGAATAGATTCTAAGGAAGGTAAGGTAGAGGTGCTACAAAAAGTAAATCAAGCGTTACAAGACCCTATCTTTAGAGCTAATTGGTTTGCTTCAGATGCATCTGCTGATGAATTAGTTAAGCCTCACGTTGAAATAATGCGTGGAATGGTTGATGATTTACAGCAACAACTTATTGATTCTGGATTACTTACAGATGATTTGGAAGTGTCTATTACTGGAAACATGGATATGTATGTAAATACTGCATATTACGCATTCTCTGGTCTTAATCAAGGTAATTGGCTAGACTTATTTACCCCACAAGAACAAAAGCAAATTCTTGACTATGTTCATCAAACTAAATATACTCCAGCAAGAGAGCTTACTTACACTATAGATAACAATGGGAAAGTAACCGCTAAGTTTACAAATTCATACGGAGTAGAATCTGAATCTGAAATTAAGTTAGACAGCATAGATGCTTTAAAACAATTTTTAGGCGCTACAAAAAGAGTAGGTAGTAGAAGTCCTTTAAATGTAGATAAGCTTTCATTTAATACATCAACGAATAAACAACACACCATTCCATTTGAGTTTGGTGGATTAGATATTAGCTCCTTAGGAAAGGAATTTGGATTTAGACCAAATGATGATTTATTAAAAAGTTCAATAAATGAAATAGGAAGAGCTAATCAAGACTTGAACAAGATTAGTGATTTAATTCATGGAAGATCTAAATTAACAGGAAGACAAGCTGCTGGAGCAACAAAAAGAAAAAAGAATCTAACTGATATACAAAAGCTTCTTTTAAAAGAAATAAAAGACCCAGCAACAAACTTTATGAGAACGGTTGCTAAGCAAAGTAATTTACTGTTTAATGGGCAAATAGAGCAAGCTATTATTGACTCTAAATACATGGCTAATTATGGAAAGCCTGTAGGTCAATTAACCCAGCAAGTAAATAATCCTGCTAGTAGATTAAATGGGTACTATGTAACTCCAGAAATGCATGATTTCTTAATGGGTAAATCAGCTAAATCATTAATTGAAATTGCTAAGTCTGGTGTTCGTGCTTTAGGAGGTAAGTCAACTCCAAAATCTATGGCTCAAGGTAATTTAGTTGGATTTTTCAATACTGGTTCTGCGATAGCTAAAGCTTACGTTACTATATTCTCAATAGGTTCTAATGCTGCCAACTATGGGTCTGGATACCTTCAATTGTTTAAAACTGGTAATTTACCTATGGGAATGATTTCAGCTATGAGAGCATTGGAAAAATCATTTGAGAAAGCAGACACAAGTAAAGTACCATTTCTTAAAAATAAAAGAGTAACTAAAGAAGATTTAGCCTCTGCATTTTTTAATGGGGTTCCAACCATAATACGTGGAATAACCAAGATGGTTGGAGAGACAGGATTACTAAAAGAAGGTATTAGCCCATTGACTGAAGACCAAAAGAGATTTTATGGTGTTTCTGATTATTCTCAATTAAACGCTGACCAAAAAGCAAAAGTATTATTAGAGGAATTAATGGCTGAAGGTATTATTAACAATAATATTGATGCTAATGTAATTCAAGAATTAACTGCTGCTGCATTCAATAATGAAGCAATTCCAGATGAATTAATTAAGAGTTCTTATGAAAAGATAAAGAATAGAGTAAAAGGATTTGGGCAATCAGCTATGGAAGCTGCAAGTAGCTCTTACTCTTTCTCTGATTCTATGTTTAAGGCTATCTTTTATATAAATGAAAAGAGAAAGAATTGGGATACTTATGGATCTGTAATGCGTCAAAAAGGAGCATCTATGGAGGAGGTCGAGAAAGCCATGAAGGATAGAACTGCTATAGCTGTCAAGCAACAAATGCCTACTTATGATAGGTCTCCAGAGTTCTTAAAAGCATTATCTAAGTTCCCATTAATAGGCTCTTTCGTTCAATTTGATTTCCAATCTAAAGTGAATGATAAGAATATTATGGTTGAAATCTATAATATGTATAAGGATTCTTATGAAATGAATAGACAGGGATATACTAAAGAAGCGAACAAATTAGGAGTAAGAGCCTTTGGTAAAACTTTAGGATTAGGTCTTTCTAGTGCTCTTAGCTATGGATTATATAAAATATTCAATGCTGCTATAAGTGGATTCTCTGATGATGATGACGAAGCAATCGCTTCATTACAATCTGAATACAGAAAGAATAATCAAGTATTGCATCTAGATGGAAATAAAAAAGGACAACATCAATATTTAGACATATCTCGTATAGACCCACAATCTGCTTATTTCAAATACTTTAATGCCTTTAAAAGAGGTGGGTTTGATGAAGGAGCTGAAGAAATTCTTAAACCATATATTTCACCAGATATATTTGCTGGTTCATTTATTCAAACCATGTCTAATTTGGATAAATATGGAAATGTATCTAAAGAAATAGAAGGAATGAACTTTGCTGAAAAAATGAAGTATTTAGCAGAGGAAAGAATATTACCTTCTGGAACTGTTGGTCAAATTATGAAAATAATTGATGGATTTAATGAAAGAGAAGTTAATGAAGTATCTATGAATGGCTGGTATGAAGTGGCAAACACTTTTTTAGGCGCCAAACCACGTACTATAAACATAGATAAAGAAATAGGGAATAAACTGCATTATGATAATTTGAATAAAATTTATGATGAGGCTCAAAACCCATTGAAAACAGCTATTAAAGATTACAACACCAAATTAGACCAATTTAAACGTGGTAAAGGTGGAATTACTCAATCTGAATTAAATGATGCAAAATTAGAAGTTGAATTACAAAACAAAGAAGCAACTGAAAAAGCTAATGAGATTCTAGGTCAAGCAAGATATATGGTTGATAAATATAAGAAGTTAGGTTACAATGAAGATGAAATAAGAAAATCATTAGATGATGCGAAGACTCCTCTGTATTTAATAAATCTATTAATGAGTGATAAAGATGCTGTATTTGACAATGAAGGAAATGTAATCAAAGGAACATTTAGAAGATTCAAAAGATCTAAAAGCGATTTGGACATGGACTTAAACATGGACTTAAACATGGACTTGAATTTGAACATGGAGTAATCTTTAAAAAATAAGTATTGAATAAAAGTTTAAATTTGTAAATAAAAATGGCAACACCGATAAATAACCCATTTAAAGCTTCATTACTAACGGATGGATGTAGTTCATTAGAATTGTCTTGTGACTGTAAAAAAATCACGTTTAAGGACACTTCTAACTATACTACAAGTGATTTACCAGGGCACGAAGACACTGACTTCACTAGTCGAAAAATCACTATCACCAAATCAGATGGAACTACCTTCACATATATCACAGCAGATATTAGAACAAATGACCCTGTAACATATCCATTAAATAAGCAAGGTATTACATACACTATTATCCCTTCTCACGCTGTATCAAACAACACATTTAGTTATAGCTTCAAACCCACTGATGAGGATGGGATTTATTCAGTTGAACTATGTACTTATCCAAACTGGCGTTCAGATGTTTATTACCAAGCGTTTCTACAACCTATCGTACTTCTTAATGGCAAGCTTTATAAAGCTGTTTCATCTTCTACTAATGTTAATCCTGAGACTGATACAAATAATACTTATTGGTCTTTATATACTGATACTTCTACCTGTAGTGATACTCGTTACTGCACTACACAGAAAATAGTTGTATTATGCATATCAATCATGGATTGTTATCGTAAGGCCGTAGCAGATGCATTCTGTGGGATTCAGAAGGCTCCATGTAGAGATATGTGTGATAATAAAGACTTTATGAAAGCTATGAAGATGCGAGTAGTAATGGATGGGTTAGAGTTTGCTGCTTGTGGTTTTGATTGGGATACTGCCCAAGACCATGTAGATATTTTAAAATCACTTTGTTGTTGTAACTAATGAGCTGTAATTGTTCTACTCCTAATCAATGCGATAGCCCTCAGACTTGTCTTTGTGGTATAACATTGAATATATATAACTCTACTGGAGTTTTAGTTGAAACCGTTGAATCTAATATATTGAACGGTGAAGGAGGAATCTATTATCAAGTATTTGGTTCAACTGCATTTTCTGGTCAATTAGGAACTGGATATACACTAACCATATATTATAACTATGCGTTAAATAGATGGGAAATGTCCTATTACAATGAGACTCTAGAATTAAATATTGTTATAGGTGTATTGTATGGATTAACTTCTGAGGACTGCCCATTAAGTAATTGTTGGGATTTAGATTGTATAGCAGTAGCATTTAATGTATTAGGTGTATTTGATAGTTATTTCTCTTGGGGAGGTAATTACATAAATGGTAGAAAATCTTATACATTTACAAGTGGTTGGTCTGGACCAGATATAAACTACAGAGTTTCTTGGACTCCTGATTCATCTACGATTGTTGGAACTTTTGCCCCGCCTGGAACTCCCGCTTGGGTCGTGGAAGAAGAAGTTAATCCTGGTGTTTGGCAGCCATCTGGCGCTTTTTTATTTAATGATAATCAATGCCCTTACGGAACGTATATTGTTACATTTGTGGGGCCAGATACTAGATTCTCATTTACTGATTTAGGAGTTACTGGATTCGACATGAAGTCAACTGCTACTGATTGTGGTTGTTGTGATACAGAGGTAATAGTAACAATTGATGGAGATGAGTATACAGCTAGTGTTCAGTATGATGAATATGGTAATATTTTAGGATACAATGGAGTCACTTATTATACTTTTACAATAGAGGAAACCACTTATTATCTATTCTTTTTAGATGGTCAATGGGTAGTTAAATTAACATTAAGTATATCGGGCCCTACATTAGCTAA
>Ga0129333_10006719_pt1 | contig 10869 bp, 19 predicted proteins | sample CPB6_08_DNA_FD_94474 | JGI IMG/M metagenome (GOLD analysis project Ga0129333, IMG submission 94474) | Freshwater to marine salinity gradient microbial communities from Chesapeake Bay, USA - CPBay_Sum_0.6_0.8_DNA | ecosystem: Environmental > Aquatic > Marine > Coastal | place: USA: Chesapeake...
AATACATTAGGTGCCGCAGTAAAGAAAAATACTCTTTTGCGATTGACAAAACCTAAATAATATACTAAAATAGCAACAAAGGACAACTTATGGTTTATAACAAAATGTATGAAAGCAATGACGGAACGGCATTGGATGCAATGGCAGGCGATGGCGGTTATAAAGAATCAGCACTATCTGCTGCAATTCGAGCCAAAATGAAACGTGACGGTAAAAGATTCTGGGCAGGAGATAATATTAGTGATTACTTACACGAAAGCGATAAAGAACATCTCATCAATGAAGCTACCGAGGCGTTCGAAAAAGTCTTAGACACTTTACTAATTGATAGAGAAACAGATCCCAATAGTCAAGGCACAGCACGACGTCTTGCAAAAATGTATTATAATGAAATAATGGCAGGAAGATATGAACCAAGTCCAGATTGTACAGCATTCCCTAATGATTCAGAAGACCGTTATGAAGGGATGCTGGTTGTTCGCAGCGAACTTCGTAGTATGTGTAGTCATCATCATCAACCAGTTAATGGGGTCGCCTATATTGGCATCATCGCTGCCAATAAGCTCATTGGTCTGTCTAAGTATACTCGCATTGCTCAATGGTGTGCTAGGCGTGGTACTTTACAGGAAGAACTGGCCAACGATATAGCCAAGGAGATTGGTAAAGCCACTGATGCTAAAGATGTAGGTGTGTATATTCAAGCTACACACGGCTGCTGTGAAAATAGAGGTATTATGGCACATTCTAGTCTTACACAAACAACTGTATTAAAAGGTGCGTTTAAGGATGATCAAGGAACTAAAAAAGAATTCTTCGATAATATTAAATTACAACAGGACTTTGCTCCTAGATAAGGAAAACTATGGCTAACTGGAAAGTATCGACTTATTATAAAAAAAGCTGCGAAGAACACGAGCACTATTATAAAGACGGTCAAACAATAATTCGTAAAACAGGATATAGACTAGGTAGTTTCTTTGTCGAGACTTCTGATGATAACCCTCCAGAATTTGAATTTGATTTTGTACCAGGCGGTGATGGTCATAAAGACAGTATTAATATGTACGACTGCTGCATAAACAATATCGAAAATGTCGAATTAGATACGATGTGGGACGGATGCTGGGAAGATATTGTGTTTCCAGAAGACATGGACGACGAAGAACAAGAACGATTACAAGAACTGATTGACGAAGAAGGCGACGTGTATACAGTATTAGAGGATCAAGAAGGGTGGAGCCAAAACGATACCGAAGCATGGGTATGGGGGCCTATTTTAATTGAAGACGAAAACGGTAATCAAATACGAATCATCTGTGCTGATGAAGAAGGCAATGTAATCGACTATAAAGATGAAGAAATTACGTTTGAAGAATCAGAAAAGATCGATTCAATAGAAACAGAAGAAGATGTAATTGACTCAATGCCGGTATGGCCTTTTCCAACTAATATACAAAAGGAGAAATGAAATGAATGTAAGCGATAAATTAAACAAAGTAAGCGACAGCTTCACTGTTAATATGTACGACAATGGATTTATGATAGATGTTTCCGGACGCGATGACGACGGAGAGTGGAAATCTGCTAAAATTCTTTGTCAAGACTTAGAACAAGTAATAGCACTAGTATCTGAAATTACTACTATGGAAAGAGATAGTTAATGAGTAAAAACGACGTCGACGATGTAATTTTTAGAATGAAAAATCTTAAAGAATATAAAGTAGTTCGAACTATGTCTGATGATTTCGTTCTTAACGGCAAAATGCCTTATGATGTTAAACTTGACAGCAATAATGTTTTAACTGTAACATTAATGGCTGTAGACAGAGAAGAAGCAGAACGTCGTGTTAGTGAATTTATAACAGGAATGAACAATGATTAGATGGATTAAGAAAAAATTCAAACAGTGGTGTATAGAAGCTTGGAATAGTGAAAGAGAAGAAAAATTTGTAAGCAATTCAATCGGAGTAGTTGAATCGATTCATCCTCGTTCTATACACAGCGATCCTATTCTTAATTTTACAATTTATAATGCTATCGGTGGTAAAATTGTAGAATTTAGGTATCATGATCGAAAAAGTGATCGTACTCACACACAGATGTATATTATTGGCAAGGATGACGATTTTGGAGAAAGAATTGCAAAGATTGCCACATTAGAGGTATTAAAATAATGAGTAAAATAAAAATCGCAGAATTATTTTATAGCATACAAGGCGAAGGAAGATTCATGGGTGTTCCTTCTATTTTCTTACGCACATTTGGTTGCAACTTTACTTGTGCTGGATTCGGCATGCCTCGGGGGGAACGTAGTACAGCCAATGATGATATAGCTGAAGTAGCTCATTTATATAACAAGTATGAAGAATTACCGATTGTTGAAACCGGATGCGACAGTTATGCATCGTGGGATCCTCGATTCAAAGATCTGAGTCCTGTATTGACTGTAGATGCTATAGCCGATAGAATAATTCAAATACTACCTGAAAATAAATGGAATGACGTTCATTTGGTAATCACTGGTGGCGAACCGTTATTAGGTTGGCAACGTAGCTACCCTGATTTGCTAGGTCACGATAAACTTAAAAAGTTAAAAGATATTACATTTGAAACTAACGGTACTCAAGAATTAACTAAAGAATTTAAACTCTATCTTTACAAGTGGACACATAAGCATGGATATCATAACTTAACATTTAGTGTAAGTCCTAAACTAAGTGTTAGTGGAGAAGCTCGAGAAGATGCTATTCGACCAGATATTGTTCGAGAATATGAAGATTTAGGCCACACGTATCTTAAATTCGTTGTAGCAACTAATGACGATGTCGACGAAGCATTAGAAGTTATAGAAATTTATAAAAAAGAAGGATTCTCTGGTCACATATATTTGATGCCAGTAGGCGGAGTGGAAAGTGTTTACACATTAAATAATCGTCGAGTAGCGGAATTGGCAATGAAGCATGGCCTTAGATACAGTGATAGATTACAAGTTCCGTTGTTCAAAAATGCTTGGGGAACTTAATGAAAAATTTTATTAAAAAAATAACGGGTATCGAAAAATTAGAAAAAGAAAGAGCAGAAGCTCTTGCTCGTCTATCTGAAGCTAGAGCTAAAGAAGAAGAAGCTAAACGAGCAGAAGAAGAGGCTCGGCGGCAAGAGGAGCTAGCCAAAATGACTCCTAAAGAAAGAGCTACAGCCAATAAAGAGCCTTGGGTAGCTGTTTTAGACACTAAAGTTAATCCTGATAATGTTAGAAATGGCTTTTTTGAACTTGACTGGAATGAGTATTTTATTGTACAATTACGAGAAGCTGGATACGGATTTGATGGAGATCCAGAAGAAGAAATTGTAGATAGATGGTTCCGAGATTTGGCACGTAATATTTTGGCTGAGGAAGGTCAAGATATTACTCGAGGCTCTGGATATATTAATGTTATTCCAATCGCTAAAGGCAAAGCAGAGGTTTCATGACTTATATTTTAGTAGATACTGCTAATACTTTTTTTCGTGCTAGACATGTAGTAAGAGGCGACGCCGATATTAAACTCGGAATGGCCCTACATATTACTTTTAATAGTATTAAAAAAGCATGGCAAGACTTTAGTGGTACTCATGTTGTATTCTGCCTCGAGGGTCGAAGCTGGCGCAAAGATTTTTATACTCCTTACAAAGCTAATCGAGCAGAAACTCGTGCTGCTATGACTGCTAAAGAACAAGAGGAAGATAAGCTTTTCTGGGAAACATTTGATAAATTTAAAGAATTTGTTACAGAAAAAACAAACTGTACAGTCTTACATCATCCGCAATTAGAAGCAGATGATCTGATTGCAGGCTTTATTCAAAGCCATCCTAACGAAAATCATGTTATTATTTCCACTGACAGCGATTTTCATCAATTAATTGCACCTAATGTTAAACAATATAACGGTGTTGCTGATACGTTAACTACACACGAAGGTATCTTTGACAAAAAAGGCAAAAGAATTATTGACAAAAAAACTAAAACAGAAGTAGCTGCACCGAATCCAGAATGGATTCTTTTCGAAAAATGTATGCGCGGTGACTCATCTGATAATGTATTCTCAGCATATCCTGGAGTCCGTACAAAAGGTACAAAAAATAAAGTAGGCTTACAAGAAGCGTTCGAGGATAAAAGTAAAAAAGGATATGCGTGGAACAATCTCATGCTACAGCGTTGGACTGATCATGAAGGCACTGAGCATCGTGTAATCGATGATTATGAAAGAAATCGTAGATTAATTGATTTAACATATCAACCAGAAAATATTAAAAACGTTATTCAAGAAACAATCGATAATCAAACTAGACAATCAAAAAACATAAGTCAAGTAGGTATTCGATTAATGAAATTTTGTCAACTATATGACATGAATAAAATAATAGATTCTATACAAAGTTATGCTGAACCTTTTCAAGCCAGGTATAACTTAGAAAGGACACAATGAACATAAAAGCAAAACCAATAGTAGATGGAAAATTTTGGATCGTAGAAGAAAATGGAGAAAAAATTGGTGTATTGCATAAAAAAGAAAACAACAAATTTATGTTGAGTTCAAAAGGAACAGAAAAATACTTTTCAAAAAAAGACGAATTAACGAAACTATTCGGTAAAGAGTTTTTTGAAACTAAGATTAAATCTACAGTAAGTACTACTTCTATTAAAGAAGTTTACGGATTTCCTTCTAGTTCGACACCGTATAACGTGTTGTTTAATATTCAAAAAAAGCTTCCGTTATTCACAAAAAGTAAATCTAGTAAAAGTTTATATTGTGCAGGATACTATACAATTAAATTTGAAAAAGGTTGGGTGAAAAGTTTCTGTCCAAAACTGATAACAATTGAACGTTACGATTACCGTGGACCTTTTAAGACTGAATTAGAAATGAGGCAAGCATTAAACAATGTCAAATCCGATTAATACCTTTCCGATACAGCAATTTATACAGCAAGTAAAAGCAGCAGACTTGACTCAACAAAAAGAGATTAGATTAGATATTAAAACAGCTAAAAATCTTGCATATTGTTTAGGCGAAATAAACGCAAAATTGTTAGAAGATTATGATGCTTTATTAAATAAAGTCCTACAAAATTCAGGTCAATCTGTTACAATTCAAATGGACGGCGGCGGATTCAAGTAAAATTTACATAAATATATACGTACATATCGGAGTCGTATATGAGTCGTCCTAAACCAACTATATTGTTAGAATACATTAATAAAAAGAATTATAAAAGTGAGCAGATTCTAGAAGCCGACGCCATTTGGGCAGTTTTTTACAAAGGCGAGCCTTTTAACTTAAAATCGTCAAACAGCCTCACAAATTATCCTGGACCTAAATATAAAAAAGTAAGTTTTTCTAATCCTGGACATGCTCACAATTTGGCTAAGAAATTAAATCAAATGTTTAATACCGAAGATTTTGAAGTTGTGAAATTAACTTCTGGTGAAATCATTAAATGATTAGTAAAGAAACATTTACAAAAATTTTTCCCAAAGAAGCAAATAAAAGTATAGATTCAGCTAACATTAAATTACACTTGCATAAATGGTGGCAAAGTCACCGGAATAAAAATTCGGGAGGACTTAGATTAACCGAAGAAGGGTTAGACTTTTTATCAAATGAATTACAAATAAAAAGTTATACAGTACCATTTACTGAAGCAATAGATCTAAGTCCACAAGTAATAATTTTTTTTGATAGACATATGGATTGTCCATATTTTCTTACTAATTCAGCAATAGTTGTTTTTTCGGAAAGAAAAAGTTTTGAATTATACATGTTTTCTGATGATATACGAAAATTTGGATTGGTAAAAGCTATGAATCGTCAAAATCAATCTAACCAAATCGAAGAATAAATCCAAAAACTCGTTGACATTTCCAGCAATTTGTCATACAATAACGACACTGCAATACAAAAACACACAATATTTTACTTTTACAACGAAAGGCAAATAAATGAGCGAAATTTCATCGCGTCAAGTTGGTCCTAAGGCCGCTAAAAAATCTCTACGTCGTGCTTTTAAAGCTAAACGTCCTATCTTCCTGTGGGGTCCTCCAGGTATTGGCAAATCCGATATCATTAAACAAATGGGCGAAGAACTCGACGCTCATGTAATTGATATTCGTTTGAGCTTGTGGGAACCTACTGACATCAAAGGTATTCCTTACTTTGATAGTGATAATGGTAAAATGGCATGGGCACCTCCTATCGAATTGCCTGATGCTGTTATGGCAAAGAAGCATAAGCAAATTATTTTGTTCATGGACGAAATGAACTCTGCGGCTCCTGCTGTACAGGCTGCGGCTTATCAGCTAGTTCTTAATCGTCGTGTTGGTACTTACCATCTTCCGGACAATGTTCTAATTGTTGCTGCTGGCAATCGTGAAAGCGACAAGGGTGTTACTTATCGTATGCCTGCTCCATTGGCTAATCGTTTTGTTCACTTGGAAATGCGTGTAGACTGGGACGACTACTTTAGCTGGGCTACTGATAATCGTATTCATAAAGATGTACTTGGTTTCCTTTCTTTTAGCAAGAAAGACTTGTATGACTTTGACCCTAAGAGCGGTAGCCGTGCTTTTGCTACTCCTCGTTCATGGGCATTCGTTTCCGAACTGTTGTTTGACGACGAAGAAGACGAAGGCACACTGACTGATTTAGTTTCTGGTGCTGTCGGCGAAGGACTTGCTGTTAAGTTTATGGCACATCGAAAAATTGCCAGTAAGATGCCGAAACCAGAAGATATTTTGAGTGGCAAGGTTACTAAAATGGAATCTAAAGAGATTTCGGCTATGTATTCTTTAACCGTAAGTCTTTGTTACGAGCTTAAAGATTCTTGCGACAAACAAGAAAAAGATTGGAACAAAAAAGTTAATAACTTCTTTAACTTCATTATGAATAATTTTGAAACTGAATTAGTTGTTATGGGAACTAAGTTGGCACTTACTCAGTATCAACTTCCGTTGGATCCTGATGAAATCGAATGTTTCGATCAGTTTCATGCAAAATATGGCAAGTATATTGCAGCGGCTACAGATCGAAATTGATCCAAAAGCCATTGACAGGGCCTTCGGGCCCTGTTATAATGTATAAGTACAGTAAATAAACGGAGCAGATATGAGTCACTTAGATCCTGTAATTGATAAAATTGTTGTAGCACGAGTCGGTCTATTGCTACGTCATCCATTTTTTGGTAACATGGCTACTCGTCTTAAAATAGTCGACGGTAGTGATTGGTGTCCTACTGCGGCTACTGATGGACGTAATTTATATTATAATCGTGAATTTTTCGACAAATTAACTAATAAACAAGTTGAGTTTGTTGTTGCACACGAAATTCTTCATAACGTATTTGATCATATGATGCGTGTAGAAGGGCGTGATCGTTTTATCTGGAATGCAGCAGCCGACTATAGTGTTAACGGTCAGTTAATTCGTGATCGCATTGGAGAAGTGCCTCCAGACATTAAAATCTTTCATGATACAAATCATTATGGTAAGAGCACAGAACAAGTCTATGACGAAATTTTTGACAAATATGACGAAGAACAATTAGCAGCTCTAGGACAATTGCTCGACGAACATATTGATTGGGAAAAAGAAGGAAAAGATGGTCGGCCTTCGTATACCAAAGAAGAACTTAAACAAATCCGAGATGAGATAAAAGAAGCTACTATTCAAGCGGCTCAAGCAGCAGGTGCAGGCAACACTCCGGCATCTGTTCAACGGATGATTAAAGAGTTAACTGAACCAAAAATGAATTGGCGTGAAATACTACGTCAACAAATTCAAAGTGTGATTAAAAACGATTATACCTTTATGCGTCCTAGTCGTAAGGCTTGGCACATGAATGCTATTCTTCCAGGCACACAATTCGACGAAACTATCGATATTTGTTGTTCTATCGATATGTCAGGTTCTATTACCGACGAAATGGGCAAAGACTTTATTAGTGAAATCAAAGGTATCATGGAAGAATACAAAGACTACAAAATTAAATTGTGGTGTTTTGATACAAAAGTCTACAACGAAGCCGACTTCGATGGCTATAATGATGATATCATGGGCTATGAATTAATGGGCGGCGGTGGCACTGATTTTATGTGTAACTGGACTTACATGAAAGAACAAGAAATTAATCCTAAAAAGTTCATTATGTTTACTGACGGTTATCCTTGGGATAGTTGGGGAGATCCAGATTACTGTGATACTGTATTCATTATTCATGGGACCGATACTATTGTTCCTCCTTTTGGCACTCATGCATACTACGAATTTAAGTAAAGGCAAAATAAACTTACTTAACGCACTAAATGTGCGTAAAGTAAGTTTTCCTGCAAAACATTTTAAGTTTGTCACTGTAAACAAGGCTACTCCTGGATTGTTACTATCTTTAGATAAATGGATCTACGAAAATCTTAATGGAAGATATTATATAGGATCCAATCTTTCTCTCATCAACAATAATATTCAATATGTTACAGAAATTGGATTTGAGGTAGAGAAAGAAGTAAGCTTTTTCAATATTGCTTGTCCTTACATTTAAAATAGATAATTAGTATTGTTACTTTTATAGGAGTTCTTATGACAGAAGAAATCAAACAACCAGAAATGACCGCAGCACAGCCCGAAGCCACAGAAGCAGAATCATCAGATCTTAATGTAAATGATCTTAATGCTATGAAAACCATCATCGACATTGCTAGTTCAAGAGGTGCATTTAAACCTAATGAAATGATCGCTGTAGGACAAGTATATACAAAACTTACTAAATTTTTGTCTACTGTTACCAAACAACAAGGAACCTAATTATGAGCGACATTAAACATGTTGGTAGAATTAAAAATAATGGCAAAAAATGCATTGTAGTATTTAGAACATTGCCTGGAGACGCTTTTAACTGTTTAGTAGTGCTAACCGAATCATTAACTCCTAGTTATCATGATTCTTTGATTAACTTAGTAGAAAGCAATGCTAGTCAAACATCAGCTGAACTGTCAGAAGTATTTGCTAGAGCATTTTTTCCTGATGGCACTACTGTACTTCCTTCGTTACATCGACAAGGACTTTTACAAAAAGTCCCCACTGATCAAGTAGAAATGACTCCAAATTCAAACATCAGTGTCATATTAGCTGAGTTGAATCAAATGATAGCTGAACAAAAAGGTGTTAGTGTGCAAGATCTTGCACTAAAGAGTCCTGTAGAAATTCAGCAAGTTGCTACTGCTAAAGACATCAGCCCTGTACAAGATAATACAGATCCTGTAATTGATCAAACTAAAACAACATCGACTGATGTAAATGAGCCACAAGTATTAACTGACGAACAACTAGCTAAACAGTACAGAAGTGATGCTGACAGATTGAGTAAAGAAGCTGCTCAACTAAGAAGAATGGCTGAGGAACTGATTCCTACTAAGAAAAAGGTAGCAGTGAAAGAGTGACTAAAGGGAAAAAATTTCCCGATGATGTCATAAAACACTGGCCTGAAATATTCGAAGATATTTCATTTAATGCTATACCAATAGACTATTTACATTCAATAATAGTTACTTTTAAAAATGGCAAAACTTGGGAAGTAAATCTTAGCGGAAAAAGTAAAGAAATATTTGAATCGGAAATCAAAGAATGGTTTACCTCTTATGAAAATGATATAGATAATGTAGACTTTAAACTGGATACCGAAAGAATTAAAAAAGATATCACTAAAAAAACTAACCAATTTTTAAAACAAAGAAAGATTAAATAAATGCATGTCAGACTTTTATCCTACAGTCAACCAACTAGCGAGTTTGCCTCCTTGGGAATCACAGATGCACAGGAGCTCATCGCATTCTGTGCCCGAGTCTCAAACCCGAGTAATCAGTTCAACAACGACACCAGTAGCAAGCTCATCAGGTACCTCGTACGACACAAACACTGGAGTCCACTCGAGATGGTTTCAGCTTGCTTGGAAATTACGACGACACGAGATATTGCAAGGCAAATCTTACGTCACAGAAGTTTCAGTTTCCAGGAGTTCAGTCAGAGATATGCAGACCCTACAAAAGATCTTAACTTCGTTAGACGAGAAGCAAGACTACAAGACACCACAAATAGACAAAACAGTATAGAAACTGACGACAACGAGTTACAAAGAAATTGGGAAAAATGGCAAGATGGTGTTATTGCCCAAGCTCGCGAAGCTTATGAATGGGCAATTGCCAATGGCATCGCCAAAGAGCAAGCCCGTGCTGTGCTGCCAGAAGGTCTAATTGAAAGTAAAATTTATATGAATGGTACCTTACGTAGTTGGGTCCACTTTATTGAATTACGTAGTGCTAATGGTACACAAAAAGAACATCAAGAAGTTGCCAAGGCTTGTGCGGAAGTGATTGCTCAAGTGTTTCCTATGTCAACAGAATTCGTTTCCGAATAAGAATTATCTCCAGGATACAAAGGTAACTGTGTTCCTGGAGCTCTTTTAGGTATTTTACTGTCGGCACTACTTACACAACTCGGTGTAATGCATACAGTAGGAGAATCGAAAAGTTTAAAACCGGTCTCTATATTTCCAAGTGGTTTATCGTAACAACTGTAACTTCTTTTTATACTTCCATCTGGTTCTCTAATAATAACTCCCCTGAACCCACTAGAACATTCCCACCCTTCAAATTTATTAAAATTAAATGCATTGAATCGTTCGGCTTGATCCATATACCATACTTTCTTTGTTTTATCAACGAACTCAACTTGAAAATGCTGAGGAATACTTTGATTCTCAACTTTATAAATTGGATCGGGCATTTTTACAAATGTAGGTGTAGGTCGAATTACTAATTTAGATTTAGCAGCTTTATGTTCT
>Ga0129333_10006720_pt1 | contig 10868 bp, 13 predicted proteins | sample CPB6_08_DNA_FD_94474 | JGI IMG/M metagenome (GOLD analysis project Ga0129333, IMG submission 94474) | Freshwater to marine salinity gradient microbial communities from Chesapeake Bay, USA - CPBay_Sum_0.6_0.8_DNA | ecosystem: Environmental > Aquatic > Marine > Coastal | place: USA: Chesapeake...
AAGAGTATGAAAAACAATAAATACAATACAGGAGATAATTATGATTATTCCAGAAGAAGACAGTTTAAAAATTCAAAATGAAATTCAATCTTTAGTTTTAGCAAAAGAAATGTCATATATGGACGCAATTCTTTTTCTTTGTGAAAAATATTCAATTGAACCAGAAATGATTGCAAAATTTTTGTCTAAAAGTATAATACAAGAACTCAGGTCTGAAGGTGAAACATTAAATCTTTTACCAAAGACCACAAAATTACAGTTTTGACTTGACACTTAGTTTATATTACGTATACTATACACATACCGTACACAACGTACAAGGAGAATACAATGTCATTTAAAGATATGAAAAAGAAGTCTAGTGATCTTAGCAAAATTCAAAGCGCTCTCGAAAAGCAAGTTAAGGGAGCAGAGAGTTACAAGGACGATAGGTTCTGGAAACCAGAACTAGATTCAGCAAGCAATGGTTATGCTGTAATTCGCTTTCTCCCAACAGTAGAGGGAGAGGATGTTCCTTGGGTTCGTGTATTTAACCACGGATTTCAAGGTAAGGGTGGTTGGTTTATTGAAAACTGCCCAACAACCATTGGTCAAAAATGTCCGGTTTGTGAAGCAAACAGTGAACTGTGGAACAGCGGTAGTGACGACGATAAGGAAGTTGCTCGTGCTCGTAAGCGTAAGCTTACTTACATCTCAAATGTTCTAGTTGTTTCTGATCCAAAGAATCCTCAGAATGAGGGTAAGGTCTTCCTATTCAAGTATGGTAAGAAGATCTTCGATAAGATCATGGAAAAGCTGCAACCAGAGTTTGATGATGATGAGGCAGTAAATGTTTTTGACTTCTGGAAGGGTGCAGATTTTAAACTCAAGATCCGTAAGGTTGCGGGTTATGTAAACTATGATAAGAGTGAGTTTGATAATCCAGCATCACTTTTTGATGGTGATGATGCAAAACTAGAAGCAGTTTGGAAGCAGCAACACAAACTTCAAGATTTTGTTCAACCATCTGAGTTTAAGTCTTATGATGAACTTTCAACTAAACTAAAGTCTGTTCTTAAAGAGAATACACTTGGAGCAAAAACAGCAGAAGATGTGGATGATATTAGTGCTGAGTTTGAAAAGCCAAAGTTTAAGTCATCAAAGCCACCAAAGATGGCAGAGAAGAAGGCTCCTTCGGATGATGCTGAAGAGGAAGATGCTGCATCTTACTTTGAGCGTCTAGCCAACGAAGAGTAATTAAAATAAATTTTTGCATATACCCCCAAGATTCTAAAAATGAATCTTGGGGGTTTTATTATATGGGTTGTACCATGCTCATATCTGATTTGGTACTAGATAACAATACGGGTTCTTGTGCTGTCGTTCCTAGAGTATTGTTATTATTTACTTGTTGATTGTTAACATTATTATTTGTTGAACCGCCAACATTATTTACTACTATAGTTTGTCCTTTTGTTGCCGATTGCATAGATGCATCTTTAACGTCTTGGAATTGTTTTGGAGCATTTAAAACAACATTTATTGTTACTTTCTTATTCGAATCATTTACATCTTGTGTAGTTATTTTACTTGTATCCAGATTTATTGTTGCTTGTTGTGAACTCGCACCAGTCGGTTGTGCTACAGATCCTTCAGGTTGTTGAGGACTCATTTTAAGCAATCGTTCTTCGACAGTTTTGTTAAATTCTGCTTCTGTTGGCCCAGAGGTAACATTTTCACCAACATAACCACCAACACTTTCTCCAGCAAGAGCACCGGTAAACCCGCCAATAAGGGTACCGGCTATTCCACCAATAACAGCAGCTGGAATTGCACCAACTCCACCAAACCATATTCCAACCGCCGTACCAAGTGCGGTACCTATTTTTGCTCCTGCTGCAGCACCAGCTAGTGCTCCTGCTGTTCCTCCTATGGCTTCCCCCGTTTTTGTTCCTGCCACATTACCAAGTCTGCTCTCTTTTTCTTCTTTTGTTATTATCCCCATTTGTTCAAGAGACTCTAAATATTCTTTTTGTTCAGAATATTCCCAAGCGGCGAATGCACCAGAGAGAAGTGCAGTTATTATAAAATTACTTTTGGAACCAGATTTTATAGCCTTCATCACATCTTTAAATCTTGATGGATTGGCCCCCGGCAAGGTGGAACTTATTGGGGCTCTTGGTGCTGCAGCCCCTCCTGTTGGTGGTGGGGGAGGTGGGGGCGGTGGAGGAGCCGATGGTTTAATTGTTGGAGAACCTTTTGGTGCTGTTGTGCTTGGCGGAACTGTTGGTTTTGGTGGAACTGGTGGTTTTGGTGGAATTGGTGGTTTCACTGGTTGTGGTTTAATCAACCCAATTGCTCTTAAAGCGTTGGAAATTCTGCTTGTTAAACCACTCATTAAATTGCCAAAAAAACCAGATATAGCAGAACCGAGTCCACTAACTGCAGCAAATAAACGCGAACCTGCTCTTTGAATTACATTTACCAATGCCCCACCAGTTTTTTGCCATAATTTTTTTAGTGGCTCCGCCAAAAAACGACCCCACATATCTTTTATAAATGTAAAAATTTTATCTTTGGCTCCAACAAATAAATTTTTTATAGAATTTCCAAGTGCAGTCAACCCTGTTATTTTTAATATATTTTTGAGCATGGGCCCAAGAGATTTAAGAAATTTTCCACCTTTCTTTAATAACCAAAGTTGAGCAAGAGTATCCAATAAACTATTATTGCCCCCACCACCCTGCCCTGCTTTTTTTAATTGATCTCTTTGTATTCTTTGATCAAAGGCTAAGAAATCTAGTATTTTTTCAAAATAAGTTCTTACATCATATTGAAAATGATCTTCTTCTATTTCTTGTTCTCTGACAGATTCAGAAATCCCTTGTTCTCTATATTCTCTTTCTTGGTCTCTTTGATCTTGATTTGCGCCTAGTGTAGTCAAAAATGTAATGTGTTTAGTCATTTTTGACACATGTTCTTCTATTTTTTTAGTCCAAGTTGTTTTAAATGATTTACTTTCAGAAGAATCATCAGATGATTTTTTTTCTTTATTTTTTGATAATAAATCTTTAGCGTAAGAAGCGAATAAATTATAAAAATTATCCAACTGTTGTTGAATATTCTGTGTATAAAATTCTATTGGTTGAGTGTCTTTTTTTAGATCACCAAATTTTTTTGCCAATAGTGCTAGATCTGCTGTCATTTATTATCCTTTTTTATTCTTCAGTAACTCTTCTTTTTCTTTTAAATATTTTATTAAAATATATTTATATATTAATCTTTCCCAAGGCACCATATCTTCTATTTCGCTTAATCTAAAATTATGTTCTTTCATCAATATAAAATTTAGATTAAAATATAAATCTAAATTTTCTCCCCCAAAACTCAATCGAAAAAATCTAAGAACGTATCTAACCTCACTTTCACAGGAGTGCCTGCATGTGGAGAAATAAATTCCTTTTCATAAGTTATTTTTGGAAATGTTTGAAAAAATTCATTTATTTTGCTGAATGTGTTTTGGGGTAAATTTTCTAAAAATTCTTGTAATTCTTTCTTCGAATAATCTTTAGCATTATAAACTTTATCTTTATCATAAATTGTTTCTATACAACTAGTTATTATGTTAAAAATTTTACTAGTTGTTGTGTCTTTTGTTAAAGTTTCTTGCATCAATGCAAATGTTGGGTATTTCAATATTAATCCCAAGTTTTCATCTACTTGAATTTTATTTTTGTGTTTTTCTGTTTTTTCTATTTTTATTTCGTTTAAATTTAATTCAACTTCAAATTTTTTATCTGTTATTGGACATTGAACAACCACAGTTAACGTTTCACCCATAGATTTTTCTCTAATTTTTAAAAATAAATATTCAACATCGAATGAAGGTAATTCGCCAACATTTATATCTTTTGTTAAAATACAAGATTTTAACATATTTAAAACACTTTTGATTATTTCATTTGTATCTTTTCCTTCAAGTGCCATTAAAAGTAATTTTTCTTCTTTTACTAAAAATGGTCTAAATTCTATAGTTTGATCATTCGATATCAATTTTGTTTCATATGTGGGAACAGATAGTGTTGGTAAACTCATAATTTATCTCCTAATAATTTATTTAATAATTATATCTTCAAAATAAAATTTTACTGTTGTTTTTAACAGAGTATTTGTATCATTCATATCTAACTGAGAAAGTTTAACTGACAATGGATATATTTTTGCAAATTCTATTTCTATTATTATTTTGTCTAGTTCATTCAGAAGTTTGAACGAACCAGTGCCGGTAATGTTGTCATAATATCCAGGCCAATATATATTTGTATTTGGATTCGCTACTGCAATATTTGCCCAGTCTGTGTAATTATCATAAATTAGCGAGCGACCATCAGCCAATACAGATTCTCTAAATGTTACCGTAAATGTTTGATCTCCATAATTTTTTGAATATGGAAATAATTTAATTGGCATGTTAAACAGTTGTTGTTCTTCGGTATTGATTCCGTACTCGGGAATTTCTATATTTTCTATAGAAAACCAAGGATGAGCAAATTGCCCACGATATTGTGCTGTAAAATAAAATCTATTGGATTTTATTGGAGCATTTTTCCCAAGTAAGTTGGTTATACCTTGTCGAAAAATACTCATTTTTTGGGTTTTCTTTTTATAGAGTTTGTGATGACTGTTCTCATGTATTTCATTGGTTGTTGTATGTTTAACATACGCGCTTTAACTATATTATTTAGTACGTTTCTTTTTATATTTTTTAAAGAATTATACGAAGTTGATAGATCAAGCCATTCATTTTCTTCAACTGTTATTATTTTGCCTTTAATATGTCTTAATTGATACACTTCGAACGATGCAGCAAGCCATTTGCCGTTTTTTCCTCTTATTAATTTATTTAATGCTATTCGAGAATCTTTTGCTGTTTTGTTTTCTTGTTTCATCATTTCATTTACTATTCTTATTCTTTCTCTAACTGGAATGAGTTTTAAATTACAACCAAAAATTTTATTTCCTATTATTCTGATGCCCAACACCAAAGGAAAAGAATCAAAATACATTTGACGGGTTGGTACAAATTGTTTAAAAAATATAACCTTTCCGGGGAAATTTTGTTTAAAATTTTTGTCAGTTTTATTGTTTTTTTCTTGATTTGAATATGTCATATTCGGTTAATATTTTAAATTCCCAATTTTTAGATTTTGCATATTCTTGAGCAGATGACCATTTTGCTTTATTTTTTTCCCATTCTAATAACTCTTTAATATATTTTTTTGATTTTTTATTCTTTTCCGGTTGTTTGGTTTGTTTTTCTGGTTTTATTTCTATAAGATATGTTTTTATTGCACCGGATTGGTCTTTCATTTGTATTATAAAATCTACAAAGTATTTATGAATTTTTTTATCAATATGGTAGTAATAAGGAATTACTATCTCTTCTGATGACCACTTTAAAATAGAAGGTGTTGTATCACAAAAAACCATAACCTTTCTTTCCCAGAGAGATCTATAAATAATACTATTAATATCTCCTATATATTTTTGGGGATTTAATGGTTTATATTTTCCCTTATATGCCATATCTAATATTTAGGAGTTTTAATGCCACAACCACCGGTAGTAAACAATACAGGCCAAACACCACCAAAGGGAGGAACCTCTCTTGCGGATAATCCAGCGGGAAGAGCAATACTTAGTATATACAGAGATCGATTTGGTAAAAGCCAATCTACAGACTATTATCTGCCTATCCCTAAGGGATTTAATGATGTGTTTGACAATAACTGGGAAGCTAATGAATTTGGTAAAACTTTTGGTGCGGCAATAAAGGCAGCAGAAACTGGAGATTCTTCTGTGCTTGGTGCTCTTTTGAAAGGCGGTTCTCTAGAGGCAATAAAGGGTGTATCTGAAATGACAACATCATTTGGAACATTCAATACGACAGAAATTGCAATGTCTGGCTTAGATGCACTAATGTATTTTCAAAAGAATGCAGTAAACCCATATACAAGATTGATGTATAAATCACCAAATCTAAGAAATTGGCAATTTACTTGGTCTCTGAAGCCAAAAAATGAACAAGAGGCAAAAAGTATAAACGATATGATTCATGACATAAGAACGTCATCATATCCCGAGATTTCAACTTCCGGAACCGGTTCTTCTATTATTAGTATGTTTGTTTATCCTAGAGATTTTAGCATAACTATAATAGGAGGTGGTAGTGGAACATCAGGCAAAGTTTTGTTAAAATCTTTAGCTTGTGGCTGTACAAGTGTTCAAGTTAATTATGATACGGCAGGAAATGTTTATACACATTCTGATGGTTATCCCGTAACAACAACAATCACAATATCTTTACAAGAACATGCACTACTCGAAAGACCAGTAGTGGATAAATTATATAAATCATAAGGCACACAATGTATTTTAAAAAATTTCCAGAATTAGTTTATCAAGATAAGGCTTTAACAAATATATTAGTTAAAGTTGAAGCCATTAATATATTTAAAAATTTAACTTTTTTAGAAAATTATTACATAAAGGATGAAGATACTCCAGAAAGTTTATCTTATAACTTATATAATACTGTAGATTATTCTTGGACTTTTTTGTTTATAAATGAAATGTTTAATAGAGAATATGATTGGCCATTAACTAGACAAAAATTTGATGAACTTATGCAAACAAAATATTCAAACTCTTGTGTTTTTATTTCAGATAGTTCAATTAATTTTTCTTTCTCTAAAGTAAAAAAAATAAATAATTTTTTTGTAAAAAGTTACGATAGAGATATAAACAAATTTGTATTAAATCAAAAAGTATTTCCTTCACAACTAAATCAAACTTCTTCATTATTTTTATATGATGAAAATGGTGATAAAATTAATTTAAACCCAATAACAAACAATAATTTTAGAATAGTATATGAAGAAGCATTTTCTTTGCATTCCTTTATAGAAGATAAAGAGATTATAAATTCAAGAAAGAATGTAAATCAGAGTATAGATTATCTTAATGGTTATATCAATAAAAATTACAACGAATTGGTAGAAAGTAAAGTTAGAACTATAGTTAATTATGAGAATGATTTAAATGATAAAAAAAGAAATATTCTTTATATAAGACCAAGTTTTATAGGAGTATTTAATTCACTAATTGACAAAGAATTAACAAGAATAAAGAGCGAAAGTATAAACGATGTTGAATGAATTTATTAATGTAGGTTATTTATCGCAAGTTACTCTTATTACTTCTGGTGGGAAAACTATAGATATATCACTTCAAGTTAAAGAGATATCTATAATTGAAAGTTTATTCTCAAATTATATAAACGGAACAATGGTTATCCGTGATATACCAGAAACTAGATTAATACAAGATGGTATGGTTACTGCAAAGGATAAAATTATTTTTGAATTTGCAGGTAAAAAGGCAGATAGCAATAAATCACCTGAAGACCCAATAAAAATTGAATTAAGTGTATATAAACTTGAAACTAAACCAGAAGATGGTTATGCAAGACAGATGGGGATTTTATATCTAGTTTCTGATGAACTTTTCTTAAATAATACAAAAGAAATTTCCAGATCATTTGAGGGCAGAGTTTCCGATTTGGCACAAACTATATGTGATGAATTAAAAATAACAAATGTTGACATAGAGCCAACAGAAGATTTTTATAAGTTTATATCAATATATAAAAGCCCATTTGAGTTATTAAATTTTTTAACAACCAAAGCAATACCCAAAAGAAATAAGTACGATATGAACTATGTATTTTATCAAGACATAGATAGAAAATATCATTTTAGGTCAATCGGCAGTTTATATGAAGCACAACCAAAAGTTGGCACAAACGTAGACGATGGGTTTGTTCATCTAATTCCTGTTTCAGACTGGAATGATGATTTAATAAAAAGAATGGTGTTGCAGTTTCAAGCAACAGATTTATCTGCCCTAAAAAACGCTATGGGGGGTATGTATACTTCGCAGATATTTACAACAGACACCAGAAATAAATCTTATACTATGACAACCTTTAATATGAAAAATGTTTTTGATAAGCAAACACATTTATCTAATGATGAAATTATTCTAAACGATATAAGCGATGAAAAATTTAAAAAAACACTCACGAGCGCCTATTTAACTAGAAATGGACAACTAATGCCTTATTGTTATGATTGTGAGAGAAATAAAGGATTTCAAGATAAAATAGGCGGGCCACAAGATATTGTACTACTTCGCTTGAATAGTATGGAACAACTAAATCAATTAGGAATAACAATAAAAATAAATGGAAATTCTACTCTTAGGGCAGGAGATGTGATTTATTTTGGTAGACCTATTGAAAAAATGTTTTCATCAGAAAAACCATATAAAGATATATTGTATAGTGGTAAATATATGATATTGGATATCATACATAATATTGTTGTTGCTAAAGATGGTGTTTTAACAGAATACACAACAACACTAAAAGCAATAAAAGATTCAATAGGAGAAGAATAATGTCAGAACAACAAAGAAGTCCTGCAAATCTTCTTCACTGGTTTTTTGGTGTTATCGAAAACCGAATGGACGATCCGGATAATTTAGGTCGTGTTAAAGTTAGAATATTTAATTATCATAGTCCATTTGATAAAGATATAAAAACAGAAGATTTGCCTTGGGCACCAATCGTTCTCCCAACAAATGCTAATTATTCAGAAAAATCAAACTTAATAGATGGTCAATGGGTTTTTGGTTTTTTTAAAGATGGTAAATTTGCTCAACAGCCCATAATTGTTGGGTCTGTTCCAGCATTCAATAAACAAACTTTAAATAGAGATAAAGGAAACGATCCAAGTCAAGATAATACAAAGGATGGGGAATTTGGTGGCAAAGTTTTACAAAATTTTGGAGATGGATTTAGAGACAGAAGAACTGAAGAAGATTTAAAAGCATATCCAAGAAAAGTGGAATCTATGGAGTTGCCAGAAGGAAAAATAAAAGAAGGAAATGATCACGGCATTCAATTTAAAGATGCAAAGGCCAGCAATTATCCTTTAGAAGAATATAAAAATAAACCAGACACCAATATTTTATCATTAAATGATGAAGAACGTTTAGATAAAACTTTGTACAGCAAAAAAATGATTAAACGTTCAGAGGGTGGTTATAGGGATGATGGGTTTTTAGTTCGGGGTATGAATATGGGTGAAAATTTTAAATGTGGCATAACTAACGAAAGTGGAATTAGTAAAGCAAACGTAGTGGCGGTGCAAAGCACCTCAAAAGATTTTAAATTAGAAAATTATTCACCATTCAAAGAAAATCCTGCATCATTAACTGATGGTGGTGAGCAAATTTATAATGTATAAGGAATAAAAAAATGACAACACCAGACTGCAATCAGCCTGAACAAGTAAATACAAACAATAACAATCAAACAAGTATCCCTAGTGTAAATGCACAAATAATTCCACAAGTGCCAGAAGTGATTGAGGCAGTGGAAACTGTGGGAAATATTTATGACGGAACAACTAAACCAGAATCAGATAATCAATATCAAATACCACCTGGATCTGGTGGCAACGTAAATAACCAATCTACTGCAAAAAATGGTGGAGCACCAAACAGACCACCATCGGGGAATAAAAGTGGCAATATAAGTCCAAGCGCAACACAGACTTCACCAAAAAAAACACAAGATTCTCTTGGAGAAAAAACAGTTGTTGATATCGGAACCCCTCAGTTAGGAAAAGCTCATGGTAAAAAAATTGAGGCAAAAAAACCTTGCCCAAACGATCCAGAACTTTTAGCAAAAACAATATATCCTTTTAATAATGTGAAGGAAAGTGAATCTGGACATGTATTTGAGGTTGATGATACTCCGGGTGGCGAAAGATTACATATTTCTCATAGAACAGGTTCTAGCGTCGAAGTTGGCCCTATGGGTTCGGTTGAGGCTGTATGTATGAGAGATTCGTGGGTTACGGTATACAGAGATGCACATGTTCATATAGATGGTTACACGGATGTAACGTTGGATAAAGGATTTAAAATAATAATAAATGATGATGAAATACCAAACACCAAAGAAAAATCAGTAAATTTTGATATTTTTGTAAGTGGAAAATCAAATGTTAATTTAGCGGTAAAAGGTGGAAATGTAAATATTAGAGTGCTTGATGGAGATGTTAATTTAAATATGGACGATGGTGATTTAAACATTAGACAAAATAAAGGCAGTTATAATCATTTTGTTAATGGAGATTATAATTTAGAAGTAATGGGACACATGCACACTGTCGTTAAAGGTGATGTGTTGACTGAGGTCGGTGGTAATAGAGAATCACATGTTCAAAAAAACGAAGAAATAAATGTTGGATCGAAGATGGGATGTTTTGTTGGTACATATCAGTTTGGGTCAAAGGGTGACAGTATTTTTTATATTGCTGGTGACAGTAAAACAACAATAATAGGCAATAACAATTTACATATTGCAAAAAATAATTTAGAGCAAATATTGCAAAACAATGTAATAACGATTGGTGGGTTGAATAACTTATTTTCAAGTTCAGTTACAAATATAACATCCATAGGCACTATAAAAATTTCTAGTTCTCAATTGGAATCTTGTCAAATTTATGCTCCAGCATACTTGCCTGGAGGAGATCCACCTAAATTGACACCGACAATTATTCCGGCCACACCAACAACACCAACAAAAACCGTATTATCTTCAATAATACCAACCCCATCAAGGAAAAGAAATAATTAAATTATTATAAATATTAATAGTTAATTATTTGGAGTTTTTATGCAGTCAACAACTAGTTTATTTTCCGAACACTTTTTTACTGTTGGTATGTACGTTTTTTCTTTTTTAATTGGTG
>Ga0129333_10006721_pt1 | contig 10867 bp, 8 predicted proteins | sample CPB6_08_DNA_FD_94474 | JGI IMG/M metagenome (GOLD analysis project Ga0129333, IMG submission 94474) | Freshwater to marine salinity gradient microbial communities from Chesapeake Bay, USA - CPBay_Sum_0.6_0.8_DNA | ecosystem: Environmental > Aquatic > Marine > Coastal | place: USA: Chesapeake Bay...
AGATGGGTGTACAAACCCCCGGCGACTCCGGCGATCGCGCCCGAGATGGTGAACGCCGTGAGTTTCGTTCGCACCGCCGAGAGCGAGTAACTCTGCGCGGCCCGCTCATTGTCGCGCAAGGCGAGGATCGCCCGGCCGGTTCGACTGCGCCGAATGCCACGCAACGCGAGCATCACGACCCCGAGCACTACCGTCACGTACACGTAGTAACGGGTCGCGGTCTCGGCGTCGACCCGACCGAAGAGCGGGGGCCGCTTCACGCGCTTGTCACCGGGCACCCACGAAAAGAACCGATCGTTCAGGAGCCACGAGGTCACAGCCATGGCGAACACCAGCGTGGTGACGGCCAGGTACAGACCGCGCAATCGCAGAGCCGGCAGACCGACCACGAAGGCCGCCACTCCACCGGCCACCGCGGCCATCAGAAGCGACAGTGTCAGATCGACATTCCACGTCGACGTCGCCTTCGCGCTCACGGCTCCCCCGATGGCCACGAACGCCACTTGGCCGAGCGAGATCTGTCCGGCCCAACCGGTGAGCACCACCAGCGAGAGACCGATGATCCCGTAGATGCCGATGGCCGTGATCTTCACCATCTGATCGGAGCGCAGGAGCATCGGCATGGCCACCAATCCGGCCGACACCACCGCCCACGTGCCCCAGCGCAGGAGACGCACTCCGGCGAGACGGGCGGTCGCCGGTTCGACGTCGCGCACCTCGTCGGCGAGGCGCCACGAAGCGGTGGTGTCCTGATCGAGGCGCGACGAAGAACGACGCTGCATCAAGAGAGCGGCCATCACGGCGGCTCCGATGAATGGAGCGACCAGCAAGGGGCTCTCGGCGTTCCACGACACCCCGTACTCGAGAATCCCGAGCGCCACCGCCGCCACCGCGATGGTGGTGAGATTCCGCAGCCGGCCGATCACCAACGCCGCCAGTGCCTGCACGAGGGCACTGATGCTCAGCGCGTTGCCGAGCGGGACACCGAGTATTCCGGCCCGCAGGAAGAGAGCCAGGAAGGACAGGGCGCCGGCGATCGACCACACCGCCGTCGACAACCATCCGACCGGAATTCCGAGCATCGACGCGCGCTCGGTGCGCTCGGCGGCCGCCCGAACCGCCGTGCCCACACGGGTACGCGTGAGGAAGACCCCGACCGCGACCATGGCCAAGGGAGCAACCACGAGGGCCACGAAGTCTCCGGCGTTCAGGATGAACGAGCCGATGGTGAGCTTCCAGTCGAGCGGTGGCGGGATTCGCTGGGAGGCGGCCGATTCGTCCCAGAGGCGCGGGAGCAGAATCGCCAGCACGGCCAGCAGCTGCGTGATGCCGATCGTCGCGACGGTGAGCACGAGGCGCGGAGAACGCACGAACCGTCTGACGATCGCCAGCTCGACGAGTGCACCGAGAATCACCGACGACACCAGTCCGACGAAAAGCCCGAAGAGATACGGCAGACCGGAGAAGAGAATCAGCCCCACCGAGAGGGCAGCCGGCACGAATCCGAGATCGGCCTGAGCGAAGTTCAACACGCGATTGGCCCGGTAGACGAGAGCCATTCCGATGGCGAGCAGCGCCGTGAGCAGCCCGATCACCACGCCACGAATCCACGCGCCCGCCGGCACCCCGAAGAACACCAACTGCACCACCACGAGAGCGATGGCCGGGGTGAGCGGGGCGACGACCCGGCGCACGGCTTCGAGTGCATCGCCACGAGCGAAGCGCACCAAGGCATTCATGAGCGCGTCATCGACCGCGCGGTCCCCATCGATGCCCCCTCCGCTCGATTCTGCTTGTCTAGCACACCTCCGCGCCTCGCAAAGTCCCTGCTACCGTGCCGATAATGGGAACTGTCAGACGTCATGTCTTCATCGACGCGCCGGCCGATCGGGTCTGGAGTCTGGTGGGAGATCCCGCGCGCCTGCACGAGTGGTTCCCGGTCGTGACCTCCGAGGTCGACGGCGCCACCCGTTGGGTGACGCTGGCCAGTGGATTGCGCTTCGAGGAAGACATCGTCACGCTCGATCACGATCTGCGCCGCTTCCAGTACCGGATCATCAACAATCCGATCGTGAAGTCGCATCTCGGGACGGTCGACGTGATCCCGGACGGTGAACGGCGATGCTTGGCCGTCTATTCCACCGATCTCGATCCCGAGGCGATGGCGCTCATGATCGCCGGGGCCGCCGGTGCGGGACTCGCGAAGCTCCGCGAGATGTTCGAAGGAGAGATCTGATGGGTCGCAAGATCCTGTTCGTCACCACCGACCAGCAGCGCTACGACTCGCTCGGCTGCAACGGCGGTCGGGTCGCCCGCACCCCGGTGATCGACGGACTCGCGTCCTCGGGGATCAACTACCGCCGGGCCCACCCACAGAGCGTCGTGTGCATGCCGTCTCGTTCCACGATGCTCACCGGTCAGCACGTGACCACGCACGGCGTCTGGATGAACGGCGTACCGCTCCCCGACGAGGCTCCGAGCATCGCCGAGAATCTGCAGCGAGCCGGATACCGGACCGCCCTCATCGGCAAGGCGCACTTCGAGCCGTTCCTCGACCCGTTTCTGCGCTTCACCGAGAACCAACTGGCCAACTCCGGTGAACACCAACGATTGGTGGAAGGTCGACTGCACCGCGGATTCGAGCACATGGAGTCGGCGTCGCACGGCGGAATGGGCAACTTCCACTACGCGCAGTGGCTCACCAAGAATCATCCCGAGGCGGTCGGCATGTACTACCGGGTGCTCGACCTCAGCCTTCAGGTGAACGCCGCCGGCGGAGGCGACACCGACGCGCCCCAGGTACTCCACAACCCGATCCCCCGCGACTGGTATCACACCGACTGGGTGGCCGAGCGAACCATCACCTGGCTGGATTCGCTGCCCGCCGACGCGGATTGGTTTTGCTGGATGAGTTTCCCCGATCCGCATCATCCGTGGGATCCGCCGGCGAGCGAACGTCACCGGGTGAACTGGCGCGACCTCGATCTGCCCGCCGGGTACCCGAGTGATGTCGGGCGCCGCGAGGAGATCCTGGACGCCAAACCCCGTCACTGGCGGCTCTGGTACGACGGCGACTTCGTGTCGAACTTCGAGGCGCCGGCCAGTTGGGTACCCCGCACCCTCACCGACGATCAGGTCCGCGAGATCGAAGCACTCGTGCACATCGAGAACGAACTCATCGACGAGGCGATCGGCCGCGTGTTGACCCGCATCGCCGAACGCGGCTGGACCGACGATGTCGACATCGTGTTCACCACCGACCACGGCGAACTGCAGGGCGACTTCGGACTGCTGTTCAAGGGCCCGTACCATGTCGACTCACTGATGCGTCTGCCACTCGTGTGGCGCCCGGCGCCCTCGGCCGGAGTCGCACCGACCGAAATCCACGCTCCCGTCGGACTGGTGTCGCTGGCCTCGACCTTCGCCCACATCGCCGGCATACCGGAACCCGACTACGTGGAGGCTCCTCGTCTGCCGACGACATCGACCGAGGCCGTGGCACTCGGACACGAGCGCGTGATCACCGAATGGGACAGCGTGCTCTTCGGCAAGATCCTCCGGCTGCGCACCATCTGTCGCGACGGGTGGGTCGCGACCGCCTGTCTGCCGGGGACGGTGCACGACGGCACCGAGGGCGAGTTGTACGACCTCGCCAATGATCCCCTGCAGCAGACGAACCTCTGGAGCGACCCGGCGCACGCATCGCGTCGCTCCGACCTGTTGGCCGACCTCTGGGACAACCTGCCGAGCCCGGTCGAGCCACGCCGCGAGTGCGACGCACCAGTCTGAGCGACTCGTCTCCCGGTTCGTTCAGTTCGAATCGTCGAGCGCGATGATCGGTTCGTAGAGCTCCGGTCGACGGTCGCGGAACACTCCCCAACCGCGACGAAGTCGCGCGACCGCGTCGAGATCGAAGTCGGCCGCGACGATCGTCTCCGAAGCGCGGTCGGCCTCGGCCACGATCTCACCGGTTGGTCCGGCCACGAACGACGTCCCGTAGAACTCGAGGTCGTGACGACGACCGGTCTCGCGCCCCACCCGGTTGGCCGCCACGACCGGCACCAGGTTGGCGCCGGCGTGACCTTGCATCACCCGCTGCCAGTGCCGACTCGAATCCCAACTCGAATCGAGCGGCTCGCTGCCGATGGCGGTCGGATACAGAATCACCTCGGCGCCCCGCAGGGCCAGCACACGGGCGCACTCGGGGAACCACTGGTCCCAACAGATGCCGACGCCCACGCGACCCACCGCGGTGTCCCACACCCGGAATCCGGTGTCCCCGGGATTGAAGTAGTACTTCTCCGAATAACCCGGACCGTCGGGAATGTGGCTCTTGCGGTACACGCCGACCACGCTTCCGTCGGCATCGACCACGGCCACCGAATTGAACGCGGCGTTGCCCGCCCGCTCGAAGAAACTCACCGGCATCACGACGCCGAGTTCGCCGGCCAAGGACGCGAAGTGGCCGACGGTGGGATGTCCGGCGAGTGGACGGGCCCGCTCGAACTCGGTCGCCGACTGGTCCTCACAGAAGTACCGACCCTCGAACAATTCGGGCAACAACACCAGACTCGCCCCGTCGGCGGATGCGGCCCGCACCAGACGTTCGGCGGTGGCGACGTTCTCGGACACGTCGTCGGTCATCGCCATTTGCACGGCGGCGACGCGAAGGTGACGCATCAGGAAGGTTGTGCGACCCCGACGAGTCGCGCGGCGAACTCCTCGGTGTGGGCGGCGAGCTTCGAACGGTGCAGGGCCATCCCACCGATCACCTCGGCGCCGAGTGCGGTGACGGCGCTCTCCATGACACCGAGCGTGCGCCCCGGATTCAGAGCGAAGGTGCAGAAGGTGACGGCACGCTTGCCGAGCAAGGAGGGAAGCGCACGGATGTTCCCGATGCCCCACGGTGCCTGGCCGATCACGAACGCCCCGTGCACCCAGGTTCCGACGAGCACCAGATCGGCGGCCTGGATCGACGCGTGATCCGGCCGACGCATGGGCGACAGGCCGGTGATCGACCAACCCTCCTGCTGCAGATTCGCGGCGACCAATTCGGCCGCCCGCCAGGTGTTACCGGTGAGACTCTCGACGAGCAACGACGCCTTCATGACACCAGTCAACCACTTGCGACCGGGCCCGGGGAAGACCGTCGGCGGATCAGGTGATCTTCTTCAAGGGGGCCCAGGTGAGCAGCAGGTGCTTGGTGCCCTTGTCACGGAAGTTGACGATCGCCTCGGCCTTGTCGCCCTCACCCGAGAGGCCGATGATGACACCCTCGCCGAACATGGCGTGCTCGACCGAATCGCCCACGCGCAGACCCAGCCGGTCGGCTCCCGACGGAGTGGGACCGGAGCGACCGGCCGAGATGGCGGCGTCGACGATGCGATCGCGACGAACCCGCTCGGCGTCGTCGTGATCGTCGATGTCGAACGTCGACACCGCGCGTCGGGGCGTCGCGTCGTCGCGGGTGGTGCGCCGTCCGGACCGAACCCCCTCGTTCTCGAGCAGATGAGCCGGGATGTCGTCGATGAAACGCGAGGCCGGGTTGTACTGGGTGGTGCCGAACTGCTGCCGCGACCACGCGTGGCAGATGTAGAGCCTCTCGCGGGCCCGCGTGATGGCCACGTAGGCGAGTCGGCGTTCTTCCTCGAGTTCGTCGTCGTCTCCGAGCGAACGCTGGTGCGGGAAGAGTCCCTCCTCGGCGCCCACGATCATGACCACCGGGAACTCGAGACCCTTGGCCGAGTGGATGGTCATGAGAACGATCTGATCGTCGCCGTCGAGATCGTCGGTGTCGGCGACCAGTGCCACCTGCTCGAGGAACTCGTCGACCCGGGCGAACTCCCGCGCGGATCCGATGAGTTCGGCGAGGTTGTCGATGCGACCCTCAGCCTCGATACTGCCTTCTTCCTCGAGTTCCTTCAGATAACCCGAGCGGTCGATGATCTCCTGAATGACGTCGCCCGGCGAACGTTCGAGATCGGTCGACACCTGATCGATGAGTTCGACGAAGCCGGCGATCCCCTTGCGCGCCGCGCCGCTGACTCCGGCTTCGTCGGCCCGACGCAGGGCTTCGAAGAACGGCACTCCCTCGGCGACGGCGAAAGCGTCGAGTTTCTCGATGCTGGTGTCGCCGATGCCGCGCTTGGGCACGTTGATCACCCGCTTCACGTTCACTTCGTCGAGCGGATTGGACACCGCCCGCAGGTACGCGATGGCGTCCTTCACCTCACGTCTTTCGTAGAAGCGGAGACCACCCACCACTTTGTAGGGAAGTCCTTCTTTCATCAGAGCTTCTTCCACCGTGCGGCTCTGCGGGTTGGTACGGTAGAAAACCGCCATGTCGCGCCACGCGCGACCGTTGCGGTGGAGACGGCGAAGCGTGTCGGCGACGTATCGAGCCTCGTCGTACTCGCTCTCGGCGTGATAGCGAACGATGGGGTCTCCCGAACCGGCGTCGGTCCAGAGTTCCTTGGGCTGCCGTGACTGATTGAGGGAGATCACCGCGTTGGCCGCGTCGAGGATGTTTTGCGTGCTGCGGTAGTTCTGTTCGAGCACCACCACCGACACGTCGTCGAATGCCTCCTGGAACTGCAAGATGTTGCGGTAGTCAGCCCCGCGGAACTTGTAGATCGACTGGTCGGTGTCGCCCACCACGCACACGTTGCGGTGTTCGGCCGCCAGCATGAGAACGATGTCGTTCTGGGCCAGGTTGGTGTCCTGGTACTCGTCGACGAGCACGTACTGGAACCGGTTCTGGTACGAACGCAAAACGTCGGGATGCCGACGGAACAACCGAACGGTCTCCACCAGCAAATCGTCGAAATCCATCGCGCCCGCCTTCACGAGGCGCTTCTGGTAGTCGGCGTAGATCTCGGCCGAGCGTCGTTCACCGACGTGCGATGCCTCGGCGAGGGCGTCGTCGGGGCTCACGAGTTCGTTCTTCCAAGTGGAGATGCGACCGTGGATTCCACGTGGGCTGAACTGCTTGGGGTCGAGGCCCTTGTCGCGGATCACGTAGCCGGTGAGTCGCACCGCGTCGGCCTGATCGTAAATGCTGAAGTTCTTGGGGTAGCCGATGCGGTCGGCGTCGAACCGAAGAATGCGCACGCAGGCCGAGTGGAAGGTGGAGATCCACATCGACCGCGCGACCGAACCGACGAGGGCCTCGACACGATGCTTCATCTCCCCAGCGGCCTTGTTGGTGAAGGTGATGGCGAGAATGGCGCCGGGCGGAACACCGTGGCTGCCGATCAGGTTGGCGATGCGATGCGTGAGGACGCGGGTCTTGCCCGAGCCGGCACCGGCCATCACGAGAAGGGGCCCGTCGACGTGCGAGGCGGCCTCGAATTGCTGCGGGTTGAGACCCGACAGATCGACCGCGCGTCGGGCCACTGACGCGGGCGACGAGGCCGGAGGGTCGAACTCGTCGAAGGTCATGGGAACGCCATCCTAGGTTCGGGGTGTCACGGAAGCCGGGTGCGTCACGAAACGGTGTCGCCCCAGCACGACACACCCCAGCACGACACACCCCAGCACGACACGCGGACCGGCCCGGTTCTCTCTCGAGAACCGGGCCGGGGTGTTGCGGGCGGAAGTTGTTGCGCGGGAAATCAGGCGTCGGGAGCGTCGCTCGGCGGCGTGGGACGAACCCCGTTCACCATGTCGGTGATGCGCTGCTCGAGGTTGGCGGTGGCGTCGGCCACCAGTGCGTCGATGACGTCCTGCACGTCGACACCGTTGGCCGTTGCCACCTGGGCGATGGTCTGGCCATCCTGGAGGGCGGTGCGAAGTTCCTCGACGGTCACACCAATGGTCTGAGCCGCGGTGGTGAGTGCCTCGAGACGGGCCCGGCCGCGACCACCGTGGTCGCCGTGGTCGCCGTGATCGTCGCCATGGTCGCCACGAGCCGCCCGCAGTCCGGCGATGATCGCATCGACCTGAGCCGTCGTCAAGGTTCCGCCGTCGACGAGAGCCTGCAGATGACTGCGAACTCGATCAGCCGGAGTGCCGTCTTCGGGCTCGTTGGCCGGTTCGGTCTGCATCGCGGTCACGATGGCGTCGACATCGGAGGAGTCGATCGTCCCGGCATCGACCAGGGTCTGCAGGACCTCACGAAGTCGCGCTTCGCGCTCCTCGGGGCTGCGGTGCGGTCCGCCGTGGTGCTGGGGCTGCAACGAGCCCTCGCCGTCGATCGCGGTCGACGGAGCCGAGTCGTCTCCGTTGTCGCTCGAGTTGCCGTCGGTCGTGACGGCGACGCGCGCCGCCGACACACTGCCGGGGAGGTTGAGCAGCAGACCTGCTCCCGCTCCGGCGACGAGACCGGCGGTCACGCCGATCACTGCCATTTTCTTCGTCTTCATCTCTGTCTCCTTGTTCGAACCGCTGTCGCGGATGTTGTTGTCGTGTCCCGATCGGCGGGGGGATCTCCGATCGCGACATGCACATCGTGCGGCACCCAGGTGAGAACTGAATCAGGTGAAGGTGAGAAGCAGGTGAGAATCGAAACGGCCCGCTGACCAGGACGTTCACTCGCCTCAGCCGACGACGGGCAGCGAAAATCCGACCTCGGCCCCGCCACCGGTGCGATTGCGGGAGTACATCGCTCCCCGACCGACCGACACAGGTCCTGAGCGATCATCTTGTAGAAGTTGCCGTCCCAGTTGGAGATGATCTTGATGAGGGCCGCGATGTCGACCGCCTGCTCGCCTTCGTACACGACCCCGGGGGCCACGGCGTCGAGGCGACGGACCTCACGTCCCACCGGGAGAGCCGCGACGCGAAGCACCTCGACGGCTTCCAACACCGCGAACGTCCAGATCGTGAGAACTCACTGCTGGTGATCGTGTGGCACGTCGGGCGACGGGGATGGCCGTATGAAGGCCGTTCCCGTCACCCGACGCGAGAGCGGATCAGCTCCGCTCGATGTTGCGCGAGCGACGAACCAGAAGGCCGCCGACGAGCAACATCAGTGCCACCACGTACAGCCTGCTCTGATCATCAGAGCCGGTAGCCGGCAGCATGGGTTGGGACACCGTGATGGGCTGCGAGAAACCGACTCCGCTCGCGGGGGCGTACACCGCCAAGGTGTGGTTGCCCGACGTCAAGTTGGCCGGCAGGTTTCCGCTGATGGTCACCACGCCCTGGGCATCCGCGTAACCCGAGCCGATCACCTGCGGCGTGGACGCCACGATCAACTGCACGTATTCGAAGGGGGTGAAGCCACCGAAGGACACGGTGATGACTTCACCGGTGGAGATCGACGTGTCGGTCACGATCGGCGTCGACGCCGTCGGCAAAGCCTGCACCACCGCCAACGCCGGGGCCGGCAAGGTGGTCGTCGTTGTCGTCGGAGCGCCCGCCACCGGAGCGGCGGTCGTGGCCGGAGCGGCCGTCGTTGCCGGAGCAGCCGTCGTTGCCGGAGCGGCCGTCGTTGCCGGAGCAGCCGTCGTGGTCGGAGCAGCCGTCGTGGTTGTCGTGGTTGTGGTTGTGGTCACCCCTGGAGCCAGCACCTGCGCGGCATCGCGAATGAACCACGCCATGGCGGTGTCCTTCATCGTGCTGTTCAGATCGCTGTCATAGCCAATGAGCATGCACTGCGTCGTGGTCGGACACGAAAAATCATTGATATACGTTCTCCCCGTCCCAGTGGTCGATGTCAGTTCCGCCCACGTTGCACCGTTCCACGTCATCACGAGCGAGGTGTTCCTATTAGGACTGACCAACCACTTGCTTCCGACCAGCAGACATTGTGTGGAGGACCCACACGCCAATCCGTATGTTTCGATTGCATTGGGCCGATACCCCACCCCCGTCTCGACGGTCGGCAATGTCACGTTCGTCCAACGAGTTTGAAGAGAGCCAGAACCAAGGTCGTACAACAGTCCCGCGGTCGATGACATGCTGTTCTGTCCACTCCCAAGGATCGTGCAACGACCAAGCTCCCCCGGTTGACAGTCCACGGACCAGAGTCGGAGCAACGAGTCGGTCCGCCCTGTGGGGGCTGACCAGGTCCCGGCAACTCCATTGCGGTCGAGAACCTGTGATGTTGGAGTGCCATTTTCGTCTGAAATCGTCACCCCGACGCAACGTCCGGATACATCACAATCGATATCCCTCATTTTCTGAAATTTTCCAGCAGTTGCAAACAGGGTTGATGTTTCTCTGGTCCACGCCGAACCGTTCCATTTCAAGACAAGAGACAGCGAGGGGTCGTCATACGACGAGGGGTCCTCATCCGATGCGCCAGCTGCCATGCAGAACTGAGTCGAGGGACACGAGATTGACTCGAGTCGCTGGACACCGGTCGGCAATGTTGCTTGGGTGATCGACGTGCCATCCCACACAAAGACCAGACCGCTGTTGTTTGCATTCCCAACCACGACGCAGAAGGTCGATGACGCACACGACAATTCCTGGATGTCGAAAGGCGACGGCAGCCCCGACGATGGGACCACCGACCAAGTGGCTCCATTCCATGACGACAAATAGGTGGTTACTGGAGCCCCATACGGTGGCGCCATGGGATCACGATCAGTCGCTCTACCGACGACGAGGCAGAAAGACGTGGTCGGACACGAGACGGAAACCGGCGAATTTGAGAATGCTCCTGGGCTAGAAGGTGTCAACGTCGTGACCGTGTCGAAGTCGGCCGAGGCCGAATTACTCGAAACGGCCAGGAGCCCCGTCGCCATCGCGGCGACGAGCAGAACCGACGACAACCGACGTCGTGCGGACGATATGGACCTCGGATCTGTACGTGACATGACACACCTTTCGGGACGGATGTCCGCAAAGTGTCACCCCGCGACCGAACCTGCAAGGATCTTCCAGCCGGTTTGACCACCAACGCCCCAAAAATGACCAC
>Ga0129333_10006722_pt1 | contig 10865 bp, 17 predicted proteins | sample CPB6_08_DNA_FD_94474 | JGI IMG/M metagenome (GOLD analysis project Ga0129333, IMG submission 94474) | Freshwater to marine salinity gradient microbial communities from Chesapeake Bay, USA - CPBay_Sum_0.6_0.8_DNA | ecosystem: Environmental > Aquatic > Marine > Coastal | place: USA: Chesapeake...
CGCCTTGCCGCAGCAATGCAGAAGGTGACTTATATCCAGAAAGAAAAGAAGCAGGGTATGCGGTACTCAATTGTCTCGCATGACAGCGTGACATCCAAGGTACGACCAGCCTTGCTGGAAGCAGGCATCGTCTACTATCCCGTGCGCGTACACCATACGCAGACAGGCAACCGAACAGAATGCAGCATGACGGTTCGGTTCGTAAACGTAGATGAACCGTCCGAATGGATCGACGTTGAAAGCTTTGGCTATGGACTCGATGACCAGGACAAAGGACCAGGCAAAGCCATGTCTTATGCAGTCAAGTATGCTTTGCTAAAGACGCTTGGTCTTGAGACAGGTGATGATCCAGATGAAGATCAGGTCACGACCTATCGTAATCCATTGGTTGCTGCTCTTGAACTAGCAATCAACATGGCAACGCTGCCGTCAGAACTAGAGCAAGTCTCGGCTGACATCAAAGCAAAGGCAGAACATTTGTCGAAGCCAGATCTTGCAACGCTGCGACAGATGTATCTTGAAAAACGCAAGACACTTGAGGAGGCATAATTATGGTAGCCAAAGTCACACTCATCGGCAACATCGGTAAAGATCCAGAGATCAAAACCTATGGAGACAAGCGCAAGGCCTCGTTCTCTGTAGCAGTCAATCGCTGGGTCAAGAAAGAAAAGACTACGATGTGGGTCAATGTCTCGGTCTGGGATCAGAAGAAGATCGAAGTCATCGAGACATATGCTCGCAAAGGAACCAAGGTTTATATCGAAGGCAACCTTGAGATCCGAGACTACGAAAAGGATGGCGTCAAGAAGCAAGCAACGGAAGTTGTGCTTGGCCCGTTCAATGGTGAGTTCCAGTTGATCGGATCTAAGAGTGATGATGCTGGTCCTTCAAAGAAAGCGGAGGCAACTAGCTATGATACTGATGAAGATATGCCGTTCTGATACGGCTGTTAGTCAGATCGCAAAGCTCATCCGTGATCGTCGGGCCGATCTACAGATCACACAAGATGAGTTAGCACGGAGGGTCGGCCTGAGCCGACTCTCTATTATCAACATCGAAGCAGGACGTGCGAATGCCAAGCTCTCAACAATCATTGGCATCTTGAATGTCTTGAAGGTGAGTCTCGAAGCAAGGGAGAAAAGTTATGAGAGACGCATATCAGGAAGTAACCAACAAACTCGTCGAAATGATGGAGACATCGACGGGTAAGTGGTCAGCACCTTGGCATCAGACAGGTATGTCGATCCCAATGAATGCCAAAAGCAAAACGCCCTATCGTGGTATCAATATTCTCATGTGCTGGCTGACAGTGATGAGCAAAGACTATAGCTCTAATCGCTGGGCTACATTCAAGCAGTGGCAAGATATGGGTGGCAAAGTAAAGCGTGGTGAAAAAGGTACGCCTATCATCTTCTTCAAAGAGTACACAAAAGAAGCAGCCGATGGGAACCTTGATAAGGTCATGGTCTCCAAGGTGTCTCATGTATTCAATGCCAACCAGGTCGATGGTGAATGCGCCGCCGAGCCGACGCCCCCACAGAGCATAGGCGAAGGCGAGCGCATCAAACTCATCGAGCAGTTCATCAAATATACCAATGCGAATATCTCGCATGGTCACAATCAGGCTTGCTATATTCCAAGTCAGGATATAATTCGTATGCCAAACTTTGAGCAATTCAAAGATGGCTATCATTATTATTCTGTCTTGTTCCATGAGCTTGTTCATTGGACAGGAGCAAAGCATCGGCTTGATCGAGACCTCTCTGGTCGATTCAAGTCGGATGCCTATGCAATGGAAGAACTGGTAGCCGAGTTGGGTGCTGCATTCCTTGCTGCTGAATGGAAGATCGACAATTACACTCGCGAAGATCACGCTTCCTATCTCAAGGGTTGGCTGACCATTGCCAAGAAAGACAAGATGGCATTGTTCACCGCAGCATCTCATGCGTCCAAGGCCGCAAGTTTTTTAGAGGATTGCTGGCAGATCGGCCAGCTTGAAGCAGCATAAGGTGGAGGTAGAAATGTCAAACGCAAACGGAACGAAAGACGATCACGGCAAACTGCCAATGCACTTGATTGATCGCACGGCAATGGAGGCTTTGGCTTCGGTTCTAGCCCACGGCAGGGACAAGTATGGGGCAGAGAACTGGCGCGAAGGCATCCAGTATTCTCGGTTGATTGGTGCAACCATGCGCCATCTTCATGCACTCAATGACTGCGAAGATGTGGATCCAGATAGCGGCTTGCTTCATGCGTCTCACGCAATGGCATCGCTCATGTTCTTGATTTGGATGATGCGCTTTCGTCCAGATCTCGATGATCGCTGGCGTGGTCCTGTGCTTATGCCCAAGGTAGAGCCAATGGCTGTGGCTATTGAAGATGACATTGCGGAAATCGCAAAGAAGTTTGGCGCTAATGCAAGGGTTGAGCAAGATGTCGGATGATAGATTCAAAGTTGAACTCAGCACAGAAGAAGTGCTTGAGTTTCATATCGAAGAAAGCTTTGATCTAGCTCATCGAGCTATGATCTTTGCTCGATCTCAAACAGATGATGAGGTGAAGAACCTCATCGTCGATCTCCTTGACCATGTTAATGGTTTGCACAAAGCGCAAGTCATGCTGCTCAAGGAGTATAATGCACTACTTCGTAGTTACTCAGATGCGTTGGGGTACAACAATGGAAACGATCCAAGAAATTCAGGAACGGTATAAGAAGATCCGCGCTAAAATGGATCCAACTCCAAGGGCAATTAACCGAGCATTAGAGTTTAGAGTAAAGGTTGAACCTAAACCTGAACCACCTAAAAAAACTATCTTCTCTCTTGGTCCACCAATAAATGTAAAAGCATCATTCCCAGATCTAACATCAATTCAGCGCAAAGAGTTTGATATCTCAACTATCAAATTCAACGACATCATGCGTTGGGTTTGTCTGAGATCAGGCTATAGCAAGATGGAGATTTGTTCGCAGCGTAGGACAAATGATCTTTGCTACAATCGTCAGCTTATCTGGCAGATTGCAAAGAAGATTACTGGTATGAGCTTACCTCAAATGGGTAGGTTAACTGGTGGCAGAGACCATACAACCGTATTGCATGGCGTTAGAAAAACACCTGACAACATAGACAAGATCATTGCCGAGATGGTGCATGATCTAAGTGGAGGGTCTAGCAATGTGGATACTAAAACTGAAAAGGCTGCTGGCTGAATACATTCCAACAGCAATGGCATCAGAGATTGAAGAGTTACAATATCAAGTAGCTTGCTTAGAGGATCGAGTTGATTTTCTAAGAAAAGAACTACGCGATATTGCTTACTCAAATAGATCTGATGAGGAAGATCTACACATGTGGGCTTCCTCTGCCTTGCAGAAGGATGACGAAAATGAGCGCAATTAAAGACAAACTAGCGGAGCTAGAAGATGCCTATAGCTTCTTGCGTGACCCTGCTATTGGAATGGCAATCGAAGAGATCAAGGTATTGCGTTCGCGTATCGAGGATCTTGAAAGCGAACTTCAATATCTAAACGATCTCATCTTCCCAAAGATCAATCCATTTGATTACCAACTTGGATTGACGTTACAGGAATCAGCATTGCTCTATGTCATGTATCGCATGGAGAAAGTATCCCAGTGGCATCTTGATGAAGTGACGTCTTCCATTGATACTAAGAGATCTTCGGATGAGGATGCAGTAGATCTCAGAACTAAGGTGACGATTTGCAATATGAGAAAGAAACTCAAACCTATTGGCTGTGAGATTCTTAACTATCGTGGCTTTGGATATGGGTTAACACCTGAATCTAAGGTCATCCTTCAGGAATATATTAAGAAATAAAAAGGCCCAGAGGCAGGGAGGATACCTCTGGGCCAGTCATGATGGTCAGTCAAAGGGGCCGCTAACCATCAAGCCATGAAGTCTCTTGCCTGATCCTCAACCTCGGCAACACGGCGGGTCCAGCCCTTGCCAAAGGTGCTGAAGGTAGGAAGCCCCTGGAGAAAAGCCATCCGACCATCACAGATAGCATCAAGCAATTCTTCAGGGTCAGCAGCGGCTACAGCGGCAAGCGTTTTTGGACCTATAACACCATCAGCCGGGACCCCGACTGCAGCCTGTAGGGCCTTCGCTGCGCGTCCTGTGCCACTGTTAACAGCGTAATCAAAGACAGCATGATCAACGCCAGCCGGAAGATCGTCGCCCTTTACCTTGTCCCAATATTTAGCCTTGTAGAATGGGGCTACGATAGCTGGGGTAAGGCTACGCATCTCAGCTTCATCAACCTCTCGGCCCTGGTATTCTTCCCAGGCTCGCTTGGTCACGCCAAGATTTGTCATGCCACCTGGATCTTTGGGATGATTAACAAAGCCACCCTCATGTTTAAGCAGATGCTTGAAGCTCTCTTCAAAGTTCTCACGCATTACCGGACTCCCGTAAGTTCAGAGACAGAGCCGCGATCTTTTTCACGGGCTGCCGAGTTAGATCCAAAATGAAAGCTGACTACAGCGGTGACAGTATTTGTCAGGGCACCAAGCATCATAAGGATGGCTTCGGTTCCTGACTGCGGCATTCCGCGAAATAGCATCCAGGCCAAGCAAGCAAAGAAGCCACCGACAATAAGGAAGGACAGGATGCGAGCTGTCCAGTTTCCAGTTTTCATGGCCATCTCACGGGCCTGGCCCCGGTCCTGGACAGAGATCTTTTCAAGATCAATATCGAGTTCTTTCATACGAATCTTGAAGTCAGCATCAACCTTACGAAGCTGCGCTATCTGTTCTGGCGTAGCACTCTGTACTGCTGCCTCAAGCTCTTGAGGTGAGCCATCTGGTCGGCCAAGCAAAACATTAGAGATTGTTTTGACAGCAAGGCCAGCAAGTGGACCACCAACTGTAGTTGCAAGGGTTGGTGCAACGGATGCAATAAGACCGCCTAGTTTGCTAAAGTCCATGATGTCCTCCCTATCCATTCTTTACGATAGCTACAATGATGACTACTAAGATGATCAATGGAATGCCTAATGCTGGCACAACCCACATCAGCATCTTGATATGCTCGGCCCTTGCCTCTGCTTCCTTTCGCGCTGCTTCCTTCTGAGCTTTGCGAATCCTAGTAATCTCCTGCTGTATCTGCTCCCAAGCTGTAATGCCATATCGAGAAACAAGTTCGTTGCGAATGTTGTTTCGCATTTCCTCAGCTTCACGCTTGGCAGCAAATGCTTTAAGAGCTATCTCCTCTGCGCTTTCTTTCTGACCCCAACCCCTAGGTGGATCTGCCGCCAGCCTGGCTAGATCACCTTCTGCCTTCATCAAGGTGCTCATGTCCTTGACTATAGCAGAGACGTCTTTGCCAAGTTTAATGGCTGTCGCAATACCCGCAGCCGCAGCTTTAGCAGTAGCCAGGACTGTGAGCGGATCCATGCTATTCCTTCATTCGACGCAAGAAACCCTGAACGGTTTCTGTTTCATAGATACGAATAGCGGTCCAAACAATAGTGAACAGCGCAGCTATTGATGGAAGAAGGCCAGCCAAAGTGCCAATTACAGTTGTCACTGATACTATATCTCCTGCAATTTTAATTGGCTCATCGATGGGATTAGACATCTGCATTGCCTTTCACAATGTTGACAAACCTCGAGTTTGATTCAAGTGCGATAAGTTCGTGGCGCTGTCCAACCTTCCAATCGATCACATCGCCTGCTTTAGCTGTCATTTCCCACCCATCACCATGAACGCGAAATGAACCTCGCGCCACAATGGTGATGTGTACTGTTGCTTCATCATGGTCATGCATTGGCAAAACGTCATCGACTTCTGAAAAGTCAAAAATAACGCTTGTCAATTTGCCAAACTGTTTTGTTTGACTGTGCATCATGATTAAATCACCTGCGGAGGTTCGTTTGAATTGACGACAGGTTCTTCAACTGGGAGCTCTGGCGTTGGCGGCAGAGGGTGCGGTTGTGATGTCAGAGACCACTGCACATGATCAAAGACAGCATACATGCCGACAGGGATTTGCGGCACAGGAACATTAGTCCACCGAGCCGGAGGGCCGGGATAACCGCCGTTATAGGGGACTTCCATGGTTTCGCCATTGAAGTAGCCCCATTCATCATAAGCATAGACGGTGAATGTGTCGCTCATCACTGGCCTCATGTTTTAATGTAGTAGCGGGTAGAAACATATGGCGAATTTAGCAGAATTGTGTTCTGCGAAATGCCGCTGATGTTGGGGACTGGAAACTGGGTCGATGTTGTATAGGAATTGAAATCCCAATAATACACAGCGGTCCCATTTCGGGAGTAGAACTTACCCCCATTGGCCATTGCCGTTGTTCCATAAGTGGTTGACGTTGTTGTGTAACCGTAGTCTTTCCAGTTTGTAGTATAGTACCCATTTGCGGATGCGTATGCTGTTCCGTTCCAACGCCATTTTCTGTTCCAAGAATTATTTGGAGCAACGGTCGCTGCCGTGTTCTGAAGCGTCCATGTTCCACCAGCACCAGTCGTGCTAGTGTAGATGTATCCTGTTGAGGTACCTACAATGAACTGGCCGTTGGCGTATGACACGCGACGCGCAAACCCTTGCGTAATGCTCGACGTAATATCCGTCATTGAAGCACCACTAGCGGAATAAAACAGTTTATTCCCTGAAACAATAACAATCCCGCTTGCATAACCCGCTACAGATTCAATAGCTCCAGCGCCGGTTAATGTAAGCGTTGTCCATCCACTTGTGCCAGTCGTGCTGTATACGGGGTACGATCCAGCGCCACACGCATCGTCATAATATGCATTGACGACAAATATACCCGCACCCCATCCAATTATATATGTACCAATTGTGTAGTTAAGGGCTTTTACCGCGACTTTTGTCCAAGTAGACAAGTTAGTAGAATATTGAACAAACGAGTTTTGCGAAGGGACTCCCGCGCTACTCATGCTACAAGTCGCTACATATGTTGTACCATTGTAAGCTACCTGATCTTCAGTGTTATCTGAGTAGAGGTTGATAGCAGTGCGAGCTGTCCAAGTAACGCCGTCGGTGCTTGTGAAGAGAGCATTCGCTGTTGTAGTTGCCGACGAATTTGCACTTGCTGTACCAGTGCTAAACAGCACATTATTGACTGCCGAAAATCCAGCATTGGCTGGGGCGCTGCCAAATGTGTAAGAGTTAGTGACATTGCTTGCCAAAATTGGAGTTCCAATCAAAGCTGCCAATGTCGCATATGAGGAACGAGTATAAATCGAGCCATCACATAGAAGGCTTCCTGCTGGAGTCATTGTTGCAGTTCCAGCGACTGTTTGCGATCCAGTCGTTGCGGAAGCAAAAGACACAGAACCAGAGGAAGATGCTGTAACTGTGTAGATACCGTTGTATCCAGATGGGGTGACGCCAGCAATAGTCACCGTACTGCCAACCGGTATTGTGTAGGCAGGAGTAAATGTAATCGTTGCAACAGAACCAGTTCCAGATGCGCCTGTGGTTGTAGTTTGATAATACGATCCAACGAAAAGAGAACCTGTCGGCACTCCCGGCGTCGGAGCCTGCGACACCCAGTTTGTGCCGTCAGAGGTCAGCACGTTGCCAACCGTACTGGGCGAATCAAGTAAAGAAAGAGGGACTTTGGTGAGAGCCATGTTCTTACTCCGCAGTCATGTTTTGTTTAGGTTCAGGATCTGGCGGAGGTGTCCATTCACCAGTTGTTGGATTATATGAAAATCCAATCCCGACCTCTTTGCCATAGATGTTGATGATGTAATGATCAACGGGGGGAGCCCATGGGCCAAGCGTTTCATCCCACACCACCACGTTGTTACAGATGTTGGTTGCATTTGCGATTACAGCATAGGTTGCCATTGTTCAGTTCCTTATGCCGGGAAGACAGTAATGATGACTTGACCAGCGCCACCTGCACCAGATGTTCCAGAACCTGTGCCACCACCACCGCCGCCGGGTTGCGATCCAGCACTAGCTGCTGTGCTTTGAGTTCCAGCACTACCGTTGCCTCCAAATGAGGAAACACCACCAGAACCTACGTTGGTTGTAGTGTTGCCGCCGCCGCCGCCACCGCCGCCCCAAACTGATGCTCCTCCTGCATTAATACCACCACCAGCGCCGCCGCCGCCTCCATGATTAAAAGCTTCAACTCCGGCATTGCCAGCGGAGCTACCAGCGCCACCAGTGCCAAGATAAGCATTACCTCCCCCACCATCAGTGTTAAACAAATACCAAGGTTTCCCCGGATTAGTGCCACCAGAAGATGATGCCGCTGACAGTTGACCACCGCCACCACCGCCTTGATTAGTTGCAGCAATACTACCACCACCACCATAAGCAGTAATCAACGATCCGACAGATGTATTTCCCCCGTCATTACCAGCGCCGTTAGTTGTTTTTGCAGCGCCGCCAGCGCCAATAGTGACTGTTTCTGTAGCTCCCATTTGCGAGAGAGTCAGCCAACGCTCATTGTACCCACCGCCACCGCCGCCGCCCATATTTGCGTTTGCACGACCTCCAGAACCGCCGCCGCCCCATGCTTGGATAAGCACGCGCGAGCCAGCAGCCAAAGAAGGCTTAGTCCAAGTGCCGGATGAAGTGAACGTCTGAACATTGACGCCAGTGCTTGTTGGCGCAGACGATTGCCACGTTGTCCCATTTGATGTCAGAACATTTCCTGAGGTGCCGGGGGAAACAACTTGTAATGCTGATGTGCCGTTACCAAGAAGCACGCTGTTAGCAGCAAGCGTTGATGCGCCTGTGCCACCATTTGCAACAGGTAATGTGCCAGTAACCTTAGTTGTAAGGTCAACAGCATTTGCCGCAATTTTAGATGCGCTGACAGTTCCATCGCTTGGCGTACCAATCGGCAATGGTGTCCCATAGCAAACTTCAATATTGCCTGTGCCAGATGGAGGAGCGGTTGAAAACGTCAGCGTTGTTCCACTTGTTGAATAGGTTGAGTGATCTTGATGGACACCGCCAATAAAAACATCCGTATTGTTTTCACTGCCAGGGTCAGATGAAAGCGTAAATGCAGTTGTGCTGCCATTACCGCTAAACACATCGATATTCATGTTAGTCGCGCCAAGACCAGACTGTGACGCAAACCAGGTGTTAGTTTCAAAATCCGCGACAAAGATAATCTGTGAATATTGAGAACCAATCTGCGTGCTTGTTGCACCATTAATAGTGTCAGATCCAGATCGAGTGATATTTACAGGATTAGCATCGCTTGTCCATTTGACAATCGAGACCTTGAAGCCGTCCGATACAGATGAGATCTGTGGAAGCGTAAACGTGATTGCGCCACTACTAGTATCGCCACGAAATAAACTTCCCTGATCTGCCGCAACGATTGTATAGTTTGCGTTCTTATCAAGAACTTGACGATAAAGACCAGATGCCGCTGCCGCTGCCGCTGCTGCTGCTGACGCAGATGCTGCTGAAGCACTTGAGCTTGCGCTTGATGCGCTGCTTGCTGCATTTGACGCACTTGTGGCTGCATTTGACGCGCTTGTGGTTGCGTTGCTTTCAGATGTTGCTGCATTCGAAGCGCTAGTTGACGCATTTGATGCAGATGTTGATGCAGCTTGCGCATGATATTTTGCGCTATACTCGCCACCAGCTACAGGGCCTGCGGTTTTTGTAGCCCATTCATTTGCAACAGAAGCAGATGCCGCAGCATTAGTCTCACTTGTAGCCGCATTGCTGGCAGAAGTAGCGGCAGCAGCAGCATCAACAATTAATGCCCATTTGGCAGAGTCAGCATTGCTGGAAATAGGCTGACTACCAGCAGATGTATGGGCAGTAATGCAGATATAAATATTGCTGTTGCTTGTATCCTTCACAATATCACGAAGAACATAGGCAGTAGTAGCAGCCCAATTTCCGCGATAATTGCCAAGCTCTTGCATAGCAATAGCATTGCCAGTTGTATCAAAGCCCAGAACTTTAGAGGCTCGACTTGCAGCAATAGGTAATTGCAAGTTAACAGCCGCATCAGTTTCGGAAAGCTGGATAACGCGAGTCAAGCCATTCTCGCGCTCCTGCATCATTGCAGTAAGACGGTCAAGATCCGTATTCAACGCATCTACATTGAACGGGCCAGACGTAGGAAAGTCAGTAACACGCTTAACCGCAATGTCACGGGTAATTGTCAGGACATCGCCAGCCGTTGCGCCAGTGACCAGGGTAATAGAGCCACCACCAGTAACTCCAGCACCAGTGACCGTATAGTGGGTGGTCAGGGTCAACAGCGTCGAGTTCTTATAGACTTTGAGATCGGCATTCTCAAAGAACTCAAACGAGACAGTAAATACGGTCTGACCAGAGGTCGCCGTGTACTGGACGCGAGGCGTGGTGTCATTGATAAGAATGGCCATATTACTCTCCTGATCCCTTTTCTGGCTGTTTCAATGGGTTAGAAATGGACTAATCCCAAGCATCAGCCGCCGATCTCCCAAGTTGCTGCCAGCCCTCTTTCCAGTAGAACGCACCCGTCAGAGGGATCATATTAATTACGGCCTTAGCCCTCTCTCGATCCGTAAGATCCTGGTCAACAAAGACCTTATAGAGGTTGGTAAAGTTGGTCGTTGGAGCGCCAGCAATGCGGTTAAACTGACGGTAGGCATCTACCTCTCCATAGGGCGGGTCCATGCCTAACATAGGTCGGATGCCATAATGGCCACGGGTAGCTTGCTCAACAATAGAGGAGGTATCTGTGAAGATACCAAAGATACCCGAACGCTCGGTTGAGCGTAGGATCTTCTCTTCAAGTGGCAGTTTCTCCCAGATAGAAGCCGGGGTGGTTAGATAGCTAACTATTGCACCCATGCCGACCAGGCCAAGGACAGTGCCAAAGACATTAG
>Ga0129333_10006723_pt1 | contig 10864 bp, 15 predicted proteins | sample CPB6_08_DNA_FD_94474 | JGI IMG/M metagenome (GOLD analysis project Ga0129333, IMG submission 94474) | Freshwater to marine salinity gradient microbial communities from Chesapeake Bay, USA - CPBay_Sum_0.6_0.8_DNA | ecosystem: Environmental > Aquatic > Marine > Coastal | place: USA: Chesapeake...
ACTATCCGCTACATTCTGTAGAGTAGTCCCCTTTACAGTAAGACCCGCATCGGTTTCCGCAACATAATGGGCGAGAACGTTGTATTTAGTATTGAACGTCCATAGTTCGCGCGCACCGATAATCTTGGCTGGCTCAATCGACACAATCTTGAGAGTTGTATCTTCCTTCTGGAAGCGCATACGAGCCACGATCTTCTCGACTGGTTTCGCCTTTACCTTGCGCGGTTTCTTAGCAACAACCTTCTTGCGATTGTTGCCGACATAGGTTTCGCAATCTTCGATCAGCTTGTTGAAGAACGCGATACGTTCCTTGAGCTGCTTCTTATTGAGATGGCGATAACCTTCCTTGAGTTGCTGGTCTTTGCCCTCAAACGCCTCGAGAAGTTCGTCAAGCCATGGGCGATAGTAGTCGGCGATCGCTGTGGCAAAGGTCGGCTTGACCTCGCGGTTCTTCAACCATTGATAAAAATCATTCAGAGCGCCATTTTCGTCGTCGATCATACCTTCAACTTCGCCGATAAGATCGCTGAGTGGATTATGCAACGATATCTTATGAACCTCTTCCTTTTTTTCAGCTTTGATAATGCTCGCGCCCAACTTACAGAGGTCAATGATCTTAGTGTTAACGCGAGTGCGCTCGTCAGCGTCGGCATTATATCCCATGGAAATCATACGACACATAGAAGACAGTGAATTGGTAATCTTATTGTCGTGAACCTTATTGAGCGCCGAAACGGCAGTCTTGGGCATACCGACCTCGCCCATATATTCTACGATCCAAGCGCGAGCTTCCTTCGGTTCGTAGAAATAATTGTACCAGTTCATCGCAGATATCATGCGCGACCGTGCTTCGCTTTCGCTGAGAAATGCGGCATCGTCCCATGTTGGTTCGTCGCCCAGATGTTTCTTATCCAGACCACGAGCCAACACAGGTTTCTTTTTCTTGACAGCTACCTTTAGAAGCGACTTAGCCATTAGGTTCTCCTATCATCATGAACCAATTGTATTCTAAAACAGCCTGATTGTCAAGAAAAAAATGAACTTTTTTTGCGTGTAAAAACAGTCACTTAGCAGAAACATCTAAGTCGCTGTTTTTACTTGTGTTTCTGTAAAAGTGACTGTAAAAAGCCACTCCACTGATTTGCCCGAACATCCCAGTTGTAGTTCGTGTCAAAATACATCTTCTGGAACTTCAGCTTATTTTGAACGGACTGTTCCCAGTAATCGTTAATGACCATAGATAAAACGCCCGCGAATCGATTCGCATGTTCGTTTGCGCTTTCATGCCAACCATACATAACACCAAAGTTGGCACAGGTTTCTGGAAGTGCTGCGAAGTTTGGACAAACAACAGCACATCCCGCGCTCATTGCTTCGATTACTGAAATCGCCGAAGTCTCTGGCCATACGTTTGGATACGCATAGATATGTGCTTTCTTGAGCGCCTCACGAACAACTTCGTTTGGTTGATATCCATGATAGTTGATGTTGGGATGTTTCATGCAGCGTTCGAACAGCTGTTTATATGGTTCGTCGCGTTGCTCCCAGCCATAAATCTTGAACGAAGAATACACGTCTAGAGTGAATTCATATCCTTTTGTAGCAAGAAACTCGGCAACAGGAACAAGAAGTTCTAGACCACGATGGGGTGTCGTGTGATAGATAAGATTGAGTTTTCCCTTTGGCTTTTCATGAGCCTCAATAGGAACGATTGCGTTCTGTAAAACAACACCCTTTGAATATGGAACACCAAGTCCCATATTGAACGTGGACTGCTGATAGTGTGATACGAACACAAGCGATTCGAATCTATCAAGACTCGACTTTTCCTTTAGATGCTGTGATTCAGGATCGTCCCATGTATCGTGTAGCCAAAGGATATTGCGCTTGCTCGTATCTACTGCGCGCACGCGAGAGCAAATGATATTGAACTGCTTTAGAAGATCAGGATCTAATCTTTTCACCAATCCTTCATACATCTGCTCGGTTCCGCCTTTAGAACCGATATGAGCATATGTGCCATTATCGGCAGGAGAGATTGCGTCTGCCGATTCTTTCAATCCAGTGATATTCAGTTTAGTCATACTGCTTCCTTATATTCGCCTTCAATAGAATATGATATGATACTATCTAGGCGAAACGAACGCCAAGCATTTTTATCCAGATCCCAAACGGCAAGAACATCAGGATTGCTTTTTGATTCAGCTTCCTTGATATCCATCTGGTTTGGTAGATAATCATTGATTAGAGTGCAGCGCATATCGCGCTTCGTGCCATCTTTCTTAGTGAAGGTAACAGTGATTATGTTATTCGCAAACAACTTGCGGAATGCTTCATTATCCTCAGTCATTATCCTCTCCTCATTTTAGATATTTCACTTGCGGATTCTTTACTGAACACAGGAACCATATTGGACTTGTGCATGGTAGCAATGCCAAGCAACTTCTGCTCGCCACTGTATTCTTTGGCTTCTGCTTTTGGAGCAACTCCTCCTGGAATGATATTGGAAAGTGGAGCGACCTGACGATCGTCGATCGTGCGTTCAATAACAAGTTTGCGCGGCGAAGTATTATCGCGTTTGTAATATCCTACCTTGCGAAGAAGTTCCTGAGTTCGACGCTCAGATTCTATTTGAGATAAAGTTCGCGCCTTAGATTTGCGTTTTCTGGTGTTTGTGGTTGTATAATATGCGGGAAGAATATGCATCACGAAGTCTCCTCATATCTTAGAATTTCATTCTACTTCAAAACGAGGTGATTGTCAAGAGTATTCTATCCAGCCTGTGAGAATATATTTTACGTTGGAAATCGGTGGATTGCCGCGATGAGTATGAGTGAATCCTGCTGGCCAAACTATCAACTTCCCTGTTTCCGCTTTCACTCGTTTAGGATAATACAAGAATTCGGTTTCGCCGCCTTCAGGAACATCATTCAGATAAAGAATAAACGTCAGCAACCGACGCATATTATCAGGCGAATCGTCTTCATGATGCCACTGATGATATCCTTCACCAACTTCCGTTTTCTGAAACTTCAGCAATCTACAAGTGTGAACTGCATCTGCCGACAATATACTATATTTCTGCGAATATATTGGATATGCTATTTCCCAGAACTTATTTGTAAATGCCCGAAAAGGAGCAAGACCATCCATGGGAAAATTGTTGTGCGAAACAAGATCACTCACATATAATTGATCATCGCTCTGTAAGTGAGCATCCTTATTCATTTGTTGTTTTCTTGTGAGCGTTATTCCAAGATCTACACATCTATTATATGAAAGGATTGTTTCTTCACACTCTTGTTGTGTGAAGAATTTATCTATTGTTAGGACAAAATTTTCTATATTGTAGTTCACCCTGGAAATCCCATTTCTTAAACAACTTCTATATACTTATCTAAAAGATTATCAGGAAAGATAAAAGTTCTTTTCGTTTTCGCGAAAAACTTGTTATGTATTTTCTTTTCGTTTTCTTGTAAAGTGGGTTTGATTTTAGGTCTAAACGGAATTTGAAATAAATTGAACTTGAATTCCTGCATATCAGTGTTGTCATATGCTTTCATCATAGAATATACTATTTGTGGAGTATATAAGAAAAAATATTGAACTAAGTCTTGATCAAATATTGAATCATTATAAAAATCCCATTCGTTCAAACTAAAAAACCCTTCATCCAATACATGTTCTGATTGTAAAAATATTCCGTCATTTTGTTTTGCATAATTTGCAGCCAATATAGTTCGTGTAGAATTAATACCATTTCCACCCAAACGTCGCACAATCAGATTATAATACAATTGAAATAATTCTTTTCGGTTCGTATTAATTATCTTTAATGAAAGATTATTTTGTTTGCAAAAATGAATAGCATATTGCGCTTCTAGCATATTGCCTTCATTTAATACGAGAACGGGAAAAAAGTTTACACCACATCTTAAGAAACATTTAGCAACATATTCAGAATCCATCCCGCCACTTAATCCGATATATATCGGTTTGTTTTTTTCTGCAATTAACTGCACAACATTATTACAAGAAGTTTCAAATGAAGCTATAGTAAAAGGATATGGATTTAAAAAAACATCAAAATCTATTGTCTTATCATCAATTCTTTTGTCAATATTTGTATGAATCCAATTATGATTAGTGGCCATTATTCTATTACATTACCATCCGAATCATATTTGGTTGTCGTAACACTATATGTAGGCCAATTGTTTTCTGTTCTTTTTGTAGACATCAAAGTAAAATATGCGTTAACCTGTGGAATTTCTCTATCTCTGGATTTAAACAAATATAAATTCATATTTTCTAATGTAGAAAATTCCCAAACCATTTCTAAGTTATTTTCATCAATAATGTTTATAGCTCTTGATTCTGCAGATCCGATAGCAGCATGATAAGCCAACTTTATTGCAAATTCTTCTTCCGTTAATTCAACATTAGAAAAGCCAGTTCCTGTTATTTCAGTCATCATCCAAAAAGTTTCACCATTTTGTTTGGTAAGTTTTCTCTTGAGAGTGTACGGCATTTTATTCTCCGACGTAAGATTCTAATTTGTTAGCGCTGGTAATACAATTCTTTGCGTATTTGGCGACACTTTTGTCCATCAAGACAATATATTTATTTATGTTCACCACACGCAATCCTTCGAATAAAGGAAATATCAAAAGAATTTTCCTATAATCTGGATTGAATGTGCTATAATGTGTAGTTCTAAGGTTGTTCCAAGCAAAACAATTTGTTTGTTTGGGTAAATGTAGCGGCGAGGATTCAGATGATTCTTTTCCTGGAATAGCATCTCTAATGTGTAGGGTTTCTTCTGGATTTGAATCGAAAAGTTTAATGCGAAATGCCGAAGGTATATCAATCATCGAATATTGATCGCGGTGCTCGACAATAGGCATTTTACTTGACCAAAGTTTCCATGCTATATCTGGTTGTATTGGTAGATATTCGAACATTTGTTCAAAGATTTCTGGAAACATATTTTTTATTTCTGGTACATAGTTGCCGCTCCATGTAGAATTGTTCGATACTGGAGTTCCATTTATAGAATAGTATGGCGAATTGTTTCCAGGGTTTCCTGGCGCAATATCATTTTTTTTCTTTTCTGTTGCTGATGCATTTCTGAAAAAAAATCGAATAAATTCGTTTCTATCTTTTGGTTCTATTCTAGGAATATCAAATGGCACAAACAAATACTTACCATATACTTTTTCTAATTCAAATAGCATATCCTGTTTTGGATATGATGATAATTCTTTATTCCTAAGAGCAAATAATTGTTCTTTACTTGAGAACGACATTTTCTTTCACCCATTTACCGAAATGTACAGAATGTGTTTCAAGTCTTAGATCGCTTTCTAGCGGTCTAAATGGTCTTTTCTGTTTCTCAATAGCAGCAATATCTTCACGAAACACAGGTTCAATCTGATTGAAATGCCTGCGCATATCACTATCAATAGATGGATCAAAGTATATCTGCGTAATCCAATCAAACCCATATTCGTTATTTACATCATGAGGTATAGTGTAATTTATGCTCAGACAACCTTTAGCCCATTCAATAAATGTAAATGGGAAAAGATAAAACCACCAACCAGTAGGATGATATTGTATAATCCAACCATCGCCCTGATCTATACTTACTTCAGTTTCGGCATCCACTTCATTAGCCAACCAAGGATGAATTCCGTTTTTCCTAACATGTAGCAAATCAGCTTCGGCTTCCATTAGCCAAAGCCAACTACCTTTACTTGTTCCGTGATATGTGTGACTAAACTGAAGATTATTTTCGGATGATACATCTTTAACGATCGGAAGATCATCACATCTTTTGAAATCTTTGAATATTAATCCAGTCTGCTGATGATAATCTACTGAATTGCATGGAAGCCTGAATTTATTGTTTACAGGTTTGCCGATTTCATTGAATTCAAATCCATGGAAATGACAAACAATTTTTTCTGGTTGTTCGCCAGCCTCGCCGATCTCATAAAATCGGTGAGGACATATCCTACTCAATGTTTGAAATTGATTAGACTCTTTGGTGACTATAAATTCTGGAACAATAAATTTGTTCGTTTTTGACAGAGCAGAATCATGACAAAGCAACTTAGGATATTTCATTTTATAAATTTTTCCATTTCGGATTCAGTTTACCTATAACATAATCTTTAGAAGCTATCGGTCTAAATACTGAACTCATTTGTCCATATCTTTTTAGATTATAATTGGCAATCACATTTACTGCTTGATTAACGTATTTATTTTTTTCTGGAATAATGAAATTGACGATAAATTCAACTTCAGAACCCATTTTTGTTAAGTCAAGTTTGTCTGGCAAATACATAATCGGTTTTTCATAGTTGTAAATATGTTTGGCCAAATTTCGTTCTATTTTTCTTAAAGGAAGATTTATGAATTGGTGATATAGCGTATAGTCGGTTTCTAATGCCCTTTTTATAACATGAGATTGTTTTATTGGTATTTCTGGCATATCTGGCGTCCAAAAAAACCATTCAAGCGCGAACCAAGGATCAACCCAATTTTGATTTAATATTTTGAAATCAAGAAATGCTAAGTCATAAAAATTGAATAGGATATCACCATTATTTATTCTGAGAGGCGGTTTTTCTGTGCCTGTGATAATACAAGTTTTATCTTTTCTTGTATGCAATTGATTATATTTCATCATAGATTTTTTATAGGTTTTCACGTTTCTGAAATTTGGTGTTGTTAATGTTCGAATCGTGTCGAACGTATTCATATCAAAAGATTCGAATACTCCATCAGAAATATCAGAATAGACATAATCTGAACCATCGATGACTGTAATTTTGGTTTTAGGGCTGACTTTATTTGCATATTCTAATTGATGTTTAATGTTGTATGGATATTCTAGTAATTCTAATAAATTATCATCTTGCTTGATAATACTGTGATCGATATTATTAATCAATTTTTCAAATGATACGGATTGTATCTCATCAATGAAAATGTTGTGTTTAAGAAACACATCTAGAATCTGGTGCGAATCCGTTCCACCAGAATACCATAAAATGATGTAATCGTATTTTTCTCTGAGTTGTTTTGCTCGTTGTAAATATATCGTTTGTAGAGATTCTTTTGGTTCGATGCTCCAATCAAAGTTATTATATATGTTGTCATTAAAATAATATCTTACTTTTGGGTTGCGATCTTTGTGTTGTATAGCAGTTTCTGCCAAAGACTTTTTATTGAGGTGAATTTCGTTGCGATATATATAAAATCCACCAGTTAATATGTTATTGACGCCACCAAATAATTCCATCTCCCTTCCTTATCACTTCTTAGAATACATCCAATTATCATAATTTTTTATGATTTGAACAATCTTCTTTTCTCCATAACAAGTAGATACCTTCAGGTTAGCGACACTAACTTTTTCTACATTAGGATTGCCGCACATCTTGGTAAGAAGTGGATGAAGTTCTTCACCAAAAGATCTAATGTTATTTGGAACTGCGAAAAACAGTATAGAATCCATTTCGAATTCATCAATTCCAACGTCGGTTCCAGAAGGGATATTTGCGTATTCTTTAATTTTTTTGCTTTCTGCTCCCGAACTTAAAATTGTTTTAGTTCCAGATTCTAATCCTGAAGAAAACACAGCAAAATCGACTTCACCATTTATAACTCCACGTTTCATATCAAAGTTGTCTTTATATGTAACTGTTTTAGTTTTTTCAAACAAACCATATTTCTTAAGAAACACGCGTGATAATACTTGAGAAGCAGTAGCACTCGTCCAGTCGCCAAGATAAATGACGTTTTTCTTTTTCAACGATTCTACAAATTCTGAAACTGTATTTGCTTCATGTTTTTGATTAATTGACAAAACAAAAAATGAAGTATTGAAAGAAATAATAGGATAGAAATCATCAATCTTAAAATTTTGCTTTCTTGTAAATGGTTCGGGATAAATGAATAATAGGTTCTTAATATTTCTTTCGGATAATGCGACAGAACGATTAACGGCATTCTCTCCTTTTGCTCCAGGAGAAACCGCAATTTTGAAATTATATTTGTCTTGTAACTTATTGAGTTCTTCGACGTATGTAGAAAGCACACGAACGCTGGAAGCACTAAACCCAAACGGCACTATAACTTCTACATTTTCTGCTGCGATCGTTGCGTTAGAAAACAGCAAAGAAGCCGCAACAATAAATTTTTTAATATTCATAATAATTTCCAGTTTTTGATTTTATCATCCATTCAGCTGTAATTTATTACCGAATGATCCATACCCCATCACAAAATTTTCGGCACAGTCTTCAGCATAATGAATACTGAAGTTGTTCAAATTGCGCACTTCTTGTAGGGAATCATTATTATATAGGCGAACAGATAGACCTTCGTCGTCTTTGTGTATTTCGGCTCGCTTAGACTTATCTTCACTCCAATATGTGCTTACTAGGCTGAACTCTTTCATATTTTCCTCGTATGTTGAATGGTGCTGGCAGAGAGATTCGAACTCCCGACCTGATGATTACAAATCAACTGCTCTACCAACTGAGCTATGCCAGCATTTGCTTTATATATTTTTGTTTCTTTATCGTAACTACTTTTTCCATATTCTTAAAAGCAATTTCTTCTTCCACATAATTTCTATCTCTAACAATCTTAATAAGATTTTCTATTGGAATATCTAAATTTTGATATACTGGTAAAGAAAACGTACCAATTTGAGTTTTCTTGTTTTTCATAAAATGTTTAGACAATGCAGTGAATTCTTGTGAATTACCCCAAGGACTGGTCCAATCAAATCTGGTTTTACCTTTTATATATTCTGAAAATGGATCATGTCTTGATTTATTGATATTGTTTTTATCGTTATTTTGTTGGAATATCATTAAAGGATTGAATGAATAATTGTCTATGTAATATCTTCCTTCATCAGAAATCAACCATTCATATGTTTGATATAATTCTTTTTTAGTTTCTTGCGGAAGACCTGCAATGAACAGCCCAGTCGTTAAGCAACTATCGCCAACAGAAGCACGAAACAATTCTAATGAAGATAGCAATCTATGCTTATCTGTCATTTTTCCAACACTAGGTCCAGATTCTTTTTTGAAAGATTCTATACCAAATGACGCTCCAGCAATTCCAGATTCAAATAACAACTTCGCGTGTTCTGGTTTGGTTATTGTATCTAGTCGAACATAACCAACCCATCGTAAATCTATTCCAGTCTCATCTTTGATCCTTACAAGATATTCTAACTTACCATAATAATCATTAACGATATTATCGGTCAGCATATATACTCGAGTTTTGAAATTTTTATAATTGCTTACAATTTCTTTTTTGACGCTTTCGTAAGACCGCATGAACTCTGTTTTCTTTTTTCCGAGAGCAGCATAGTTACAATACTGACAACTGAATATACATCCTGCCGCCAATTCAGTCGTCAGGCTTTCTTCTTCGCTAATATGATCTTCTGGCAACGGCGTGAATGCACAATCTGAATAATCACGAATGATATTGGTTGTCGCAACTCTAGAAGTTTTTATGGTTTCGTATTCTACCGATTCTTCACGACATAAACTGTCTATGATGTTTATGTCGTCGCCTTGTGTATATAAGGTCACATACTTATCTAAATGATCAATCAGAAGCCCGTTTCTATAGACAGGATTATGAAACTCATTCTTTTGTATCTGCCATCCGCCAACAATAATCTTTATGCCCCTACTATCACACAAAGATGTTATTGTTAGCAAGAACTTCGAAATGATATCGTCCCAAGAATATGATTTATTGCGATTAAGGAATGATGTGCTGATGCAAACTAAAATATCATCTCCTTTAGAAAAAGAATCTAAGATGTATTCTAGTTCATTTCGATCGAAAGAAGTACAGTTATGAACTTGTTTTACTGTATATCCGATAGAACGTAACATATAAGTCAACCTCAAACTAGAGGCTGATTTTATAAAATTGAATTTGTAAGCATTGTTTTCAGAAAAAACTATGATTTTCTTAATCATTGATCATGATCAACCGAATATTTCTTTACAAAAAACAAACATTTTTATTCTTTCACTGGGCTAATTATAACCTTTTCACCGAGAACAACATTAAATTCTTTAGAAAATAAAGAAGATCCATCGGGTCTTAACCATTCAATCTTTATTTTCTTAGGGCTGTTTTTTGTTGCAACTATGACTATTTCTCTTTCTTTTGTTAATGGCGGAAATACTCCATACGAATATCTATCAAAGTTATTCGTCTGCGCAAATGCACCAACTACTATAAACAAAACACCAAACAAAATCAGTAAAACATGATTAATATTCATAGAGTAATCATATCCCGCCAATCAAATCTTGCTTTGAGTTCAGTTGCAGACTCGGACATAGTCGTAACCTATAAATCTATCGAAACGATTCCAGACTTCACGTTTTTCATACCAACAATTTCTTGAAGCAATATAAGCGCCAATACCAAGCACGCCTAGCGCAATTCCACCAGCTATCCATGGAGCAGATCTCGAGTGATTATGGTGATGATACTTATGATGAGGCTTATAATCCCAACGAGGAGGGCTTGTGTAGTATTGAGCATGAGAAACAGCTACTGAAGAAAAAAACAAAACAAATGCTAGAAAAAACTTATGCATAAAAATCTCCTATCGAACAAATAAAAGAACAAGAGTAACAGCAATTATAGGTAACCAAAACAAAACCCCTACGACCTTTGCTAATTCGTAGCCTGCATTGGCTTTTCTAAAAACCATAGTATCAGTAAATTTCTTCATAACATGCTCCTTGATAGATACAGGCTAACCGTGGACCTGCGCGAGTCTATTATGCGA
>Ga0129333_10006724_pt1 | contig 10864 bp, 13 predicted proteins | sample CPB6_08_DNA_FD_94474 | JGI IMG/M metagenome (GOLD analysis project Ga0129333, IMG submission 94474) | Freshwater to marine salinity gradient microbial communities from Chesapeake Bay, USA - CPBay_Sum_0.6_0.8_DNA | ecosystem: Environmental > Aquatic > Marine > Coastal | place: USA: Chesapeake...
AATTTGATTATGTAATTATTATGGCCAGTGGCGGTGCTGACAGCACAAACGTTCTCTATAGTTTTCTAAACAATAATATTAGGGTAGATGAAATAATTATAGGCGCTCCGTTAAGTGGGCTTAGAAATTGGAATATAAATCTTAATGATATTTCTGCTAATAACACAATAAGCGAAACAATGATGGCACAATTGCCATTAATGTCCAAAATATCTCAATCTCATCCTCACATAAAGATTACATTGCATGACTATTTTGAAGATATTTTGAAAATGAAAACAGATGATTGGATTTATGAATCGTCTGCTCATTGGATCCATTTCTCCGGAACCACTAGGCATTCCTTGGATAAATTCACCCACATAAGAAATATGGCTGAAGAAGGTAAAAAAATTGCTGTAGTTTACGGTATAGATAAACCTATCATTTGTAGATCAGAATCAGGTAATCTTTATACAGTAGTTCCTGACCCTGTCGTCAATGTCGTAACTCCTCATTTTAAAGATAGATATCCTAATGTTGAATCTGTATTATTTTATTATACACCCGACTTTCCCGAATTAATGATAAAACAGGCACACGAAGTTTGTAGATGGATTTATAAACCAGAAAACAAACACGTGAAATCATTTTTATGGGACAAAAGTAAATCTATGGAATTTCAGGCAAGTGTAGAAAGAGGTGGAAACTGGCAAAGATCTATTATCCCTTGTATATATCCTGCTATTAAAGATAGGCATAACGTTTGGCAAGCAAAAAAACAAGGAGCCGGATTTAGAGGAGGGTTCGAACTTGACAATTGGATATTACAACTTCACGGACAAGAAAAGTTTGTGCAAATGGTTGAAAGTGATTTGAAATTGTTTATAAAAAAAATAGACATGAAATATATTTTTTCCAGTAATAAAGTTGATGGATTTATACGATTTTTTAACTATTGGAGAATAGGACATGAATCAATTTTTTTACCTCAGAAACAATTTGATTTAAATACTAATTTAAATGTAACGGAAAACATATGAAAAATTTGTTTATATTATTATTTCTACTTTATTCTTCTATATCTTATGCACAAAAAACAGTGCAGGTTGTATGGCCCTTTGCCGCTGGTAGTTCACAGGCAAACATGGTTAGGTCTGTAATTGACAGCGCAAATGCACAACAATCTAAATATAAATTTATATTTACGCATAAACCTGGAGCAGGAGGTGCGGTTGCTGCTCAGTATGTTGCTGATTTGAAAGAGTTAGCAGTGCTTGCTCATACTAGTAGTTTTTATATTCGACCACAGTTATATAAAGAAAGCCATAACGTTGATGACTTCAACATGGTAACACTAATGTGTGCAGAACAACCATTGGCTATTTTTTCAAAAAAAATTAATAGGTTATCGGATTTACAAGGCAAAGAAATTAAGATTGGTATTATACCCGGTTCTATTACTTCATTAGTTACTAGATCTATTAAACGTGAAAATTTAGATATAAAGGTTATAGAAATACCTTACAAAGGAACACCTGAAGCAACCACTGACATGCTAGGAGGACATATAGAGGGCAGTGTTGATTTCATAGGAACATCAGTGACATCTCGATTCGGTAATGATATCAAAATTTTAGGTATAACAGGAAAACGATCGATTAATAGTTATCCTACATTTGAAAGTTTGCGTGTTAAAGGCTTAGAAAATGTTACTAACGACTATTTTTTCTTTGTAAGTAAATCAATTGATGTTGCAGAAAGACAAGAATTAAACAGTATTTTAACTAATGCCTACACGGAAAAAACAAAATTCTTCTGCGAAGACGATTTTGGACAACTAGTAAAAACTCCGTTTAACCAGATAGATGTTATTAATCAATTTCATAAACAACGTTGGGAAAAATTGACATCAGGAGTTGTAAAAGAATAATATATAAATAATTTAATCAAATACTTAAACAGTTTACAATAAGGTTAAATCTTATCTTGGAAAGTTTATAAACAAATAAAGGAAACATTTTATGGTTATTGAAATTGTTCAGGTATTTTCTAAACCAAGTTTAGAAATCCCCTGGTTCCACGAAATCTGGGAACCTTCACATATGGATTATATAACTACCAAATATAAAGATACTGGAAAATACAGGGGAAACAGAGAAATTCTTGAAGATGGTTTAACCTTAATTATAACTCACACATTTATTGATAACGACGCCCTTAATGAATGGAAAGCAGATCCTTACTTAACAACAATGAAAGAAAATAGAGATGCTCATAATTTAGCAAATGGTATTGAACAGTTGGCATAAACTACCCCTTTGTTAATTGTTTGTAATGTATCCTTTTATATATTGTTTGTACTTTTGAATAAATTCTTGACATGTTATATCAAAAAAGGATAATGTAAAAATGAGCCGTGTAGTTTCAATATTTTCAATGCTATGAGCCTGTCTTACGCTTAAAGCATACCAGGTTTTTGTTTTTAAATGATACGACTTATCAATTGTTAAATCTTCATATTTAAATACACTACCAGTTCCTGGTCCAACTTTATAATTGCCATGGTTATTATACATCACAGTGGTAACATATTTTCCACCCTCTTCTACGTAATAATTTAACGCAAAAATTCTTACTCTATCTGCGTGAGGAGGCCAACATGCAGTTTGATAAGTTTTTATGTTTTTTACAATGCCTGCTGCCGGTTTAAACTTTTCTTCAAATAACGAAGAATACTCTTCTTGTGCTAGAATATTTAATTCTTCATCATCTTCTATAAATTTACGAGATACGCTGTTTCTTTTAAAATCTTGAACTTTATCATGCATTGCTTTTAACTCTAATTCTAATGGCGCATGATTAGAAATTCTATAAATTGCCTCTATTATCTTTTTTGATGGCTGAGGTAAATTTAATTCAATTATCATCAAATTATTTATGAAATAGATATAACCTGTGTACTCATCTCTATAAATTTTAACGGTTTACCTGACTTATCATAAACAATAAACCTAGGATCTATACCGGATATAAATTCCATTACTTGACCGTAATGAAAATCCTTTGTTCTTTGATCTGTTAAATTTGTCTTAAAAAACCAATTACTATGCTCTTGGAAAAAATATCCTGAAGGTTTTTCAGCCTGAAATATATCTTGAGTCCAATCTTTATATAAGATTTTTTTAAAGAACATGTTATGAACTTTGAAAACTTCGTGCCCTTTAGGAGTTCTAAAATGAATATTATTATAAAACTCGGGTCTGTGATCGTTGGTAACAATCGGCTCTAGTGTACGACGCATTATATGACATTGCTTTTGCCATAATTCTGGCATGTCTATTGAATAGTAAAAGTGCTCAGTAGTAGGTTTAAATCCATTATGTGCGTCTCTAACATGATTTCCCCAAACTAATGTTATATCATCAAACCATACACCAAATTTTTTATTAGAAGGGTTATATCCCATTCGAGGTTTATCAACCCCAGTTAATAAAACTGTCTTGCCCTTCTCACTATATTCTCTAACTTTTTGAGCAATTAAATAATGACCGGCTAGGCTAGGTGAGGCACCTATTCCTGCAACTGGCATAAGATGTAATTTACTATGTGCTAATAAATCAATCGCTGTTTTGGTATGGTCTAATATACTAATCTTAACATTAGGATATTTTCTTGCTACTTCTTGTAATTTAGGTTCTGCCGCTTCACTGAATTCAAAAATTAAATTACTTGCCTCTCTATTATTGGGATTAAAAAATGGTTTTAATTTTTCGATAGCACCTATAGGATATGAAGTAACTATATCATCAATTGGAATACCGTTATCTAAAAAACTATTGAGAACATTACAACTGTCTGCTCCACCTGAATATGCTAATATAATGTAATCATATTTTTCTCTTAGTTGTTGCGCTCTGCGTTTATATAATTCTTCCAAACTATCAGATGGCTCGTTGTTCCATCTCAAAGCGGAATAAAAATTATCAAAGTAATGAAATTCTACATTATAATTTTTAATTTGAGTGGCGTATCTAAGACATTCAGATTTATTAAGAAAGTAGGTATTGTCTACACTCCAATACCCACTATTAGTTTCTAGCGCAACTCTTTCCGCTAAAACTCTGTCATTGATCATTTATTAAATTTTCTTAGCGTTTCGACATATAATTTTAAAGCATCTTCTTTTTCTTTGCCTATCAATTGTACAGGACCTGCGCCCATTTTTTGAAGTTCATCTGTCCATCCAGGCTGATTTGTAACTTTATCTAAACAATCAATTGCTTTCTGACGTTGTAATGGACTGGCACCTTTGTGAATAAATGCTCCATTAAATCCAACACTTAAAAGACGGACGTTTCCTTTAATAAAAGGCTTATTAAATTCAACTGTAAAAATATTTTTAATTTGTTTGTGATTATCAAGCCAAACTAAACCAGATGTAGCACTGATTAAATAGACATCAAGGTCCCCGTTTATTACCATAGGTAATGCCTTGCTGTCACCTCCTGTGGGTACTACCTCAATATTAGAATTATATTCCTTAAGTTGTTCAACAATCAAATGATGAGATGTTCCTAACCCAGGAACACCTATGTTTATTTTATCTGTTAAAAGTTTATTCCAATCGATGGATTTAGTTGTAACTGCCAATATAGGGGCACCTATTAAGATTTTATATAATTCAATCGGTGGATTTTTTAAAGGACTTTTGTCACCAAATAGTACAGGGGAACCCAAATAAATGAATTCGGGGTTATCTCCTAAAAAATTTACAGCAGGAACACTCATTCCTCCTGTTCTATATTCTATACGGTATTCTGAATTATACTTCTGTAAAAGCCTAGCATATCTATCAGAAGTTCCACCTGGTGGAAAATCGATTACTACTCCGCAGGTATTAGCATAGGCAGAACCCGTAATTATTGTTAATAAAAAAATTAAAATCCAAGACTTCATATGATTCCTTATAATTAAATACAAACATATTTATTTTAAACTTTTTGTCTAAAAAAATTCCTTAATTCGATAAAAATAAATAGTGGTTTAATTTATGAATTGTATATTATTATATGGAAGTAATATTACTCCTCTTATAAAACACGGAGGTGTTTTTAGGCTAGCATCTGAACTTAGGAAAAATTCTTATTCTGTTCAATGCATAGATATTTGTGCATTTTTAACTTGTAATCAATTACATAGATTGATATCCATATTAGAAAAAGTTATTGATGAAAAAACTTACTGGTTAGGATTCAGCACAACCTTTTTTGAGGAACAAGATAAAGAAAAATTCAACAAGTTTATACAAGATATAAAATTTAATTTTCCAAAATTAAAGATCATATCAGGTGGAAGTAGAACTTTACAACTAGATAATGTAGATTATATTTTTAAAAACTATAATGAAATTGAAATTATAGAATTTACTGATATTTGTAGTAAAAAATCTAAACTTAAAAATTTAAAATATTCAATGAAAATTATCGATGGGACTGAATATCAAGAATTTCATAGCAGTCAAATTTTTTACACCCCACAAGATCTTGTTCATCCCTTAGATTCTTTACCTATAGAAATAAGTAGAGGATGTATATTTAATTGTAAATTCTGTGCATTTCCTTTACGTGGTAAAAGAAAAGGCGAAGGCATTAAAGATGCAGAAACTTTAGTTGAAGAACTAACAAGGAATTATGAAGAATATGGAATAAAACATTATTCATTTTTAGATGATACACACAATGACAGTGTTGAAAAACTAAAATATCTTGACAAATATGTTTATAAAAAATTAAAATTTAATATTGAATTTACAGCATATCTAAGGTTGGATCTTATTATGAGATATCCAGAAATGATAAATTTACTTAAGGATGCTGGTTTAAAATCAGCATTATTCGGAATTGAAACTTTGAATCCTAAATCCGCAAAAGTTATTGGTAAAGGCAAGGATCCTAAAAAACAAATAGAATTTCTACAGGAGTTAAAAAGTAAAGAATTTTCAGATATATTAATCTCCTCTGGATTTATTTTTGGATTGCCATTTGATACAGTTGAAACTGTTGAAGAATTAGAAGAGTTCTTATTTTCAAATGAAAACCCACTTGATGGTTGGCACCCAAGTCCATTGGGCATAACCCCTCCTAGTTTATCAGCAAAAAAAGCCTATTTTAGTGAATTTGATCTAAATTTTGAAAAGTATGGTTATCAAATTACAGATAAAGGATGGGAAAATAAAATAACTGGGTTGACATCTGAATATTGTGTTGAAAAAATAAATCAATTAATAAAAAAATCTAGAAGTTCTGATAGATATAAAATTGCAGGATTTGTCTTTAATTATGTTAAACGATTTGGTATAAGCACTGAAGATTGTTTAAAAAATTCTTGGCCTGAAAACCTAAAAAAATACAATTTAACACATGCAATTTATACAGAATGTAAAATTTATTGTGATAACATAGAAAAAACTATTATGGCGAAATTATGATATCTTGCAAAACTGGTATCTATACAGTTAAGAAAGAGTGTTTTTCTAATAAACTTTTAGCATTTTTAAAAGCCTCTGAACTTAAATCTGATGTGACATGGAATTTTCATGATGAGATTTTTTCTCAGGCATTAGATAAATTCAAACCTGATACATATAATTTAGATCATTTATACAAACTAAGAGCACTTCAATTAAGAGATTCATATGATTATTTGATTCTTCATTATAGCGGAGGCAGTGACAGTTGGAACATTCTTAACACTTTTATAAAAAATAAAATAAAATTGGATCAAATTTTTATAAAATGGCCTTTGCAACTTATGGATAAAGGATTATACCGACCTAACACTAATGACAAGACCGCTATAAATTTTGTCAGTGAATGGGATTTTGTAATCAAAAAGGACATTCAATGGCTTAAAACTTATCACCCAGAAATTAAAATAGAAGTAATAGACTGGTTAGATAACTTAGACATAAAATTTTTTAATGATGACCTAATTCAATCTATGAACTTACATAGGTTTTATCTTTCAAACCTTTTAAGATTCTTCGGTGGCAGTAAACAACAAGAGTTATTATTAGAAAAAGGAAAAAAAGTTGCCAGCATATTCGGAGTTGATAAACCGTTGTTGGTAGAAAAACATAATAAAGTATTTTTTAAATTTAGTGATACTCCTACTTTGTCAATAGATAAAATAGGCTATGATAATGAATCATTGGAACTATTTTATTGGACGCCAGATTTACCTATATTGGCTATTCAACAGGCCTATGAATTATTTAAATTTTACAAATCGAACCCGCATGAAAGAATCAAAATAAAAGCCTTTAGCACAATAAGTAACATAGAAAAATGGGATATAAAAGATTATGCTAGAAAATATGAAGACGAGTATCAAATAAGCAAGGCTGTTTTATATCCGGATTGGGATATTTCTAGATTTCAAGCGGAGAAGCCTATTCCCGGACCTGACCTATCAATGAGCCAAAAAGATATCTGGTTAGAAACTCAGCCTTTTATGAAACCTTTTAGAGAATCATGGTCTCATATTATAAATTCTTATCATTCTCAAATAAACAATAATCTTAAATTATTAAATACTGCTCACATGAAATTCTTAGATTCTAAGTGGCATTATCTAGGAGATTTTTAAAGGAAGAACATGAAATATTTTTTGGCATTGTTTGCTTTGTTATTCACTGGGTTAGTATATGCTTTTCAAATAGAAACTAAACCTATTAATGTGATAATGCCTTTTCCACCAGGCGGAGGTGTAGATCAAACCTTTAGACATTTTGAAAAATATGTTCATAACAAAAATATAAAACTAGTTCCTGTCTATAAACCAGGAGCAAATGGCATAATTGGAGTTAACGAAATCTTCATGGCCAAACCTGACGGATACACAATTTTTTTAGGAACAACCGGATCTATAGCAGAATTTAAAATAAAAAATCCAGATAAAGATCTAATCCCAATATCTATGGTACGTACCAGCATCATGGCTGTTGTTGGTAAAAATAATAGCAACATTAAAACATTTTCAAATTTAGAAACAGCAATTAAAAATAATGAAAAATTATTTGCAGGATTTGGTGCTCCTGGACAAAAGATTGTAATCAATCAAATTTTAGAAAAAATTAAAAATACGGATAATGTAGAATTAGTTTCCTATAAAGGGGCTTCTTCATTACTACAGGATTTATCAGGATCTCATGTTAATTTTGCTGTTGTACCATTTAGTGTTGCTAAACCATTAATTGATAGCAATAAAATTATTCTACTAGCGACGGATAGTAGTTATCAAATAGAAAACTATAATACAACTCTATTGCCTAAATATTTTTCATCATGGGATAAAGTAGATGGATTTATTTTAGCATTACCACCAAACACTCCAAAACACATAGTTGATATTTGGACCAAAATTATCGTTGACTACGTAAACGATCCTGTTATAGTAAAGGAGTTTAAAGAAGATTTTATGAACATCTTACCTGTAGGAAGTAATTTTGCAGAATTAATGATACAAAAATCTATAAGCAAACTAAAATGAATTTGGTAGGTAGCACTGGTGTGCGGCGGAGACTTATAAACTCTGGAGACTGGTCAGATGGGCTGGAACGGTAGGGTTCGATTCCCTAACCTACTACCATAGTTGATTATTAAATAATTGATGCAAAATATATATGAGTATATAAAACGTCCTAAGAAAGAACGTCAAGAACATTTAGATCTCGATGACTACTGTATTGAACGAGGTGGTGGTAGCACCCTATGCAAAGGTTTATTAGCTCATTTTGTAGAAACTACCATACCAAATGGTCATATGATATTAGTATGTCATGCCTGTAATAATGGAAAGTGTAGTAATCCAAAACATTTATACTGGGGAACACCTAGTGAAAATCGTATGGATCGTGTTAGATATGAAAATAGAACATTATGTGAAATAATGGAAGATCATCATAGAAGAAGGAAAATTAACAATGGCTAAAGCGAAAGAACAATCAAAGCATAGAAAAGTAGAAAAGAGAACCTGTCAAGGTGGAAATGTTCCAAAAACTAGTTCTATGAACAAAAGTAAAAGACGAAATTTTAAATTCTATAGAGGTCAAGGTAAATGAGTCCAGGTGTAGGTCAAATGAAAAAAGGAACCTGTGGTTGCGGTCGTAGCCCTACCGGTAACTGTATAGGATGGCATAGTCTAACTAAAGAAGAATATGAACGTAAATTAACTGAACATAATAAACAATTAGAGGTTACACCGGAAGAAGATGAAGCCTGGAACAGTCTTAATAAAAAGTTAAATGGCTAGGTTAATTGCTTTCGGATGCTCATTTACTTACGGGCATGGACTAGAAGATTGTTTTATAGAAAATAATAGACCAGGCTTTGAACCTAGTAAATTTGCATGGCCTAGTGAATTAGCCAAACTTTTAGAATTAGACTATGTTAACTCTTCTGAACCTGGATGTAGTAATCAGGAAATGTTACGTAGGATTTTATCTACAAGTTACCAAAAGGATGATATTGTAGTTGTGTTATGGACTCATTATTCTAGAGATGTGATATATGTAAAAGAAGGTTTTCCTAATAGTAATACAGACCGACATAAGGTATCCTATTTGCCAATAGCAAGTTGGATGGTTAGTGACCAATCTAACCCTTATTATGATGAAGTGAGAGCGATTGCTACAAATTACTATCTAGCACATTCGGACATTGATCAACAATTCAAAAAATGGCTAACAATACATCATGCAGAAACATATCTTAATTTTAAAGGAATTAAAAATTTTGGATTTGTAGTAAACAGCAAAGAAGATTTAAAAGGAATACCGGATTTTTTAGAATTTAAAAATCTACAAGATACTTATCTCTATGATATTATGTTCAAAAACAGTCCATTAGCGGCCGATATGGTACATCCTGGGCAAATTGCTCATAGACAAATGGCCGAAGAGATGTATAAAATTATAAGTAGTTAACAGGCAGTAAAAAAATTCAAGCCTCAATAGCACAGCGGTAGTGCAACGGTTTTGTAAACCGTAGGTCGGGAGTTCGAATCTCTCTTGGGGCACCAGATTTGCGGCGGTAGTTTAATGGTAGAATGAGAGCCTTCCAAGCTCATGACAAGGGTTCGATTCCCTTTCGCCGCTCCAAGGAATTATGAAAGAAAAATTTGTAAATCTATATATGGATTGGGCTCGTCGCTGTTCAGAACTCAGTCATGCTCGTCGTCTTCACGTAGGGGCTGTCATTGTCAAAGATGACACTGTGATTAGCTATGGCTATAACGGTATGCCTGCTGGTTGGGATAATAATTGTGAAGACATTATTGTGGATGGAATTTCTAGCCAATTAAAAACCAAACCAGAGGTTCTTCATGCTGAGTCTAATGCCATAGCCAAATTGGCCAAATCTAGTAATAGCGGACAAGGAGCAGACATGTTCATTACGCATAGTCCCTGTTTAGATTGTGCCAAGTTGATTTATCAATCTGGTATCCGTCGTGTGTATTTCGGGGAAAATTATAGAGATGATAATGGAATAAAGTTTTTGGAAAAATCAGGAATTGAAGTGAAAATGGTTAAATAGGTATATTACTACCTATTGCCATGCTACACCTAATCAGAGACCTAAGCGACAGATTCTTCGCATTGCTCAATGAAGATCCTGTTAGACCACACATTCCACACGAAACAAGAATTGGTAAAAACAAAGATATTTTTGTTTTAGAAGAGCAAGATCAACCAGGTGCCATAACCTGTGTTAGTTATCAACTCTCAGTTCCAGAAGACGAGCACAACTTGTTTGAAATCTGCGACGATCCCAATACAGCAGTATTTTACACAATTTGGAGTTATAAGTCCGGAAAAGGTAGA
>Ga0129333_10006725_pt1 | contig 10863 bp, 6 predicted proteins | sample CPB6_08_DNA_FD_94474 | JGI IMG/M metagenome (GOLD analysis project Ga0129333, IMG submission 94474) | Freshwater to marine salinity gradient microbial communities from Chesapeake Bay, USA - CPBay_Sum_0.6_0.8_DNA | ecosystem: Environmental > Aquatic > Marine > Coastal | place: USA: Chesapeake Bay...
CTGATTATCACCAGTAAATCCTGATCCAGGACTCAATCCTAATTCATAGCCTGTACCTACTACTACATTGGTTGAGAATGTAACATCAGCAGTGTTGGCACCCCCACCACCTAATACACTGACTCCAGCACTATCTACAATGTCACCACCTGCTGGTAGTTGTAATGTGCCATCTTCCTTAAACCAAAAATCTACAGTAGGGCTACGATCCCAACTTGGTCTAATGAATACACCAGTATCACCACGCAGTGTACTAATACCTAAAGTGTCATAATAAGGCCAACCTGCAGGATCTGGTTGTGGTAATATTCCATCTGGGTCAGGAATAGTATCTATACCTCTAATAGGATTATTTCTAAACTCTACATAATAAACGTAATAATTACTGCCGACATTGGTCATTGTTCTTGATTGATCTACTGGAATAATGGCATTTATGTACGAGCCAAAAGGGTCGGTAGTAGGATTAACGAATTGAACTGGTCCGGTAACCGTGAGTAAAAAGTCTGCTGGTGGTGCATAGGTTGGATTATTGGGAGGTACTGCTTCCTTAATTTGATCACCTATTTTAAGGTTTGACAAATAGGTGTACAAAGGATGACTGATGTCAACTCCGTTAAATTTTAGTATGTGATCTACACCATAAATATTAGGACCACTGTCCAACCATTCTACACTACCTGCTCCGTATCCTTCACCACCACCAAATGATTTAACCTGTAGTCCTTTTACTGGATCAATACCCAGTGCTGTTTCACCTAAATAGATAGTGCTGTTACTTAGGTAAAGGTCACGCCAACGATTTGTTGGACTACCCAAATCATAAGTTACATCTGTTGTGGGTAATATATTCTGGGCTACATTGGCTAGATCTGGAATAGTTGGTTTATTGGTTAAATCATCATAGTCACCACTTGTAGCCACATTGGCTAAATCAGCCACATTAGCCTTGTTGGCCAAACTATTGGTCATAGTGGTGGCAAAATTTTGATCATTACCCAATGCATCAGCTAGTTCTTTCAGTGTATCCAATGTACTTGTTGCACCATTTACTAGATCTGAAACTTTATTATTAACATATGTTTCTGAGGCCAAACCCGTTATGCTAGGTATAGTTGGTTTGTTTAGTAGATCATTGTAGTCACCGCTAGTGGCAACTGCACTTAGGCTGCTTATATTAGCCTTGTTTGTATCAATTGTTTGTACATATGTTAAATCTGCCTTGCCTGCCAGTGTAGTTGTTAAGTTTGTAGCAAAGTTAGGATCACTGCCCAATGCATCTGCTAATTCTTTAAGTGTATCTAATGAAGGTATTGCACCATTAATTAAGTTGGTTACAGCAGTATCAACATAGTTAGTTGTTGCTAACCCTTGATCTACTGCAACACCACCTACCGTAGTGCCGTCACCTACATATAATTTTTTATTATCTGTAGTATAAATTAACTCACCTTGTGCAGGAGTTATTGTTAATCGTTCTGCGTTAGTTCCGCGTCTTATTTTAAATGCCATTTCTAGCTCCTTAAATCAATGTACCTGCATCATAGTCTGCATTAGCAGGTGAGTTTATTGTTCCGTTATCTACATCTGATACATGTAGTAACCATTCTAATCTATTTGTAATCGTTCTTGGTATAATTGTACCAAAATCAAATGGTAACAAATCACTTATACTATCTTCTAAAGTTCTAACGATTGGTGGTGTTAATAAATTATCAACATCACTTAATTCATTTACATCCTTGGGAATATCTGGTTTATTGATTAGATCATTATAGTCTCCACTGAATCCTCCTTCTAGTGGAGACCAAGTTAATGTGCCATCACCATTATTTTTTAAATAACCCTGTGCATTTGGTGGTAGGTTATTGTCGCTTAGATAAGGTAAATCTTCCCATTTTGCGGTTCCATTACCTATTTTAATTCTATTTGAATCAAGCTCAAAGCCTATTTCACCTTGTTCAAGTAGAGGTAATGCAGGACTGGCTGCTTGACTAGCAATCCAATTTAGTGCAGTATCCCTTCTTATCTTGATTCTATTGGCCATTTTAATATTTACCCTAAAGTACCTGCATCATATGCTACTGGAGTTGGATCTGCAATACTGCCCATGTCTATTGTACTTGCATAAAATAATAACTCAATAGGAGTTGTAACTACCTTAGGCATTATAGTACCAAAATCAAATGTTAGAGTTGTTTGATCACTGGTTCCCTGTAGACCCTGTAGCCCTTGTGTGGCAATGCCTGCTATACCCTGTAGCCCTTGACGACCCTGAATACCCTGTAAGCCCTGTGACCCAGTGGCAATATCAGAAAAGTTTTGATTGATCTTGTCAAAGGCCACACGCAATGGATCACCATCACCTTTATCTGCCCTGCCTAAATTAATCAAACGTATAGTCATTAGCATCTCCCCACAGCAATTTCTATTACACCAAATTCATTAGTATCTTTATCTTCTAAGGCCTTACCAATTATTGTTCCTACTTTAGGATCAATAGCTTTAATTGCATATCCTGCATTAGCACTGGTTGTTAATAAGTCTCCCTTGTTTACTTTACCTACCACCTTGCAAGGTACACGACCTTGTAGAGCAATGCACACACTATTGTTTATGTCTTTTAATTGATGATTCATAACATATGCAGGGTTTGTAGTAACTACACCCGCAACTCTGGTATCTGCAAAAATTTCTGTTGTAGTTGTTTCTGCTGTACCAGCGAATATTACTACGGTTCCAGATTCATATGTTCTGTCACTGGTGTAGTATTCTGCCAAGTCAGCATAGGTAGCTTGTAGAGTGCTTCCAGAAGTCAAAGTCCAAGCACCAGTAATAGTTCCTGTTGTTGTAGCTGCACCAGTGGTTATAACTCTAGTAGTTATATCTCCATTGATATTGATGCTCCATGTGCCACTAGCTCCAGTTCCATCTGCTTTAGGAGCTCCTAATGTACTATAGGTAATAGTTCTTGCTGTACTACCATCGAATAGAGTACCTGGAATATCACCACTTGTACCATCGTTAAATGTCAATGCATTATTAACATATCCTGCAGATCCTGCACTGGTGCTATAGCCAACATTCAGGTTAAGTGTAGCATCTGCAGATCCGTCTAAACTTACCGTACCACCAGCATCGCCAGTTACTGTGATTGTTCTAGCTTCGTGCCAAGCATTGGCAGTTGTGGCTCTTAGAGTGGCAGAAGTACCTGGAGTCCATTGTCCTTTGTAAGTTACTGGTGTTGAAGCATCAGCTGTACCGGTTGCATTTACAAATGTAAATCCATTTATTGTAGATCCACTAGTGGTAATTGCTGTACCACCTAGTGTTAAACTTAATTTAAATTCTGTAGACCCATTTGTTTCAATAATAAAATAGTTTGTACCACTATTATTATAATTTGGCAGTTGTAAATTACCTGTATTATTACCACTGATATTAATTCTACCACCTTCAACCAATGTTGCTGGATCACAGGTAAACACATTAGTTAATGCATTATAGGATGTAACATTTAATATTACGGTACCACTAATACTGATAATACTTACATTACCATTAGAATCAAGATTAGTAATTTTTAAATGGCCGTTAGCAGTACGCTTAACAAGGCTATTTGGGCTTACATTTATATTAATATTATTACTGCCAAATGTGCTTAATGCTTCTGTACTTTGTGGTCTGAAGGTGAATACATGATCCTGACCAATAGTACTAATGGAATTCATTGCATCATAACTGGCACGTTTGAGTATATTTTCTGGAGTAAGTTCTTGAGGATAATTGGCTGTAGTACGATCTAAATTACCTAATATTTTATTAGTTCCAATATTTTCTATTTCAATACGTGCTATGCCACCGTTTTTAATCTTAGCCCAACCATCTGTTACTTCAAAATTATCATCATCAAAACTAGCTAAACCACTAGCTGCCTGTTTATTACTAGCTGTACCTGTTGGGGCAGAATTACTTGCAGATGCTAAATTTAAACTTAATTTACTTTGCTCTATAGCTGCATCACTTTTAATGTCTGCGTTTACTATGGTATCAGATTTAATTTGTAGATCTAATTGAGCAAATTTTAGGCTGTGTACAATAGCGCCTACACTATGAGCGGCGGGATTAAGTTGTCTAAATTTTAAGTCATCGTCTGTAGATATGCTTAATCTTATTATACCATCTAATTGTTCTGCACCACTACCTGTAGTACGACCAGAGTATTGGAATATTTCAAGATCAATTAACACATACCCATTGTCAGGAAATAGGCTAGCATCAGCTATTTTTATATATGTTAGTCCACCTGTGGCTGGTATTGCTTCATTTAATGTTGAATTCAATGTACTTGAAACTGAAGCTTGTAGATCACCACCAATACTACTGGCCACTGCTTCGCCACTAGTGCTAGTAAACATCAATATTTCACCAGGACTTGATACGGTGGTCAGCACATCTTTTAGTTGTTTGAGACTGCTATATCCACTTACTTCAATATCAACATAATTTTTACTGGCTGCATCATTATCAGCAATAGGCATACCTAAGTCAGTGAGCCTATAATTGGCCCAACTAATATTACTAGTTGGTCCTTTTAATGGTGTATTGGCGTTACGTGCTATGAATCCAGGTGCCGCTGGGTATAATTCAGTAGCATCTAAATAAAAACCATTACGATCAACACCTAATCTACGATCAATGTATCCGCTAATGGCTGCTTCCGTGGGCACAGCATCTTCAGCTAGATCAACAAACTTATCGTCACTGCTGAATTCACTGATACTTATACCACGTTTAAATCCAATACCATCCAAATTACTTAGAGCAATACTAGCTGCAAATGTAACGGTACCCGTACCTTGGTCTACTGTGAAGAATCTACCAACTCTAAAGAAGCCATCTTGATCTGTACTAACATAGAATACACGGCCTCTACTACGTTCTTCAACTTCTCTAGCTTGACTGGGGTTTCTAGGATTGCCATAAATTTTACTGGGATAATTGCTGGTATTATAACCACCTGTACCTACATCTAAAAAGTCATGACCAGTGGCACGCATGGTGCTTATACGAACTGTAATGTTGGCGGTCTCATCTTTGGCCAAACCTGCACGTAAAATTAGGTCATTATCATTGTTTAATGTGAGATTAACACTGGGATTTAGACTACTTTGTAAACCAGATATAACAGGTGTATTGATATTCTGTAATGCTTGACCGTTGCTATCTAAATCACTTATTGTAATGTAGGCATAGTTTTGAGCAGTTATGGCAGTATAGGATGTAATTCTATGTATTTTTCCATCCCAGGCTGTAAGCATTTGACCAGTTTGTAATCTATTAACACTGATTGTGCTCGTTATTAAATTAATTGCAATTTTTAGATCACCGGCTGCATTACCTAAAGTTTTATTAATATCATTAGGATCTACTAGGCTTAGTCTATCTTTTTTAACTATTAATGGTATGTAGTTATAGGTAGCATCAAAAGTTAATATACTTTGATTAGCTGGTAGTGATTGGTTATTAGGTCCTTTAATATTGTAACTTATTACTCTATATACAGGAGCATTAGTATCATTAGCTGGATCACCTTCAAAGGTTAATGCTGTGCTAGGTCTAGTAGGATTAGTATCTAGAACATTGTTAAACTTAAAATTTTGTCCACTTCTAATAATTACTTTATCACCGTCATTTACATCTGCTGCTAGTCCACCAGTACTGGTATCATTATTACCTGCTGTGTTAAAGTTAAGCCTAATAATACCAGGTTCAATCGTTTGTATATTGTTCATTTCATAGCGTACAATGCCAATGATTGGGCCATGATTTATTTCAACTATACTAACATTGTATGGTAAGAAGGAATAACTTTCTACATAAATGAATAATGCTTTTTCTAAACCTGTATTAGTTAAGTTGTTAGTGCCTGTATTTCTTTTTACAATCTTAGCTACCTGCATACTATGATCAACAAGATTAACTTGATCAGGTATTTCTAATGGATCACTACCTGCTGCAATTAATCCATATTCACCATTTGCAGTGCTACTATTAAGACTACGAATTTGACCACCATTGTTACTGAACATACCAGTCCAGCAGTAATAACTAAACACACTAACACATTCACTTAACCCATTGTTATTTGTTACTATTCCATAACCTAAATCATTGACCTGTGTATAATCATTACTGAGCATACTGGTGTTACCTGGTGTAATTAAAGTTAATTTAGGTGGATTTGTAGTTAATGGTGTAAGTGAATCTAATACAAGTACAAAGGTAGGATTGGCTAGACTATTAGCACTATCTATGCCGTTATTAATAGTTGTTTTTACATTATCCAGTAGTGTAGCAATGTTACCTTGGCTACCAAATGTCCCTGATCTACCAGTAATTTTTACTTGTGAGACTTGGGTTTGTAATTCTGTAACGGGTTGATTGATAATAACAGCAGCACTAGTTTCTTTAACATAATTAATCATGCTGATTAAAAGAGGTTTTACATCACTAGAGTAGCGTAATTCTTCTGTGCCTGGATTAAAAAACCTACGATTAGCATCTAAAGTTCTACTATTTCCGCCATACACAACATCAAATGTAATTGCATCAATCAACCTATTAATATGTCTAATAATATCTTCAACTGGATATTTTAAACCAGGATAACTGCTGTTAAGATATGTTATGCATTGAGTTTGAATGAATAGTTTGTTGGCTATTAATAAATCTCTTGCGTTTACATCACTACCAGATTCAGGTACATAACTATCTACTTTATATCTCTCTCCATCTATAAAAAATGAGCATGGAGTTTGTGGTGATTTAGGGATTCCACTTATTTTAATTTGAGTATTAGTTATTTTTTGTATAACCGTTGCAGTTAAGTTTCCTGCAAATCCGTCAATATATTGGCCGCCTCTGAATGATTTAGTGTTTATGCTACCTGCAAAACTACCACTTTGTTGGCAGTATGGACTCTTTGTTAGTATTTGACCATCTGGATCTAATACCATCATAAAGCCACCATGCCCTTGGCAAGTTATTTGTCGTATAATAGCACTATCATTACAAAGGAAAACATCTAGGTCTTTATTATTTTTTGGTGTATTATAGTCACTATCAAAAGCATAGACTATTTTGTTTATCATATTGCTAATAATAGTCTTTATAGTTAAATCAGCTGTGGGTATAATTGTATTATTGATATAACTGGCAATATAGATTAACCCTTGCAAGCATCTTGAACTAAGTGTCACACCATAATAAGATTCTTGTATATCATATATCTTTTTAATGCCACCATGTTCTAGATCATAAGCTATAGCATCTACAATATATCCTGTATCACGTTGAGATTTAGCAGCTTCAATAGTTGTTAAAAGAGGCCCTGAGGATTCAATCTCGTCTATTACTGCATTTTGTATAGCAGTCTTGGCTGCTAGAATAGCATTGGCCTGTGTAGTATATGAACCTAAATTTGTATAAATTAAACCACGATCTATTGGTTTATTAGGTTGTTTCAAGTAATGATAACCATACCATCCAATAAGATTAGGTTCAAATTCTGTACCACCTGTGGCAATACCCAAGCTATCAAATTCACTATTTCTAAAGAACCATGTATAAATCCAAGGGCTTTGACTGATACGATCATGTGGTCTAATCAATACTCTTCTAAATTCATCCCCAACTAGAGCAGTATTACTAGGTACCTTAATTGGATAATCTTCTTCATATATACCACTTTCTATGTGTATGGTAATATGTAAACTTTTTACTGGATCACCGAATTCTATATTTTCACCTAATAGAAATTCGCCTTTAATTTGTTGCAGATCAACGTAGTCTGCATTAGGTTCAGTGGCATAATCATAAATTATACCTGTGGCTCCACTTATTCTACCTCGGACTAATTTACCAGGAATTATTTCTATTGTAGGACTATTACCTTGATCTACTGGTCCCCCATTATTATTACTAAATTTAACTCTGGCCAATCCATTTGAAGATGGCGGAGTGAACTCAGTCACTATGCTTAGGTCAGTTTGAGTGACACCACTAACAATTCTGCTAAAACTAATTAACTGTCTATAAGGTCCTGGCTCTAGAGCAGCATTATTCATCATGTGTTCTGCTACTTCACAGGCCTTGCCTACACTCTTAAATGCATATGCCCATGCTCTTCCTTCTTTACCTATAGGAGTATCTGTTTGATTATCATTTCCATTAGTACTAACATATAAATTAACGGTGCTAGCAAAACTACTATTGTCAACATAATACTTGGTTGCTGCTTGCAGGTCATCAGGATTGTTTGGAGTACCTACGCCCTGTAAAGGAAATGGATGGTCGTGCAGCATTAAAGTGCCTTCCATCTTATCGCCTTGACGTCTTAGAGTGCTTTTACGTGGTAGTACTTCGTTGCTTAACCAATTACCTTCTAAATTAGGATTGTAAAATGCATCTCTGAATTGTTGAAATCCTGTATATCCACTAAAGTTTAATTTGTTTGAACCATTTATAGCATCTATAAAGGTAGGATGTACACTGAGTTGATTAGCATTAACATATTTTAAAAAGTATACTGGTTTTACTTTACCTGTGCTTGATCCACTGGTTATACTGCTACTACCACCATCAATAGTATTGGCAAATATGGTGGTTCCAGGTGTGCCACCATCAATTATTTCTGTGGTAATGGATGTTGGTCCACCACCTTCAACTGGTACATTACTGCCAAAACCTACTAGTGAGCTGGTATTGGTCAATGTAAAAATTTCGCCTACACGATTTCTCAAAGCACCTAGTAGAGTAAAGTCTGTATTTCCTAGTTCTTCAATTCTAAATGAACGACCTATTATAAAATAGGTACTATTTGTTACATCAATTATAGGAATCAGCCCAGCTGCCGGTACACCGCCACTATAATAAACATAGCTTGCACCATCAAAAGCTGTATCAAAACCATGACCAACTACCACAGCATTATTACTAACACTATTAGTGACTTCTAATGTATATGCATTTATATTAGTAGGTTCATCACGTACTCTGATCTGGCCTGATATGCTGGAACTTCCACCACTTTTTCTAATATAATTTTGATCACCATAACCTTTGGTGATAACAATATCATTGATACCGATTGGATCTTCCGGATGTACGCTATTAAAAATATCTACAGCCAGTGCGTTAGGGGATGCAACATTGGCTATGGGAAATCCTTTGGCATTCAATGGTCCTGCAAGTTGTGGTGTTTCATCACTATCAAGACTGGTACCAATAGCACGGATATTGATTTTATCTTCAGTATATTGAACACTAATACTGGTACCACCATCAAGTACTCTATCAACGAGTCTTATGCCAGTGCCAGTGTTTATTGTGCTAATTATTGTATTTTGATTGTTAACGGTGACGTCACTAAGGTCTTTAAAACCAATAGTGTCACCTTGATTAAAGACTGCGTAAATTTCTTTAAAGTTATCGTTTACTTTTCTAAAGGCTTCACGGATACTATCGCCCGTACCATCATTACCTACAACACCAATATCAACTTCTTGTCTAGCCATATTTTATCTCTTAGACACTAAAGCTACTTCCACAGCCACAGGTAGTTGTAGCATTTGGATTGCGTATAACAAATTGTTCGCCTTCCAAGCTACTTTTGTAATCAATTTCAGCACCCTCTAAATACTGCATACTCATTGAATCCACTAATACTTTACTGGTACCAATACTAAATTCCCAGTCATCTTCTGCTTTATCCTCGTCAAAGGTAAAACCATAACTAAAGCCACTACACCCACCACCCTGTACAAATGTTCTGAGGCATAGGTTAGGATTGTTTTCTTCTGCTAGTAATTCAAGTATTTTTTTCTCTGCTGATTCACTGATCTTTATCATAATTTTATTTATCAAATGGTTTTTATAATCTTAATGCAAGTAAATAAACAATGTTTATTGAAATAAATTATCAGGAACATGTTTATACAAGGTCTAGTAAGAACGGTCTAGTTCATAGCTATACTAGAAAACTGGCCATTATTACTTTTAGATGCGATAATTGTAACTGCATATTTACTAGGCCTAGGTCTAAAATGGATCCAAAAAGACTTAGCAACAATTATTTTCATGTATGTGCTAATTGCGATAATAAAAGATTCGCTCAAAAAAAGAGAATAGAACGCAGAGATATTTGGGATATGAAAGCCAGCAGCCTAGAAGATATAAGCAAATTATAAATTTGGATATATACTACTATATCGGTTTACTGATATCAAAGGAGAATATTATGCTTAGAAAACTAAAAGAATTGTTAGGTTTTCCCACAGATGCAGAAAAAGCAGCCGCTAAAACAGATACTCCTAAAGTATTTGTTGACGGTCATGGTGATGTTAGAGAGGTTGTTGCCCCAGTCAGTTCAACCGAACCATTTCCATTTCCCAAAGGCGATAAGCCAGAAGCTAAAGTAGAAAAAAAGCCTAGGGCAAAACGTACACCAAAAGCTGAACCAGCAGCAAAGGCTCCTGCAAAGAAGCCCGCTGCTAAGAAAACTGCCGCTGCTAAGAAGCCTGTAGCCACTAAGAAGCCAAGGCAAACTAAAGCTCAGTAAAGTGTTTGTGTAGAGCAAAGCTGGCTAGATTTTTAGCCTTGCTTTCAACCATTAGATCAGCCCAATCCCAGTGTGTATAGGCCCAGTCATTTACGGCCTTGTTCCACATAAAGTCACTATGGGCTCTTAGTTTTTGACGCTTGTGACCAGATTCTAACAATGCTGTTAGGTCTGGTTTAGTGTCTACACAATGATCTGTTAAAATATTTTCGCGACTAACGCTATAATGGCAAACAGGGCGC
>Ga0129333_10006726_pt1 | contig 10863 bp, 22 predicted proteins | sample CPB6_08_DNA_FD_94474 | JGI IMG/M metagenome (GOLD analysis project Ga0129333, IMG submission 94474) | Freshwater to marine salinity gradient microbial communities from Chesapeake Bay, USA - CPBay_Sum_0.6_0.8_DNA | ecosystem: Environmental > Aquatic > Marine > Coastal | place: USA: Chesapeake...
ACAAGGTTTTCATTGAGTGCATCGCCCTTCAGTTGCATCATCAGATTACTAATCATAATCTGATTCATATCAATTAGAATCATTTAATCCTCGTCGTCGTAATCCTCATAGTCTTCAGAATTCTCAAAGCGAACTGCTACAATTTCATCAGGAATCAGTTGACCGTTCTCATCAAACATTTCAGGATGCATTGGTTGAATCCTGTTCTTGTTGAGGAATGCATAGACGATATCGTTGCCGAACCATCCAAGCATGAAACCGATGACAAATGAACCGATGATACCTATCCCACTGAAGAATAGGATGTATGGTGTTGCTGACTCCATTTTACTGCTCCCTTGTTGGTTTGTCAACCTCCCAAGAAAACTCCAGATGTAAATGGAATGTTCTGCGTAGGAGGTTGAGTGTTTTACTCAGTTTAAATCCATGTCTAGGTTTGACTTTATCAACCCTCCTACGCAGCATGAATTCTATACCCTTATTTATTTGCTGTTGCCGTCGCTTTCTTTTTGTTTTTACTGCCTGGTTTTCTCCCTCTTCGTTTAGATTGCTCATACTTATTAGCATCCTCCATAATCTTTTCAAGGTATTCCTTTACTTTCCTTGCGCGAGGTTTTCCCATCCATCCATATGATTCCCGAACAAATGCTGCTCGATCACCTCCTTCAAGATACATTTCGATTTCTTCAATTTGATAGATAATTGCTGCGCCTAACGATGAATTAATAAACTCAACAATTATATCTTTTTTAAAGTTTTCTCCCTGAAGATACTCATAAAAATTTAACTGATACTTTTCTTGAGTGAATGCAGTATCAATTGCTGTATTTACAATATCGAAAATGTCTTCAAGTGATGCCATTATTAATCCTTTTTAGAACTACTGACTAAACCTTTTTCAACAAACAATTTAACTGTTTCAACCAATCCTCCTACAGGATTCTCATCAATAACAACAAAAGGAAAATTGTTAATCGAAGGATACAATTGGTGAAACTCTTCCACTGTCATGTTTTCTTTATCGACAATAATTTCTTTATATATTACGTCAGCCCTGCGAAACAATTCTTTTAGATGTTTACAATGACTGCACCATGGCAAAGTATATGCTACTATTTCCATCAGATTCCCCTATAAACAACAGTAAATATCGGTTCCTTTGATTCTAGCGCATCCGCCATGAATCTGCAAGCAACATCTGGATTGGTGTGATCACCACAAGTAAAAATATCCACAGCAGCATAACCTTTCTCAGGCCAGGTGTGGATACTAATATGACTTTCTGATAGCAGGCAAACAGCAGTAATTCCCTGTGGCGTGAATTCGTATTTAACTTCTTCAATCAGTGTTGCGTTAGCGTGTTCTACTGCTTGCCTAAGGGAAGTGCTAATAAAATTTGAATCATTCAAGAGGTCTACATTACACTCACATAACTCTGCGATGTGTTGCACACCTAGCACTTCTTTAACCATCAAAGTATCTCCAATATTGTTGAGTATTTATTCCCAATAAAAAAGGGGGATTGCTCCCCCTAGTGTATCAGGTTTTACCTAATGTGTCAACCAATTGCAGGTGCGGTAAGAGCAACAGGAGTTGCACTAGCAGCAGCAAGGTCAAGAGGGAAGTTGTGAGCGTTACGCTCGTGCATCACTTCAAAACCGAGGTTAGCACGGTTGAGGATGTCTGCCCAAGTGTTGATAACACGGTGCTGACTATCGAGCAGCGACTGGTTGAAGTTGAATCCGTTGAGGTTGAACGCCATTGTTGAAACGCCCAAGGCAGCAAACCAGATACCGACAACAGGCCAAGCAGCAAGGAAGAAGTGTAGCGAACGAGAGTTGTTGAACGAAGCATATTGGAAGATCAAACGACCAAAGTAACCATGAGCAGCTACAATGTTGTAGGTTTCTTCTTCTTGACCGAACTTGTATCCATAGTTTTGTGATTCGTTCTCAGTCGTTTCACGAACGAGTGAGCTTGTGACCAGAGATCCATGCATAGCAGAGAAAAGAGAACCGCCAAATACACCAGCCACCCCAAGCATGTGGAAGGGGTGCATGAGGATATTATGTTCCGCCTGGAAAACAAGCATGTAGTTAAATGTTCCACTAATGCCGAGCGGCATAGCATCAGAGAAGGAACCTTGCCCAAAGGGATACACGAGGAACACTGCAGAAGCAGCAGCAACGGGTGCGCTGTAGGCAACACAAATCCAAGGACGCATACCAAGTCGGTAAGAAAGTTCCCATTCGCGCCCCATGTATGCATAGATACCAATCAGGAAGTGGAAGACGACCAATTGGAATGGCCCACCATTATATAGCCACTCATCGAGAGAAGCAGCTTCCCAGATGGGATAGAAGTGAAGACCGATTGCGTTTGAAGAAGGAACAACAGCACCAGAGATGATGTTGTTTCCATACATGAGTGAACCAGCTACAGGTTCACGAATGCCGTCGATATCGACAGGAGGAGCAGCAATGAAAGCAACGATGAAACAAATAGTAGCGGCGAGAAGGGTAGGAATCATTAGAGTTCCGAACCAACCGACGTAGAGACGGTTATCGGTAGAAGTTACCCACTCACAGAATTGTTCCCAAGTGTTACTTCCACCACGCTGTTGAGCGATAGTAGCAGTCATAGTTAGTAAGACAGTTAGGTTTACATGAATTGTTAAGGAATGTTTCGTTTCCTTAACACTTATTTATAATAGCACGGTTAACCGCACCTGTCAAGCCCCTTATAAATAAATCAGATAAATAGACAACTTTTCACGGATTTCGTGTAATGGCAAATCGCTTCCCGCTAATCGTCAACTCAGCAACCAAAAAGATCGAAGAATTGATTGCTGGTGACAACTTAGATCTAAGTAATAATGGTGTTGTAGCAAACAACACACTAGGAACTAGTGGTCAATATCTTAAAACAAATGGAACTACTGTTGTTTGGGATAATCCTGGTGATGTTTACCTAACTACAAACCAAACAATAACAAATAAAACTATTGAATCTAGTTTCTTATCTGGAACTACAAATACATTTACAAATATTCCAAACTCTGCCTTAATTAATAATTCAATTACCGTCAATGGCGTTGCTATTGCATTAGGTGGAAGCGTAACAACTCCAGATAACAACACAACTTATGCAATTTCTGCACAAGATGGTGCTGCTGGTAAAAAAATTATTCGTTTAACATCAGGCGGTAATTTTGGATCTGGTGTTGATGATGATGTTACTTTAGTAGCGGGAACTAACGTAACATTAGCAAGAGCTGGCGACGAAATTACTATTAACTCAAGTTATATTGACACCAATACCATCACTAGAGTTGCTGCTAGTGGTGGTAATTTAGTATCTGGAGATGTTACATTATCTGCTGCCAACTCAAACATCACTATCTCACAAGTTGGTAATACAATTTCTTTTGCAACACAAGATAATAATACTGTCACCAGACTAAGAGGAACTACATCTGGTTCATATGTTTCTGGAGATCTTCAACTACTTGCTGGTGCTAACGTTACTATTGCTCAAGGAACAGCACCGAATACAGACTTCACGATTTCTTCTCAAGATACTATCACTAGAGTAAGAGCAACTGGTGGTGCTTTATTAACGGGAGATGTTACGTTTGCTGTCAATACTGCGGGAACAACAACACTGGGAGCAAACGGAGTATATACAACAACTGGTGCTGCTTCTATTACACAATCAGGAAGCACCATAACAATAGATGCAACATATGATAACACTGTTACTAGTCTGAAAGCAAATACAGAAGCAGATGGCAACGCTAAAACTGGTATAGTATCATTCACTGGAAGTGGAGCAACAACTGTTTCCCGAGCAGGAAATATTTTTACAATAAGTTCAACTGATAACGATACCACATACAGTGCCAGTAATGGATTAGCATTAAGTGGAACAGTTTTCTCATTAAAAAATAATGCTAACTTAACTAACGCAAGAGTCGTTAAATGGGATACAGGAAATAATCAATTCATCAACAGTATAATTGCTGACGATGGTTCAACTGTAACTGTAAATGGAGACCTTAGAGTTACTGGAGCTACATCAACAATTGAATCTCAAACATTGGTTATTGCTGATGCACAAATTGAACTTAGAAGAGGAAATAGTTTAACTGGTGCCGATGGTGGTATTCAAGTCAATCGAACCACCAACAATCTAGGTCTTGTTCAAACATATGCAGCACTACAATGGTTTGAAAATGGAGGTTATTGGAGAACCTATGATGGTTCTGTTTCTCAACGATTAGTAACCGAAGGCGAAACACAAACTCTTACAAATAAAACTCTAACATCACCAACACTGACAACACCTACCCTTGGCGTTGCATCAGCAACCACAATTAATGGTCTATCTATTTCACAAACTGTCAGTGGTGTTCTTACGATTGCGAACAGTAAGACATTTACTTGTAACAATACATTAACATTCAGTGGAACTGATAGTTCTATTGTTGGTTTTGGTGCTGGTGGAACAGTTGCTTATACCAGTAACAAATTGTCGGCATTTGCAGCAACAACTTCTGCAGAACTTCGCGGTGTTCTCAGTGATGAAACTGGAACTGGCGTTGCAGTATTTGGAACATCACCAACCATCACTACAAGTATTCTAACTGGTAGCACATCGTTCAGTGTATTCAATACAACTGCAACAACCATCAATGCTTTTGGTGCTGCTACCTCTGTTATCATTGGTGCCACAACAGGAACAACTAGAATCAGAAACAACTTACAAGTTGATGGCAACATGACCTTCGGTGATGTTGTAGGAGATACATTAACGATCAACGGAACAACAACATTTGCTAACTCTGATATCAACATTCGTAGTTCATCACCTATTGCTGTTGGTAGAGGTGGTGGTGATGTAGCATCTAACACCAGGGTTGGTTTCAATGCATTAAACAGCAACACTACTGGTTCACAAAACACAGCATTAGGTTATGAATCAGCACTCACTATTAATAGTGGAGCTGGTGTGGTTGCTGTTGGTTATAGAGCACTTCGCTCAGCAAGCACAGGTCAATATAACGTTGCTATTGGTAGAGATGCATTAACTGGATTATTACTTGGTGAAAGAAACGTAGGTATTGGTGCAAATAGTTTAGAAGGAAACACAACTGGTAACGATAACGTTGCTATCGGTCACTATGCTGGAGCTGGTGCTACTGGCAGTGGCAACGTATTGATCGGACCAGCACCAGATGGAAATAACACTAACGTTACTCACACACCACCAACACCATCTGGTAACAACCAGTTAGTCATTGGTTCTGGCACTGGAACATGGATTCGTGGTGATAGTAACTTTGATATTACACTACCACAAAATGCAAACGTTGGTGGTAACTTGACAATTAGTGGAACATTAGTAGTAAATGGAACTACAACTACAATTAACACTAACGTATTAACTGTTGATGACAAAGAGATTACTCTAGGTGATGTTGCCGCAACAACATTTACCGCAACAATCACTAGCAACAGTCAAAACATTACTGCTATCACACCAGTCACAGGATTGATTCCTGGCATGGTTGTTAGTATCACAACTAATGGTCTAAGCGTTCCTGCTGGAACTGTAATCAATAGCATTACAAACAACACTGCTGTTCTTTCCAACCCAGTTACAGGTTCTTCTGGCACCGCAACGTTTAGTGCTCAGGGTGCGACTGATACCACAGCCAACGGCGGCGGTATTCGTATCAAGGGAACGACTGATAAGACTATTCAATACACAGATGCTACTACAGCATTTGCATCATCTGAGCACTTTGACCTCGCAACTGGTAAGCAATACAGAATTGGTAACGTTCAGATTGCTAATGGTTTGACATCTACACTCGGACCAACTAGCGGAACATGGAGTTTGGGTGCTGGTGTTACTGGTTCAAGTTTGACATCAGTTGGAACTTTAGGATCACTTACTGTAACTGGAGCAATTACTGCTAACGGTGGTATTAATCTCGGTGATAATGACAAGGCACAGTTTGGTAATGGAAATGATTTACAGATTTATCATGATGGAAGTGATAGTTATATTACTGATGTTGGAACTGGTGATCTAATAATTAAAGGTGCTAATCTAACTCTTACTTCAGACACAGTAAATATTAATAACGCAGCAAATACAGAAAACCTAATTCGTGCTTTTGGTAATGGTGCCGTAGAACTCTACTATGACAACTCTAAGAAGTTTGAAACTACTAATACTGGTATTAGTGTAACTGGAAATACATCTGCTTCTGGATCAATAAATGGTGGAACTAATACTTTCACAAAAGGAAATCCAAATGAAGCTGGTCAAATTTACTTAGATAATGGAACAACTGATACTCCTGGTATTCACTTCTATTACGGAAACAATACAAACTTTGGTATTGATGCTGGCGTTTTAAGTGCTGGCGAAGAAGGAATGAGATTTGTTAAAAATCTTGGAGAAGTAGGAGGAACTGTATATGGTAGTTTCTCAGATCAAACCAGCGATTTCAAAATCCATGCTGGCAACCTAGTCATCGGAACATCTGGCAAAGGTATTGACTTCTCTGCTAATGCCAACGCCGCTGGAATGACTAGTGAGTTGTTAAATGATTATGAAGAAGGAACTTGGACTCCAGATTTTAGCAGAGAAACTGTAGGAAATTTAGTTGTTAATTATACTAGTAGAGCTGGAACATATACTAGAATTGGTAATGTAGTTAGCATTAGATTTAAAATTAGAATTGGTAGTATTTCATACACAACTGGTTCAGGAGGATTTGTAATAAACGGATTACCTTTTGCTTCTAATAACCCAGGAGATGATCATATTGGAGTTAGTGTTACCGCTTATGAAAACTTACCAATAGGTTCCACAGAACAATTAATCAATGTTATAGATGACAACGCTACTAGAATAAGATTACTTAAATCCCAAAACAACGCAGGATGGGATAATGTAAGTATTGCTTCTGGAACAACTGGAATAGGAATATATGCTTCTTTTACATATTCTGTATAATAAATAACTCTGCCTAAACCTGTTTAGTTCGGAGAATTACCCTAATGGCACTAGAAGAAGTATCAGTAGTAGATAAAGTTGAAGTTCTACTCAACGGATCTATTCAAGTAAGAAGAAGGGATCAAATCCTCAAAGATGGTGTAGAAATTGCTGCTACCTATCATCGTCACGTTGTTGTTCCTGGTGATGATGTAAGCAACGAAGATCCTAGAGTTGCTGCTATCGCTGCTGCTACGTGGACAGAAGAAGTAGTTGCTGCTTATCAAGCATCTCTACCGCAACCAGAGACAACTGAAGAATAAAAAAGGGGGCATATGCCCCCTTTAAAGTATCAAAAGATTCCAGGAATAATCTGACCAGTCATCAGATAGGAACCGACACCAGCAACGAAACCAATCATTGCCAGACGAGCGTTGAGGATCTCAGCCTCAGGGGTAAAACCAAGCTTCATTTTGTTTCTCCTTGGTAGGGGTGTTGTTGTTTAAGGTTTGGATCTGGTTTAGAATCCACTTTTTCTTTTACAGGTTTGATGACAATGAACTTGTCATTCTTTAAAGTGCCTGCCACTTTTACTTCAAGTTCTAGATCATTCCAATCTAAACTTTGAAGGGCAACTCCAAGTTGCCCAAGCATTCCAGCACTCACAGGTTCTCTTCCTGCTCAGTGAGGATCACACAATCAGACTTAGGATATGCCACACAGAGGAGAGCAAATCCTTCTGCCATCTGATCATCATCAAGGAAAGATTGTTCTTCATTATCAATCTCACCAGAAATAACCTTGCCTGCACAGGAGGAGCAAGCACCTGCCTTACAAGAATAAGGAAGGTCAATGCCTGCTTCTTCAGCAGCTTCAAGGATGTATTGATCTTCAGGGCACTGGATCACATTCTCAGTGCCATCAGGTGAACGCAGGGTAACAGAATATGTCATTAGTATGTTTCACAAAGTTTTTCTACGGATGCTGCCAGTAAAACAAAAAAGGCAACAGAGGTCATTGTAAACGTAATCTCAGCCATTGTCAATCACCTATCAGAAGATTCCGAAGAAAAGTTTGCCAGTGCTGACATAAGAAATAAGACCAGCAACAATGCCGACCATTGCCCAGCGCCCATTATATTTCTCCTTTACTTGGTTAGGTGTATCCATACCATAGTTTTCGTAATACATGGTAGGTTCTTTGGCAAACATATTCTGTTGACCAAACTCATTAGTCGTAGTAGTCATGGTTTTGTAACGAATCTTTACATAGTATATAGTATTGTAAAGCGTTTGTCAAGCCCCCAGTCTGTCAGCAAACCCTGATAAGCATTTGCACCTACTAAATAGCTCGTTATACTATACACGTATGAGGTATATTCATATTTGTCTACTGCTTTGGAATGGTAGAACCGAATGGAGAACTATTCCATGGGGCAAAAAACACCTTGATTTTCACAGAAAACATGGTGATATAATACTGTATAGAGAGTAAACTAATGTATAACTTATCAAGCAAAGACGTTAACAGAATCATCACTGCTTGTAAACACTATGCTTACCATGAGACAGGTAGTGATTGGATGCACGATGAATACATCGGAATCATCGAAAAACTTTGCACTTACTTAGAGCAGAACTTTGATGATGACACACAAAAACCTTTAGAATGTTACATTCGTGTAAAGAAAAATGACTCATCTGATAGTTGAAATCTTAAATAATCAAATCAGTTTGGGCATACTCTGCTTTGCCCTTGTTATGTTTCCCATTATTGGTATCGCTAAAATCCATGACACAAGTAACGAAAGAAGAAGTGAAGGAGATGATTGATGATGCAATACGAACACATAATCGTAATGCTTCGATTATCTCAATGTGTGTTGGCTGGGTTGTTTTGTCTCTTTTTGCTGAAGGTCTGCTTCGACTCATTGGAGTAATACCACCTCTACTACCATGGCTCAACATTACCCTGAAATAATCGGGATCGTTTTCCTATTGGTGTTTGCTGCTACGATGTTCTATCAAGGAACCTGTATCATGAAAGGGCAGCGTGGATATTCTTTGAGAGATTATCTCAAACAGGATAGCACAAACATGCGTAAAAGAATAGAAGAACTATTAAAAGACAAATGATAGTATTAACCGAAGAGGATTTAAAGGAACTGCATGAGAGAGTTCTTCAACAAAAAATGGATGAACTCTTTGAAGAACCATCTACTTACGAAGACGAAGATGAGTAACTTGCCTTGGGGAGTTATTAGTATTCTTGGAATCGGATTAGCAGGAACTCTCTATATTATCTATTACATATTAAAACTAGCAAATGAGGAAATGAAAGATGAACCACCTCGTCATTAGTAGCTTACTTTTGTTTGCATCTATAGCATCATTTATTTACTGGGGTCTTAACAATGCATACCCACAATGCTAAATAATCCTATATGGAAACTACATATGCTTTCTACACAATATCGTCTTCGACTGGAAGCAATCTGTCAGAAAATTGCACAGCACGAAGAAGTATCTCTTGAAGACATGATTTGGGCAGAAAAACTTGCAAAAGCAAATAGAACAGCAGCAACTATTCTGAGACAAGCAAGAAGAACTGCAGAAAATCCCGACATGAAGGAGGGAGATATGGATGATTTTTTGAATCAACTTGACATTGGTGGCACTGGTCACGAACGTTTCGGTAAACGTGGATTTGATAGCGTCGATGATATGGTTGATTGGTGGACTAAAGATAAACCTGATGACTGGAGGCAGCGTGACTGAAGACAACGACAAATGGAATAGAGGTTTGGATTTGTTTATTGAAAGCGTTCACAAACCAGACCACGAGCTAAGACAATGTGCTCACAATCAAAAATGCTATCACGAGTTGATGCATATTCGCCAAGCAATGATTGATTACTTACACACTCTACGCAAATAAAAAAGGGGGCATATGCCCCCTTTCGTTTTATTTAATTGAAGCAAGTTGAGCTGCCTTACGACGTTGCTCTTTTTGTTTCTGCTCTTTGATGAGCTGAAGGAAGTTCAGTTTCTGCATCACTTGTGCCCCTCCTTTACATACTTAACACCGCGATAGGTTTCGTTGTATTGTTGGGGTTGCTGCATCATTTGTTGTTGATACTCTAAACGCTTTTGCGTATCGTATTCAACGCCACGATATACTACTTTAGACATAGGGATTCTCCTTAATGGTTAGGTTAAAGAGCGTTCCTTCAGTCGGCTTTTGCGTCTATGTTACACTTCTTTGGCGTTACAATTTTTAATTCATAAAGCAAATCATTTTTTAACTGAGGCGTCATTTGAGGATGAGAAGAAACTCTTCCCCAAATTAATTGTGCCTGTAAACAAGTTAAAACGAGTGCTTCCATAGATGAACGTCCCGTTCCGAGTCGGCTTACTTCCGTCGCATATAGCGATGAACGTATTAGTATTTATGTCAGGATTTGGTAACATAAGATACCAAACACTCTCTGTAGGATTTGAACCTACGACACCTTGATCCGTAGTCAAGTGCTCTAATCCGCTGAGCTAAGAGAGTATAGTTCTGAGGGTAGGGATCGAACCCACGAATGTCGGAACCAAAACCCGATGCCTTACCGCTTGGCTACCTCAGAATGAGTGGAACCGACAAGATTTGAACTTGTGACCGCTCGGTTATCAGCCGAGTGCTCTACCACTGAGCTACGATTCCAGAGTATTCCTAACGGGATTTGAACCCGTGCTGCCACCTTGAAAGGGTGGTGACCTAACCGCTAGTCGATAGGAACACGACGACTCTAACGGGATTTGAACCCGTGATACTACCGTGACAGGGTAGCGTGATAACCGCTTCACT
>Ga0129333_10006727_pt1 | contig 10862 bp, 8 predicted proteins | sample CPB6_08_DNA_FD_94474 | JGI IMG/M metagenome (GOLD analysis project Ga0129333, IMG submission 94474) | Freshwater to marine salinity gradient microbial communities from Chesapeake Bay, USA - CPBay_Sum_0.6_0.8_DNA | ecosystem: Environmental > Aquatic > Marine > Coastal | place: USA: Chesapeake Bay...
AAGTTACTCAAGTCCGTCACCACAACCACCACAACTGGTGACTCTACCGTAGCAATTCCATCAGATTTCCTAGAATTACGGGATCTGTATTTAGGTGGGAATCCTCGTATTTCGGTTTCTTACTTATCACCATCTGCTTACACACGAGATGCACAGGCCGAAGTCTCTGGCAAACCTGTGTTTTACACAATGCTCGGACAAGAGTTTGAGTTTGCACCAATTCCCGACAAGGCTTACACGGTTGAATTGCTGTATTACTTCAAACCCACCGCAATGTCCGATAACGTGGCATCCAACGAGTTTCTAGCAAACTACCCAGATGCTTTGCTTTATGCCTCTTTGCTAGAGGCAGAGCCGTACCTGATGAATGATGCCCGCATGACCGTGTGGTCAAGTATGTATGACCGAGCAATCAATAACATCAACGGCTCAGATCAGAATTCTGAATACGCTGGCGTCCCACTTTCAATGTCCGTAACCACGAGGTAATCATGGCTGAAATGTCGAATTATTTGGAGAACGGATTGCTAAACGCAGTTCTCCGCTCTACTTCTTACACATCCCCTACGACCGTCTATGTTGGTCTGTATACGAGCGATCCTGGCGAAGGAAACACAGGGACCGAGTGCTCTGGTGGGTCGTATGCCCGCAAGTCTGCGACCTTTAACGCACCGTCTAACGGCGTTTGCACAAACTCGGCTGCGGTAGAGTTTGATCAAGCAACAGGGTCTTGGGGGACCGTGGGTTATGTAGGTCTGCTTGATGCAATCACCTCTGGAAACCTGCTTTTCTACACAGACTTAACGACTTCCAAAACCATTGAGAACGGCGACATCTTCAAGATTGCTGCTGGCTCATTAAGCGTTACATTGGCATAAATGGCTTTAACTCTAGAGGAACTTGACCAACTCGGCACTCTAGAGTCGATGCCGCAGTACCCGTTGGATGCAACGTGGTCCTTGGATAAAGTTTGCGGTCCTTGGTCGCTAGATGCGATGGACGCATTTGGCACGCTGGATACCATCAATCTTCAGATGGATTCAGATGCCTGGAATACTGCCTGTATCTACTTTGACGCACCAGCAAGCATTTCCGCGACAGGAACTTTGAGTGCTTCAGCACAACGTGAGCGACAGGGACAAGCCCTAATCACGGCATCAGGCGCAATGCAAGCAGGTGCATTTGCAATTAGATCTGGTCAGGCGCTTATAACCTCATCAGGCACAATGGTTGCCGTGGGTAGTTTAATTCGTACCGCAAGCGCAGACATCTCTGCGACCGGAACCATGTCTGCAAGCGGTAACCTAGTGCGTTCGGCAGAAGCATTGATCTCTGCAACAGGTTCTATGTCGGCAAGTGCCTTCAGGATTACCGAAGGCGTGGCAACAATATCTGCAAGCGGTACGGTTAGCGCAACCCCGCAAAGGGTACGGACATTTGAAGGGCTAATCTCTGCAAGCGGAACACTCAGCGGAGAAGGAATACGAATCCGCACAAGCTCGGGCAGTATGTCTGCCACGGGGTCAATGTCTGCTGTGGGTGGATTTGATGCTTCAGGGCAGGCACTTATTACCGCCACGGGAAGTATGTCTGCGTCTGCCAACGCTGTATTTGCAGGCCAAGCACTTATTTCCGCTACCGCAACCGTGGCGGCAAGTGGCAACAGATTAGGCGATAACTGGGGTCCAGTAACCCCGGGATCGGAAACTTGGACACCGACATCTATCGGCTCTGAGACTTGGACAGAAGTCACGGGAAGCACGAACACTTGGACAAACGTGTCGGTAAGTTCTGACTCTTATACAACGAATACGGCTGGAAACAACACATGGCAACTAGCAGGGTAACTTTCGGAGAGTGGCTACCAGACCAGCCTGGACTTACCGGGACCGTCAAGGAAGCCTTAAATGTGGTTCCGCAGGCGGTAGGTTTCGGACCCCTACGGACTCCTGTGGACTATTCCCAAGCGGCAACAGAGAACCTGACAAATGTCACGGCAGGCCGTAACCCGTCTACCGGACTTACAGAGGTTTTTGCTGGTAGCTCCACAAAACTCTACAAACTAGACTCAGGAACACTTGCGCTAAACGATGTTTCTAAGGCTGGCGGTTATACAACCCCAACAGAGCAGAAATGGCGTTTTACCCTGTTCGGTGATGTTCTTATCGCGGCTAACGGAGACGAGATCCTACAAGGCTGGACGCTAGGAACCTCGACCGCTTGGGCAGACTTAGACGCTGCCGCGCCTACTGCCCGCTACGTTACCGTGGTTCGAGACTTTGTGGTGACTGGCTACACAAGCTCCACAGATTCCCAGAAGGTCCAATGGTCTGCAATCAACAACGAAGCAGAGTGGACAAGCACCGCATCCAACCAAGCCGACTACCAGGTGATTCCTGATGGTGGTGCTGTGCAAAACATCACTGGTGGTGAGTTTGGAATTGTATTGTTAGAAAAGTCGATCTACCGGATGTCCTATGTTGGGACACCCGCGATCTTCCAGTTTGACAACATTGCTAGGAACCTAGGGTGTTTTGAGCCCAACTCAGTAGTGCAGTATCAGGGCATTACATACTTTCTGTCTGACGACGGTTTCTATGCCTGCGATGGCACAAATGTAGTCGGAATCGGAAGCGAAAAAGTAGACCGATTCTTTTTTACAGACTTGGATGAGGCATATTCTTACAAAATGTCTGCCACGGTCGATCCGATTAGAAACCTTGTGGTGTGGGCATATCCATCCTCGGGTTCTAATGGAACAGTAGATAGTCTGCTAATTTATAACTTTGAGACAAAACGCTGGTCTCGGGCAGAGGTAACAGTTAGTTTTGTGGCGCAATCCGCTACACCCGCTTATACATTGGAAGCTCTAGACGCCTTTGGAACGCTAGACACGCTTACATCAAGCCTAGACTCACGAGTCTGGACGGGTGGTAAGTCTCAATTTGTAGGCGGCTCTGGAGCCAAAATTGTGACGTTCTCGGGGTCAAATCTAACCGCCACAATCAACACAGGCGATATAGAAATCCCGGGCCAGTCAAGCACGATCAACATGAGCCGTCCTCTTGTAGACGGTGGATCTGCTTCTCTAGCCTACGCAAGCCGTAATCGTCTAGCTGATTCTGTAACTTTCAGTAGTTACTCTGCCGCAGACAGCGAAGGTCGAGCAGCATTTAGAACTACCAACCGCTATCACCGTTTGTCCATCCAGCCATCAGGTTCTTGGACAACCGCAATTGGTATTGACTACGACATCGTGCCAGCAGGATCAAGATGACTTATAGAATTCTGCCGTATCAGGGTGGGTCACCTCGTGAGATTTCCGAGGTGGTCAACAACATTATGAACGGCAAGACCAATAATACTGGTTCTGTAACACTTGCTACTGGCGGTGCAACTACTACGACGATTACGGATGCCAGGATTGGTTATGACAGCGTTGTTATATTAGTTCCAACAGCACAAGTATCGGCTAGCCAAGAGTTTCCTTACGGATCTTTTAGTAGCTCCGCAGACCAAACAATTGCTAGTACGACAACTGCTTATGCAATGACGTTTAATACCACGGACTTTTCTGATGGGGTGACGTTATCTAACAACTCAAGACTTGTTGCTGGCTTTTCTGGGATTTATAACTTGCAGTTCAGCGCACAGTTAAACAGCGCCAACGTGCAGATTCAAGACGCAAGCATTTGGTTTCGCAAGAACGGGACAGACATCGCTAATAGCAATAGCGAGTTTTCTATCCCAAATAGTCACGGTGGAGTTGATGGTCGGTTGATTGCAGCTCTAAACATTTATGTGGACCTGCAAAAAGATCAGTATGTAGAAATTATGTGGTCGGCAAGTAGCACAGATGTATCGTTACAACACATAGCAACGCAGTCTAGTCCTACCCGTCCAGCAACACCGTCTGTAATTGCAACCATGAACTATGTATCCACTAACGGATACACAAGCAACATTTACTTTGATCCTTTTGTGTCGGCAACGGCTAACGGAAGCGCAACGATTTCGCACGCTCCCAATACTATTGCCAACAAAACTTTTGATTACGTTATCGTAGGGTGACAACATGACTCCAGAGCAAAAAACGGCGTTCATACAAAGTTTGGCGGCAAATCCAAAATTTACCTCTGCCCCGCTAGCCGAACAACAAGCGGGATTACAAACATTTGGAATAAGCAATCAGGATATTGCGTCGGCACTAAATGTTCCAATAAGCACAGTTCAGTCATATTTTGCCCCGCCTACTGCCGCTCCTGCCGCCGCCGCTCCTACTGCCGTTGCTCCTACTACCGCTCCTACTGTTACTACTCCTGTGACGACGCCAGTTCTTCCAACCACAACAATACCAACCACAACGGTTAGGGCTCCAACAACTGTTCCGACTGTTGATCAAACGTTGCAGTCTTTACCAGCACCACTTCCGGCGGGAACAAATACACAATCAAGAATTGACCCGGCATTACAACCATATTTGCAACTAGGGTTACAACGAGCTCAACAGTTGTTTTTAATGGGTCAAGGGCCGCAACTCTTTTCGGGCCAGATGTATGTTTCCCCAAGCGAGCAAACACTAGCCGCTTTGTCTCAGCAAGAAGCACTAGCCCGTGGCGCACAACCAACGCTTGAAGCCGCACAAAAGGCTTATATGTCCTCGCTTGGACAGCTTGGTCAGACCGCCGCTGGAGGGTTCTTACAAGGTTCTCCGATGCAACAGCGTGCAATCGAGGCCGCTACCCGCCCGATTACCCAGCAGTTTCAGTCGCAAATTCTTCCTGGTATTTCTAGCGGATTCTCCCGAGCAGGACGCTATGGTTCTGGCGCAATGCAACGAGCCCAAGCCGCTGCCACAGAAGCCTACGGTCGAGCTCTTGGAGACGTCGGTACAAATATCGCTTATCAGGACTACACCCGCGAGCGTGGACTCCAACAGCAAGCTCAACTGGCTCAGTCTGCACTAGCACAAGCCGCACCTAGTTTCTTCCAATCATCATTCTTGCCAGCACAGGCTTTGGGACAAGTCGGAGCTGCACGCGAAGCAATCGCCGCCCAACCCTTACAAGAGCAGATCCAACGATTCCAGTACGGTCAACAACTTCCGTACCAGCAACTCCAAGGGTATTTATCAAGTGTTTACGGAACCCCGATGGGTTCTTCGCAAGGCATCATGCCTCAAACACAGACAAATCGCTTGGGTCAAGCAGTTGGTCTAGGAACGCTTGGTTTCTTAGGCGGTCAAGCATTACAGGGTCAGTTTGGACAATACGCTCCGATTGCTGGTGCAGCACTTGGGGGCCTTTTAGGATACGGTCTATAAATGGCTATCTCATCTCAAGACATCCAAAACTTTCTGCTAGCCAATCCCGGGATGACGGACGCCCAAATTGCGGCGGCTATGCAGACATACAATGTCACTCCAACACAGTTGGCTGCGGCAACAAATATGCAGGCCGGAGATGTGCAGTCTCGATTTGATGTTGCCAACAGACAAAACATAAACCAACAGGTCACAACACTTGTTACTGACATCTTGGGTAAGGGTGGTAATGAGTTTGATATCGCTAGAGAAGCAGCCAAACTAAACTTAACCACAAAAGACCTAGCAACCGCTCTGAAACTCCCAGAGCAAGAAATTACAAAACTATCTGGCGGCGCATTAAACGGAGTTCCCGCAAGACCTACATTTAGCGGTGTTGCGGCAGAGTGGAATAAGTTACATGAGGCAAGATTTGGAACCCCTCTAAACTTAGCAACAGCAGCACCAGAGGATGTTCAGAGGCAAGTTGCTGACCTGCAAGCAGAGACATTGCGTAAGCAGGCCGAATGGGACAGGTTATACGGCAACACTCCCGAAGCCAAGGCAATCCAAAAAGAAGCCCCTCCTGATTGGAGACAGGTTTTCGAGCCATACTCTAGAGCATCTATTGACCGCTTTGGGAACACCATTGACCGTCCTTGGTCATCGGATGAAGGCGCAATAAACCAAAAACGTATTCTTGACGACCAATACATCAAAGCCGTTCAAGACTACAACAAGAAATATGGCACGAACATCGCACCTGATCCCGCCGTATTGGGAACGCTTGCTCAGCCGAACGAAATCGTTAAAGTAGTAGAAAAAGATAAGTGGTACGAGAACCCATTAAACCTTGCGGTACTTGGAGCCTTGGGTTATTTTGCCGCCCCTTATTTAACCCAAGCATTTGGTGGCGCTGCCGGAGCGGCTGGCGGTGCGGCTGGTGGCACAGGACTAACGGCAGGTGCTGGCGGCGTTACAGGTCTAACAGCAGGAACAGCAGGCGCTACGGGATTGGTTGCTCCGGCTGGGTTTACTTTAGCCCCAGAAATAGGTGCTAGCCTTCTAGCCGCTGGTGGTGCAAGCAATATCAACCTGTTAGACACGGCAAAATTCCCAACCTCAATCCCAGAAATGGGAGGCGGTACAGGAATTACACCAGGCGCTGCCGGACAGGGATTGCAACTTCCCACCTCCCCAAACATTGCGTCTATGGGTGGCGCTCAAGGACTTACCGTTCCAGTAACGGGTGGCACTATCAGCCAAATGGGATTAACGCCGACAGGTGCTACTCCTGTTCTCGGTAGCCCGAGTTCTTTTATCAACAACCCAGAGGTGCTTGGTCAGCCAGTTATACAACAGGGAACGCCAACCCCAATTTCTCCGACAGATGTTTTGCGAACGGCAAATACCCTTAGACAACTTACTGCACAACCAGATCAACAAAGACCTCTAGAACAACAAGCTGCTCAAGCGTTATCAGGCGCAGTCGATTACTCAGGTCTACTAAATCTTTTGGCTTCCCAAGCCCGCACATCTGGCTTACTTGGTACACAATTCCAGCCACAACCTATCAATCTTGCTAGTTTATTAGGATAAGACTATGGCAACACTTATGGAAATTCTTGGCGGTGGATTACCCGCAGGACTGCTTTCTCCAGAGCAAGAAGCCGCAGCACAGCAACGAGCTCAAGCGGCAGGGCTTCTAAACTTTGCCTTCGGAGCCCTACAAGCCTCCCGTGGAGCTCCGGGTATGGGTCGCCCTAGTCTTGGGCAGGTAATCGGTCAGGCAGGCCCAGTAGGCGTGGCAGGGTATCAGCAATCGTTTGAAGATACCCTCAAGCGCAGCTTACAAGGTATGCAGATCGCAGAGATGCGGCGCAAGCAAGAAGTTGCTCAACAGTTAAGGGATATAACACCACGACTTATAAAAGCCGAAGGTGGAGTTCCAGAAAAACGTGAAGTATTCCCAACAGAAACTGGCGATTACACACGAGTTACTCCTGGTGTTGCACCAACTTATAGCATCAATATGCAAGCACTCCCCGCGCTTGCTGCTTTAGGGCCAGAGGGAATTGCCGCAGCTTCTGAATTGGCTAAGTTTCAACAAATGTTCAGACCAGAGACAGTTACGTTAAAACCTGGTGAGCAAGTAGTTGAAAAAGGAACAGGAAAAGTTATTGCTGGAATACCAGCGACACCAGAAAAAATTGATCTTGTAACTCATATTGCATTTGTAGACCCAGCAAACCCAACAAGAATTATTGGCACACTTCCAAAAGGTAAGGATGCCGATAAACTTACATCCCAAGAATTACAAGTTGGTCAGCAATTTGCAAGCCAAGCACAACCATTTATTCAAACTGGTCAGGCTTACAAGAAAATTGAAGTTGCTGCCAAAAATCCGTCGGGTGCTGGTGATATTTCATTGATTTTTGGATACATGAAACTTCTTGATCCAGGCTCTGTTGTTCGAGAAGGTGAGTTTGCAACTGCACAAAATGCAGGAAGTATTCCTCAGTCAATTTACGCTGCTTATAACAGAGCATTAAATGGACAGAGACTTGATCCTAAAGTTCGTGAAGATTTTGTAAATCAAGCCAAAAATCTTGTTGCAAGTCAGCAAGAAATATTCAATCAAACACTCAAACCACGATTTGATTCTATTATTGAAAGTGCTGGATTAAATGCAAAAAATGTAATGTTTGATCCGTTTGCTGGCATTGATGTAAGAGTAACTCCAAAACCACCAGCACCAACAACCGGAACAGTTCCAAGTGTCAAAGAAATGATGATGCCACAAGATAGAAGCAAAATTATTATCCGCAGGATAGGGGACTAATCCATGCCCACCTACCAAGTTGAAATTCCAAATCTTGGAAAATTTGAGGTCAAATCAGACCGAGAATTATCTGACGATGAAATCATCAGTCGTGTTCAAGGTCAAGTTCGTGGAGAAGCAAAAGACAAAGAGATTGGCCGTCAAATTGGACTTACTGCTCGTGCTGGAATAACTGGTGCTGCCGGGCTTCCATTGGTAGCCGGAGAAGCTCTTAATGCTTTGCTAAACATGATTGCTGGCCGTGAAGTATTCCCGTCACCAACAAAAGCAACTCAGCAATTATTGACTCAAGCTGGATTGCCGGAGCCACGCACAGCACAAGAGCGTGTTGTGCAGGATATTGCTTCTGCAATGTCAGGTGTTGGTGGAACGGCTGCAATGCTTCGTCCAGCAGGGCGAATTGTTGCTCCGCTTACAGAAAGACTTGGCGCACAAACAGCCGGGGCAATTGGAGCGGCAGGCGCTGCTGGTATGGGCAGGGAAGAAGGTGCTGGACCATTGGCACAACTTGGGCTTGCCGCACTTGGTGGAACCGTCGCTCCAGGCGTAAGCGCAACCGCATTAGGTCGCGCTGGAACTGGTGCAAGAGAGGTTGTTAGACCATTTACAGAAGCTGGCAGAGAGGTCATTGCTGGTAATGTATTGCGCCAACTCTCTGCTCAACCAGAATTAGCCGCAGCACGAGCAACTCAGTATGAACCAAGAATTCCTGGTTATGCACCAACAACCGCCCAAGCCACACGAGACGTAGGTTTAGTTGCCGCAGAAACCCCAATTCGAGCTTTGGATGTAACAGGAAAATTTGCCGCCCAAGCAAGCCAAGCAAACCAAGCAAGAACAAACATCTTAGATCGTTTGGCAAAAGACAAAGAAACATTGGCCGCTGCTATTACCAAACGAGATGAGGTTACCGACCCATTGCGGGAGGCTGCTTTTGCAAAATCAACAGTCACGCCAGAAATGTTGCAATCATCAGTAAAAGAACAGGTTGGAAAAACTATTGATGACATTCTTGCATCATCTGCCGGGGCAAGAAAGCCTGTTAAAGATGCAATGTCTTTTGCCAGCGAAAGACTAAAAGACGGAACAGACCCCGCTAGACTTTATGAGGTTCGTAAGGATTTACGCGATGCAGCACAGGGATTGCTTAATAAAGAAGGCTCTGCTTATAACCTTGCCAAAGGTCAATTAGAACAAGTCATCAGGTCAATTGACGATGTTCTAGAGTCATCCGCACCTGGGTATAAAGAATATCTCAGTAAATATGCCGCTTCTAGCCGTGGAATTGAGCGCCTAGAAGCCGTCCAAGACTTTCGCAAGCGGGTCTTATCAACCACCCCGGATATTGGGCGTGTAGGCGATTTCTTAATCTCTCAGCCAGCTTTTACCCGCGCTATTCGTGCGTTAGAGGATGACCCAAAGCTCGGCGGTTTGTCTAAAACTCAATTTTCTCTTCTTCAGCGAGTTGGACAGGATCTAGATGATGGCGTACTTGCTAGAGCAGCTAAGTCACCTGGGTCGGACACATTTAAGAATATGTCTACTGCCAATGTAATTGGTGGAATTGTAGGAAAACAGATTTTTGGTGAAACAAGTCCATTTCTAAACAAAGTGGCTGCTCCATTAAACTGGCTCTACAATGGAACAGATGATGCAATTAGAGAAGTATTAGTAGATGCAATGCTAGATCCAAAACTTGCTGCTCGGTTAATGCAAAAAGCTACAACAGCAACTATCGAACCTATTTCACAGGAACTGCAACGCCGGGCCGTAAATCTTGGCTACGGTTCAATTTTCGGACTAACGGAGTAAGAAATGCCCAAAGTAAAGATCAGCGAATACTCGCAAACCGCAGCCAGTAATACCGACATCAACAGCATCAACCTTGGCGAAGGGATGCTGCCGTCGGATGTGAACAACGCCATCCGAGAGTTGATGAAGCAACTCAAAGACTTCCAAGTAGGCGCACAGGGCGATCCTGTAACTGTTGGCGGCAATCTCGTGGTAAGCGGTACGTCTAACCTTGTGGGAACCGCAACTCTTGGCGTTGTTTCCGGTGCAACAATTAGCGGATCATCTAATACCATTACAAATGTCAGTCTGACAACTGGTGTTACCGGAACGCTACCTGTTGGAAATGGTGGTACTGGGGCGACATCCTTTACCTCTGGGGCGGTCCTAAAAGGTTCAGGAACCTCTGCCATCACCACGGCTACCGCTGGTACGGACTATGTGGCTCCAGGCACTTCTAGCACCTTTACAGCCGCCCAAACCTTCCGCGCTGCCAATGCTATCCGTTCTGAAGCTGCAAGCACCCAAGACGCTATTGTAATTGCTGGTCGGGCTGGTGGAACCTCTTCTTACGCGATCACAATGACCCCGGCAACCCTGTCTGCTAGTCGGACTGTGACCTTCCCTGATGGCGGTGGTAACTACACGGTCGGATACCGTAATGCCCCTGCCGTGGGAACTCAGACTGGCTCTTACACACTTGCCGTTGGTGACATTGGAAAATACGTCCAGGTAGGCTCCGGCGGTAGTATTACAATTCCTGACGCTACCTTTGCAGAAGGCGATGTCGTGTCAGTATTTAATAACACTACTGGAAATATTACTATTACCTGCTCTATTACCACGGCTTATATTGCTGGCACAGATTCCGATAAAGCATCTGTAACATTGGCAACTCGTGGTGTAGCAACTATTCTATTTATTTCT
>Ga0129333_10006728_pt1 | contig 10862 bp, 14 predicted proteins | sample CPB6_08_DNA_FD_94474 | JGI IMG/M metagenome (GOLD analysis project Ga0129333, IMG submission 94474) | Freshwater to marine salinity gradient microbial communities from Chesapeake Bay, USA - CPBay_Sum_0.6_0.8_DNA | ecosystem: Environmental > Aquatic > Marine > Coastal | place: USA: Chesapeake...
AAGCTACAAATGCTAATAAAATTTTAGTCATATAGTTTCCTATTATAGTTCTGGAAATGGTTGTTGCGGTGGTGCGGCTTTGCCGCCAAACCCAACAGTTACTTGATTACCACCAGTTGATGGTGCTATGCTTATACTACCATTATTACCTAGGGTAACCATAGGAGTAGACATAGGTGGTGGGCTTGGTGGCTTATCCCAACCTTTATTTGCAGCTTGTAAGGCTGCTTTTTGAGCTTCCTTGTCACCACTTGCTAACATGATACCTGATAAGGTACCAGTTAAAAAAGTAGCAATAGGAATAATCAATTCAAAAAACTTGTTATCTACAGGACTAATACCATTCATAGGCTGTGTCACAAATATTAGACTGTAAAGTACAACGAATACAATACCAAATAATGTTAATGCTAGTACCATACCTATAAAAAACTTAAGTCTGGCCATCAGCTCATCTTCAGTATAGCGTGGACCTACAAAGAAATCTTTAATCATTTACAATCCTTTGCTGCTTGAACTGGGGTTGACTGTTTATTGGTGTTTGTCACAAAATCTTTTTCATAGGGCGTTAAATCTTCAGGACAAGTTCCATTTGCACTGCAATAGGGTTTTTTACAAACTTTATGATCCCAATTATCTGGATTTTGACAAGGATACCTATACATATCACTACAACTAGCTAATAATAGTGTTAATAGTATTATCCTAACCATGGTAGCCACATCCAAAGTGCCTGTGTAACTATTAGCGCACCCGCTGCACCTACCACAGTACTTACCCAAAACATAGCCATACTAGCAGCTAGTATACTAGCAGTTAATAATACAATACTAATTTGTAATATACTTCCACCCCATGTAAACCAAGGACTGCGTTGTTTAGCCAGATCACGTTCAGCTTCTAATGCCTTGGCTTTTTCCATGATCTCCTTTTTATCTTCGCTCATTCGCTTAGCTTCTGCTAAAAACTTATCACGATTTTCGGGCTTTTGTGCTTCTGCTGCACTAATCTCGTAAAGAACACCACGCACATTTTTGGCTTGATACCAGGCCCACATATTATTAGCTTGTATAGTATTATTTTGTATCTTACTACTATTACTGCCACCAATCATAGTGTTAATAGCTAGTAGTGCTGCTAAAAATACAATTACAAATCCAGCCTTGTCCTTAATCTTAGCTTCTTTTTCGCTACGAGTTAATGGTTTCTTTTCTGCTTGTTCTGTCATACTATACCCTTACTTATTAGCTAGTGGATTATCAAGTGCCTTTTTAAGATCATCTGCTATTTTTCTTTCCAAGGCTTTTAATTTCTGATCTACCTCTCGATCTTGTGCTCTAAGTTGTTGTTCTGTACTACGCACAGCCGCACTAACATCTTTATTTAACTGTGTACTTGCTGTATCTACTTGTTTTTGTGCTGCACGTATTTCTGTTTTTGCTTCTGCAATAGCTTTATCTACATCCCTACTAATCTGCTTATTATTCCTCTCAACCTCTTCTACTACTTTTTCCAGCCTACGTATATCGCCTTTAAGATCATTTTTAATATCACGAGTATACTCGGCTGTTTTATCGCTGCCTTCCTGAACAGCTTGTGCAGTTTTTGTAGAATTTTCTTCAATAACTGCAAGTCGCTTATCAAACTCGCTGAAATCTGGACTTACATATTCGGCGATTTTTTTCTTCATACCTATGTAATCTTTGTATACTTCAAACGCACCATATAATGCACCTAGTACACTACTTAAAATTGTGGCAGCAACCATTAGTTTAGCCGGTGTAAAATCATAACCACCTACGCTAATAACAGTGTCTTTACTAGCATACTTCTTAGCAGCCGCTTCGAGTTCTTCGACTTTTTTATCTAAATCAACTTTTTCTTCACTCATCATTTTTCCTATACGTAGCTAGAATCCACAAAAACATAATAAAACATAGCACATGAAATAATGCTAAATAGTTATTATTACCAATTTCCATGATTATCTCCCATATTGTTGATCTATCATTTGTTGGTGTTTTGCGTCCTGTCCTAAGTTACGCAAGGCGCGGACGTTATCTACTGTACGCTGCCCACGATATATCTCTCGTGGTTGATAAAAGGCTATTTCTCGTATAGCTAAGTTTTGATATACATCAAATCCTACTGGCACTCTGGCAATTTGACTGATATTAACACCGCTGGCAATATCATTATCCTGGGTATTAGGTTTAACAGCGGGACCAGCGAATACCGCAGCTTGAGTTGGTATTTGCTGTGAATTCACGGCATCATTAAGTGGATTAGTTCTATCAATTAGGGCTGCTGCTACAGTGCTAGATTGTATATCTGCAATAGGTATTTCCACAGCGGGTGCTCTAACAGGTTCCGCCACTGTGACAGTTTCTAGCACAGGTGCAGGTTGAGTAAGTGCTGCCAGTGCTTGCACAGGTACGCTCATAGGTTGAGGATCTGTGTTAATCCTTGCAGGTTCTACCAGACTGTAATTTGTTTGAGTATCTGGTTGACTAATCACTACGGGCTCAGGAGCACGAAATAAAGATATTTGAGTTTGTGCCGAAGTTTCATTATCTGTTGTAACTGTTTGTGCAGTTGAGCGTGGCTGAATTGGTAGAGTTAGCACTGTGACTACCGTGGTGGTATTGGTAGTCTGTGGCATAGCCACTAGTGGTTGATCTAGTGTAACGGTTTCAGATGCGGCATCGGATCTAGTTGAAGTATCTCTAACTTGATTTAATCTTGTTTGATTGTTTATATTTTGAGCTAGTGTACTTGTTGTAGTTGTTTGTGCTACGGGAGTTTGTTCTAGAACAATGTCTCTAGCGACTGCGCTGTCGGTAACGTCTGTAGAACTGGTGCGCACCCGAGCTACTGTAACAGGTGTAGCTATTTGGTTCATCATAGCAGAGGCAGAGCTGTTAATACTATTTGTAGGTCTAGAAGTTGCTGCTTCTGTTTCCTGTGCAAATTGTTCTTGTCTAGATGTCAGCTTTAGTACAGCGCTGGCCATTGTAGGTAAGGTGATAGATTGTGCAGTGCCAGTAGTGACTGCTACGATAGGTACAATAGCGGCACTAGACTCTTGAGCTTGATATGCAGGACTTGCTATGGCTTTTAGGAACCCTGGACAGTCGGTGCTATGTAGTGGATTTACCACACAAGGGTCTGGTTGATAACGCAGACTAAAACTAACATTTATTATTTCTGGACCATATGGTCCTAGCCAATAGTTATTGTCTTTGCCTGCAAAACCATATAAGATTGTACCTAGATCATCTCCCCTACGCTCTTTGCTAAATGTACCAGTCCAGCTAAAATTAGTCCAATCGTGTTTATAGTTTAAGTTATAACTTTGTGCTTCTATCCACTGCCCACCTTTGCTGTACATTTGTACATATGCTGAGAGTTGATCTTGTCTAGCATCATCCCAAGAATTGCCATTTTTGCTCATCCAATTAAACTGAAATCCAGTGACCATAAGGCCTGAACCAGAGTAAGGTAGTACATCTGCCATAGCTCTGGATTGGTATAACTCAGTGAAACTGTAACTGAAGTTGATAGCGCCACCTGGTCTTACATACGGTGTTCCACCTGGACTACAATTAACACTTCCTCTCGCATCGCCCCAACATGTCAGCTCAGGGACTGAATAGCCATTGTTCCAAGTAGTACCAACAAGATTTCCTGTACTACTTACTTGACTATGGGCTACAATCACCCATCCACAAAATATAATTATTAAGAATATAATAAATCCGCGAGTATGCTTGTAGCCGTAGTTGGGTTCCATTATCGTCTATATCTTATACGGTCGGTATAAGATTCCTCAACAAAAGCTACTTTTTCAACTGGATCTGGTATAAGATGAGGATTTGCTTCCCATTGTTCGCGAGCCTGATCGCCAATTTTACCTTCTATAGGACAGGGTGTACCTGCTGCCATCATAGCATCCCACACTCTACGATCTTGACACATGGTAGCAACTGCTGCTACTTTCATGCCCATGTCATACAATGTCTTGCTTAGGCGTAGTCTTTCGCAATTAAAGTCTCGTTGTGTTGCTCCAAAGCTAATTCCTAATACTTGTGTTTGTGCTGCTCCACTTACACCAGTTACACACAAGTCTTGTCCCATACTCATCATAGCTGGTGCTACGGCAGTTGGCGGAGGTTGTTTAATAGTTTGCGTAATTCTAGTGTCATTTATATTGCGGTTAGTCATGTCGCCGGTCTGTATATTATTATTTACATTTTGGCTAGTTGACGTACTGCTATTAGTGTTTATATTAGTATTTTTATTATCAGTACCGCCGCTTTGTACTGTACGTACAGTTTGATCACCGGTATTGATATTATTATTAGTATTGACATTAGTACTAGTGCTGGCACTGGTACTGGTATTCACATTGTTGTTGGTATTACTGGTGGTGGATGTGCTTGTTGAAGTATTAATATTACGATTGGTCATATCACCAGTATTAATATTATTGTTAGTATTAACATTTGTGTTGTTACTGGTGCTAGTATTAACATTATTGTTATTATAGGTCATTGTGCCTGTGTTGATATTTTCATTTCTGTTATTACTGGTAGTAACATTGTTGTTATTGTAGGTCACAGTGCCTGACATGATATTACGGTTGGTATTATCACTGGTTGAAGTCGTAGCATTGATATTATTGTTGTTGTAAGTCACAGTACCACTTTGTACATTACGAATAGTTTGATCACCTATATTGTTGTTAGTATTTATATTGGTGTTAGTAGTTCCACCACTCATAATAGTTCTATTAGTATTGTCACTTGTTGTGGTATTATTGTTTTGATTGATATTAGTCAGTGTACCGCTTTGAACATTATTGTTGGTATAGGTTACACTACCCGACATTACATTATTGTTGGTTACTGTACCACTTTGAATATTGTTGTTAGTATTAACATTAGTATTGGTACTACTGCTAATATTATTGTTAGTATTCTGATTAATATTGGTTAATGTACCACTTTGCACATTATTATTGTTATAGGTAACGGTACCACTCATTACATTGTTGTTAGTTACTGTACCACTTTGAATATTGTTATTTGTGTTAGTAGTAGTACTATTAGTAGTTGTAGTATTATTGGTAGTCACATTACTAGTACTATTACTGGTACTATTAGTGTCAACTAAACTAGTACTAGTATATCCACCTTGATTAATTAAAGTTTGCTGTGCTAGGCTATTGTTGATTAAGCCAAATAATAAAGCTGTTACAAAGGCTAATACTTTTCTCATATTAGTCTCCTTAGACTATTTTTAATGACCTAGTACATGCAAGCAATGTTCGTAGTGCTTTTGCCTATCCTCTAAGCCGATTGTTCCGCCATTAATGCGTTTAGTAAGTGTGAGTATGTCACGCTTGTCTGCCCATTGATTTAAATTATTTGATTCCCAAAACCAGCAGGCGCTTTGTGCAGCACCTTCAAAAGTTTCCATATACTCTGATGCTTCTTCAGGACTAATCTGCAAACTGGCTGCAAACCAGCTGTAGTTATCACGTCCAGTTACTTGTATTAATCCACGTCCACAAAAACGCCAACCATCCCCACTTTCCTCTGGTCCATTGCCCATACGATTTGCATATACGCGATTAGCAATTTTTTGCGGTTGTTTTTCATATTGTTGCGCCAATGCATCTGTAGGAAAATACTTGGGAAATACCTTACGTAGGCTTTGCCAACGGTAGTTTAAATTTTCTTTGATAAACACAAAACCACCAGATTCATGTGCACATTGAGCTAAAAAAGCAGCTATACGATCCGGTGTGTTTATTTCATATTGAGGTAGTAGTTGTTCTAATGCATGATGCCAATAACTTACATATTGATTTTTTGGTATAACTTGTTTGAGTTGATCTAATGTTAGTTCCACTATTTATCCTTTTTCCAGTGAGTGTTATACCACTTAACCCAACTATCATTATTTAACTTACATAGATGATATAGTTGATAATTCTGTTGTACTAGATCTACAAGCTCTGCCATGCTTACAGCCTGTGTATCTATGGTTTTTAATGTTTCACACTGCTTTAGCATTGCTTGGTCAGGTACATTTGGCCAAGGTGGATTTATTTTAAAAGTTTGCAGACAACCAGCTAGTGGTAATGCTAGTAGTAATACTATCCATCTCATTGCTTGATACCCTTAGCAGTATTGTTTAATCGTTCTACATATAACTCAGGCACAGTAGGACAATTTTTAGCATTTGCTAATACATCTTCTAATTTTTTATTGGCGGCAGCCTTGTCCTTTTCGCCTAATGCAGCATATTTGTCCTGTTCAGCTTTACTAAGTGTTGCTAGTACATTTTGTACTGTAGCATCTTTGGACTTTAACACCTCAATAAACCGTTTGTTTTGTTGACGTTCACGTTCGGCGGATTCCTTAAGTTGCTGGAGTTTAGCTTCTCGCTCCTGTTTTAGCTCTTGATTAGCTGCCTCCTGTTGTTTGGCTGCAGCTTCTACTTTGGCAGTTTCTGCTGATAACTTATCCTGCCAATAATTGTTATTCCAATTTGCCCCCATGAAAAATACTGTGAGTGCAAATAGTGGAATAGTGCTATAGTGTACGACCTTAGCCTGTGGTATTAAATAAGCAAAAAATCGTGTGATAAAAAATAATAATATGCAGGCTATAGCTACTAGGGGGAAAAACCAGTCTGGTATAAAGCTTAAAATAAACATAAAATATACCTAGAAATTAAAACTAGATATTATCTAGTTTTTGTTGTTTTTATAATGTGCTTTTTAATATCTTTGCACATTAAGTGTAATTCCTTGTCATTAAACTCCATTAGCCCTTCATTTGATAACTCTGTTAACATAGTATCAAAATCTGCTATTCTAAATGGCATATATTCTCTGTCTTGACGATCATTTAAAATATTAAAATAATCAGGATATGTCGTATTTATAGTGTTAGTTCCACCCATAATAACTGTGCCAGGCACATTTAATATTCTAGCCATATGTTGCCCACAACTATCTATGCCTATAAAATAATCACAATAAGACAATAATCCAAATACTTCTCGTAAATTTCCAGAGCCTACTCCCATAAGATTACTATAGTCTAAAAAAGGAACCACTTTGTCACTCATTAGCCAAATCCCATAACCTTCATCTTTTAGCGTTTTAATGAGTTTTTCTACAGTTTCTTTATTTAGTGATCTATGTGACGTATCTTTTACACCGTTTTGATCTACTACAGCGGTGCTGCCAAAAGGTTGAATAGCTATTATTTTACTATAATAATTATTTCTAATAAAGCTCATACTCTCATATTCGGCCTTACTTAAATAAATCTTAGGTAAGGCTAACTTTTCGCTAGAATTATTTATTTCTATATTCCACGCATCTATTAAGTGTATTTTTCCTTGCAAATACTCGCTATTATAATACGGTTCGGGCTTAATAATTTTTGTGTACTTGATTCTATCAAATACGCCTTTTGTAGAAGTATCAAATACGTGTTTTGTTAATCGTTTATTACCCCAAAATATAGGGGTCCAACCATGCGTTAAAATTATAGTATCAGGATTTGTTTCTACATATTTTTCTAATGCAGGAATTGCTGTAATTACTCTACCTAATCCGCCGTCTATTATTAAAGTTGTTTTCATTTTAAAATGCATTCAGTACAATGACCGTAGTCACCTAATTTTCCTACTGGAAAAGTATTCATACTAATACTTATCCTGGGTTTATCGAATTTTACAGGTTCTACATTATGATTTACATTTGAAGGAAATATAATTAAAAGATTTTCTTCGACCGGATAAAACCAATTTGGGGAATTAAATTGGTTTAAATTTTCAGAATATATTTCTAATTGTCTATAATCTTTTTTATTAAAAAATATTCTATCTTCTCCATTAGTACATTGTAAGTAGAATACTGCGCTTAAAAAACTATTTGGATGCTCGTGGGAATGATGATATTGATTTTTTTCTGTATAATTAGCCCACATTTGCGTTATACGTAAGCTTACTTCATGCTTAGGCTGATATATTTCTTGAAAATATTTATTTATGCTATCAGAGCAAAAAGAGTAAAAATTATTTAAAATTTTACTTTTATGTAAGTAACGGTCTTTGCTAGTTATATTACCTGCATTTGGATTTTTCTCTTGAGTTAGTATAAAATTCTTTTGCTTTTTTGTGAAACCTGCTTCAAAAGAAGTAAATCCAATACCTGTTGGAAACAATGAATGTATTGTTATTGACATTACCACGCCCAACTTACATAACTATATCTAGTTCCAGAAATAACTGGTTTTACTTCGTGCGGGTATAAAAAATTACTGGGAAATATCAAAAGATTTCCTGCGCGTAACTCTACCTGCATATCGTTAAACATTATTAATTCACCGCCCTTATATTCATTATTTAATGCACCCAATACTGTTAATACCGGTACTCCCTTAGTATTACCATCGAATATAGAATGAATATGGTCACAATGAAGCCTCATAGTAGTATTTTTATCATACCTATTCATTCGTATATACGTATGGTTAGTATAACCATTATACCATGAGAACTTAAGTTTATCAATATAAAATTTTATTGCATATTTAATTTTTTCGTTTATTGCTTTAATCTCTGCAATATCAGTAGTTAATATACTCAAATCATTATCGTATGAACTAAATGTATTGGTTGTTGGGTCGTGATAGCTATGTATACTCCAGTTTAGCTTATTAATTTTTTTAACTATAGTTTTACAGGTAGATTGATCTAAAAAATCATCTATTTTACAAATATAGTCTTGTAAATTATAAGACATTTTATTTTGGTTGTGCAAACATTGAGTGTTCATAAAATTTATTATTCTTCTTCTATCACAGGTTCTATAACTTCAATCCAACGTAAATTAGCTTCATCCCAGTCATACATTTTACCATCCGTAGGTTCTGGTACAGGAGGTTTCCAAGTTTTGTTTTCTATATCTATAATCCAGCTGGGAAAAGGGGACGGAGCAATAAATGCATCTATTTCGTCTATATATAAGTATCCTATACCAGCATAGGTGTACCTAAAAGGTACACCTCCGTTTGAATGAGTGCCACATAGCGTATTATAACTTGTTCGTTTACACCGCAAGCCTCTAGCTTGACTGTACAACTGTTCCCAATCTTGCTCCTCTGATTCATCTTTACCTACTATTACTTCAACAACTACATTATTTTCATCTAAAAACGCATAGTGAGCCATATTTATAATAATTTCCAAATTAAATAGTAATTGTACCTGTGCCACCACAAAACATGTAAAACTTTCTACCGTTGGCCTGATAGCAGTTCCAAGTTAATGTAGGACTAATATAGGTTATATCGGGCTTATCACTTGGATAAGCAAATATTACTCTACCACTACCACCTAGACCACTAGCAAGACCGTTGCTACCAACTGAAGGACTAGGTGAGCTAGGTGCCATTTGAATATATCTACAGTTTGGACATATAGGCTGACTAGCAGGAGTATACAATCCCATTTCATGAATTCCGCCACCGCCACCGCCACCGCTATAGGCATTACCGTTTACAAAACCTGGAGGAGCAATATAAGTATTTGCCTGACCTGGAGTATATGGAGGACCGGCCCAACCTGGACTATAATTAGCGGCCCCACCGCCACCCACATGACTACTATAATTACCTAAACTAATAAACGACGATCCGGCTCCGCCACTTCCAGCTAATCCACCTATAATACACAGTCTGCTTACAGGACTCCAGCCTCCGCGACTGCCTCCGCCTCCTGCTCCATATGTACCATAGTCGTTTGAACCATCATTTAAGTTTAATCCAGCACCACCATTACCGCCTACATTATTTGCACAACGCCATGCACACGTATAAACTGTTGGACTACATCCGCCTGCACTTGTACTGCCCCACACAGAAACACCATCGCCACCTTGTGCCCCAGGGCCGGCACCACCTCCGCCTCCACTAGAAACTCCGCCTGCACTTACATATCCTGGTCCAGAAGTACCGCCACCACGTCCTCCATAAGTAGAGTATCCGTATATATATCCAAGAGGTTGGCTTGTTGGCGCAGTAGCGCTAAGTCTAGCTTCTCCTCCGCCACCACCAAAAGTACTGCTACCTGCATCTTGATTACTACTAGTGTTTGCCCCACTACTAATGCGGCCAGCTCCTCGGCCCCCTCCATCTGCTACAACTTGTTGAGCATCGCTAAGAGAACAAAAATAACTACTGCTACCATTTGTAGCATGCTGTCCTACATTACCACCATAAACCTTACCAACACCTCTAGCACCGCCTGCTCCAACACTAATAGAGTATTGACAGCCTCCGCAAACAACAAAAGCAGCGTCTTGGTTTACGCCACCTCCGCCACCTCCGCCTCCACCTACTTGGTGAGCAGCTCCGCCACCACCTCCGCCTCCAATACTAGCAACCCATGCTGCATAAACAATACCTCCTCCACTAGTAGTAATTTGATTGCTACTAGCACTGCTTACGGAATTGCCTAAGGCATTTGTTGCATAAACAGTAAAAGTATAGTTAGTTGAGGCAGTTAATCCAGTAATGTTAATTGTGCCGCTACCAGATTGACTAATAGTAGCTGTAATATTACCAGGTGTACTAACAGCTGTATAGCTAACTATATTACGGCCTCCATTGTTAATTGGCGCTGTAAACGTTACACTAGCTGTTGTTTCTCCAGTAGATGTAGCTGTACCTATAGTTGGAGCATAAGGCACTCTGGCAAAGCTACCTAATATTCCTTGACTTAAAGACGACATATATAAATCCTTTAACTAAGATATACCTACTCCGCTAATAATC
>Ga0129333_10006729_pt1 | contig 10861 bp, 12 predicted proteins | sample CPB6_08_DNA_FD_94474 | JGI IMG/M metagenome (GOLD analysis project Ga0129333, IMG submission 94474) | Freshwater to marine salinity gradient microbial communities from Chesapeake Bay, USA - CPBay_Sum_0.6_0.8_DNA | ecosystem: Environmental > Aquatic > Marine > Coastal | place: USA: Chesapeake...
CGGGGTATTTATTCCCTTCTAGACCTGAATGTTGAACTAGCGCAGGAGCCGATGGTGCAGGGCGTTTTGCAGGACACGGACCGCCGGGTAGCCGAGGGCAAGCCGGTGGCCCCCAGTTTTCTATTGGCCTGTGTGCTGTGGGCCGATGTACGCGTCGGCTGGCAGCGCCGGCTGGACCTGGGGGAGCATGTCCATCCAGCCTTGCAGGATGCAATCGATGATGTGTTTAACGCGCGCATTGGTGATGTCTCTGGCCGTGGCAAGCTGGCCGCAGATATGCGTGAAATCTGGATGATGCAAACCCGTTTTGAAAAACGGGTAGGTCGTATGGCCTTTGGGCTGGTGGAGCAAGCTCGGTTTCGTGCCGGTTTTGACTTTATGCGGCTGCGTGCTGAAGCGGGCGAGATCGACGAAGTGCTGGCTGACTGGTGGGAGGAGTTCAGCCTGGCCGATGAGGACTTGCGTCAGGATATGGTGGATCAGGTGCGTGAGGAGCAGCAAAGCCGGCCTCGTGTGCGTAGGGCGCGTCCGGCGACACCGTCTGCGACTCAGCCGGCCACCGAAGAGCTTGGTGTCGAAGATGCGACTGTCTCAGCTCCCAGAAAACGCCGCCGCCGGCGTCGACCCGGCGCACGTCGTACCGCTGAAGGCAGTGGCAACGAAGGTTAAAAGTGCCCCGAGCCTATATCGCGCTGGGTGCCAACCTGGGTGATGCGCGTGCAAATCTCCTGCGCGCCATGGAGGCTATGGATGGCCTGCCACGCACCAGTATTCAACACCGGTCATCGCTCTACCGCAGTTCGCCTGTCGATTCAGGCGGGCCGGACTACATCAACGCGGTGGTTGAAGTGGAGACGGCATATTCCCCCCTGGAGCTTTTGCACGCACTGCAGCGCATTGAGCAAGGTGCAGGTCGCCTACGGCCCTATCACAACGCCCCGCGGACGCTCGACCTGGACATCCTGCTTTATGGTGAGGAACATCTCGACACGATCGAATTAAAGTTGCCCCACCCGCGCATGTTCGAGCGCGCCTTTGTGCTGCTGCCGCTGGCCGAAGTAGCGCCGCAACTTGTCACACCCGCCCAGTTGAATAAGGTACAGAGCCAGAGCATTGAACGTCTGGCTTGAATATTTATTCCAGCCAGTTTCGTGTTTTCTGACGCTTGAGCGGATAGTCTTCGCGCCAGAGTGTTGAAAGCTTGTCCTTAGTGAAAAGGCCAAATAGTTTACGCTGGTTATCACTTTTTACTCGATCCGGATATTGGCGTCCCGAATGAGTTGAGTCCATTTCAGCACTTCTCTTTGGACCAGGCGGCTGAAATCGGCAGGCGAGCTTGCCACCACCTCCACACCCTGATCGCGGAAGCGCTTGATCACATCTGCCTCTTTAAGGAGTTGGACGATATCTCGGTTGAGGCGGTCAACGATCGCCGTGGGAGTGCCAGCGGGCAATTGCATGCCAAACCATACGGTGACGTCATAGCCCGAAACTCCGGATTCGGCCACGGTGGGAACGGCGGGCAGTAGATGGGAGCGCTGCTGGCTCGAAACCGCTATGACCTTCATCTTGCCGGCTTTGATATGCGGCAACACATTTGGCACATTATCAAAGAGTGCATCAATCTCTCCACCAATCATGGCCATAGTTGCTGGCGCACTACCTTTGTAGGGAATGTGCGTCAGTTTCACGCCTGTCATGCGCATCAGCAGTTCCATCGAAAGGTGATTGGAGGAGCCCGATCCAGTCGAACCATAATTGAGTTTTCCTGGATTCTTCTTGGCGTACTCAAGCAACTCTTGCACAGTATTGACAGGCAATTCGTTGCGTACTACCAAAGCATTTTGCGTGCTGCCCGCCCACACCAGAGGTGTAAAGTCTTTCAGCGCATCGTACGGCAGTTGAGCACCGTAAAGGCCTGGCAGCGCGGAAAACGGCAACGGTGTGATTAGGATGGTGTAGCCATCCGGTGCTGACTTGGCCACAAAACTGTTGCCAACCGTCGTGTTGCCTCCGGGCTTGTTTTCAACAACCACAGGTTGATTCCACATCTTGGTCAATTTTTCTGCGGAAACCCTGGCGAGGGTGTCATTGAACCCACCTGGTGGATAAGGCACCACGATACGTACCGTTCGTTCTGGAAAAGTTTGGGCCGATGCAGATCCAAAGGCCAGGGCACTCAGGAAGGCCAAAGCGACGAATTGCTTGAACAAGTTTTTCATGATGTCTCCTTCGGTTGCCTAAAACTTCACCACATAGCCTGGCCCATCAATGAGTGGGTATTTATCGAAGATGGATTCGTCGACCTCGACGCCGATCCCCGGTGCCTTAGGGGGCTCCACGCAACCGTCTGGCCCGATATCAAAGGTGGAGCCGAACATGTCTCTAAATGGGTTGAAGCGCGATACGCAAGCTTCGAAATAGCCGGAATTTTCGGTGGCAGAAAGAAAGTGCAAGGTGGCAGCGTGATTCAGTCCGGTGGCTGAGCTGTGGGCATGGATAGGAATACGCCAGGCAGATGCCATTGCGGCAATGCGCAAGCCTTCCGTGATGCCGCCACACTTGGAGAGGTCGGGCTGCCAAACCTGTACCACTCCAGCTTCCTGAAGTAGTGCAAATTCGAAACGCGTGTAGTGGTTCTCGCCGGCGGCAATGGGCACCAGCGGAGTGATCTTGCCAGCCTCACGGTAAGAAGCAAAGTCATTGCAGGCGAACGGCTCTTCGAGCCAACCCGCCTTGATTTCAGCTAGAACTGGCAAGACACGTCGCGCATCGGCGATGGTGTAAGCGGTATTGGCATCGGCCAAAATATCTATGTGATCGCCCAGCACAGCGCGCACGTAAGTGAGCCGTTCGATGTCGCTTCTGACGGTATCGCCCACACGGAGTTTCAAGGCCGAGTAGCCTTTTTCTACATAACCTTTGGCCTCCTCAGCTAGGGATTCCTTGGCTTGGTAACCAAGGGCGATTCCGCCCGCATAAGCCGGTATGCGACGAAGGCTGCCGCCAAGCAATTCGTAGAGTGGCATATTGGCCATCTTGCCGCGAATATCCCACAACGCCATGTCGATGCCAGAGAGCGCCATCGCCGCACCTGCACCCAAACCGTGGCTAGATAACTGCATGCGGTGCACCCTTTGCCACGCACCCACGCAGTCGGTTGCGTTCATGCCAATGAGTAGCGGTGCCAACGTGCTATGGATCAGGCTGACGATCGCCCCTGGGCTGCGGCCGGGATGGGCTTCGCCGTAGCCGGTGATGCCCTCGGAGGTCTCGACGCGAACGATGATCGTGTCACGCTTAAGAGTGCTGCCCACACCCATGGTGACCGTTTTGCCTTCAGGCAAGCGATATGACAGGGCGATAGCAGTGATAGAGGTAATCTTGATGGTGTTCTCCTTGTTGAAGGGAAATACTGTGAAACGCCCGAAATCAGTTGGCTTTAGACGTAGCAGGGGCCTTCGATCAGCGGATGGGCGGCGATGAAATCCAGATCGAGGGACAGGCCGATGCCCACACCTGGCAGGGGGTTCACACAGCCATTAGCGTCCAGCGAGTAGGGCAACTGCTCCGCGATGTTATCGCGGAATGGGTTGAGTGAGGTTACATCGCCCTCGAAATAGCCGGGGTTATCAACCGCACACAGAAAATGGATGGAAGTGGCCATGTTGATGGCAGTGGCCGAGGTGTGTGGATTAACCGTGAGCTTACGCGCACTGGCCATGGCGGCTATACGCATGGCCTCAGTCACACCGCCTGTCTTGGATAAGTCGGGCTGGACAAAGCGCACATGCCCGTCTTCCAGTAGCGTGTCGAACTCATAGCGCGTGTAGTGGTTCTCGCCAGCGGCCAGCGGCACGCGCCCGAGCAAAGAGGCTGCGGCATAGGCGTGACGGTCTTGCGGTGGAAAGGGCTCCTCCAGCCAGGCCACATTGCACTCTTCGAATGCTGGCATGACGCGACGCACATCGTCCAGTGTATAGGCGGTGTTGGCATCGGTCAGTATGTCGATCTCATTGCCCACTGCCAGGCGCACTGCACGCAAGCGCGCGATGTCGCGCCCTGGTGAGTCGCCCATGCGCAGCTTGAGCGCGCGATAGCCAGTTGCAACGTGGCGTAGCGCCTCCTCGGCTAGCAAAGAGGGTTCTTGCCAACCCAAGGCAATACCCCCGGCATAAGCCTTGATCGGTTTGGCGGTGCCGCCAAGCAGACGGTAAAGCGGCCAGCCCGTGGCTTGGCAACGCAAATCCCAAAGGGCGATGTCTAAGCCGCTTAAAGCCAGCGCAGCGGCCGCACCCATGCCGTGGCTGGCCAGTTGCATCTTGTAAACGCGCGCCCAAACGCCGACGACATCAAAGGCGTCCATGCCTAGCACCAATTCTCGTAGTGTGGTGTCGATTAGTTTTGCGATGGCGCCCGGGCAGCGACCGTGGTGGGCTTCGCCCCAGCCAATCAGGCCGTCGCTGGTCTCCACTCGTACCAGCACAGAGTCACGCTTGACACTTCGGCCTATGCCAAGTCGCACTGATTTGTCAGCGGGGACGGGAAAGGAGATTGGCACTGCACGCAAATCGACGATGCGAATTGACTGTCCAGTAGGGAAATTTTGTTTCGTCATAGAAATACTTCTGGGTTAACCACATTGGCAGGCTGTTCTCCGCGCAGCAGGGCTAGCATGGTGGTGACGGCGCCTTCGCTCATGGCGCGCATACTCGTTGCAGTGATGCCGGCAACATGCGGCGTAAGCAACAGGTTGGGGCAATCGAAAACGAATTCGTCACCAACTAGGGGTTGGCGATCGTGCACATCCAAGGCTGCACCGCCCAGATTGCCTGAACGCAAAGCTGTCACTACAGCTTTGGTATCGATTACTGCGCCACGCGACACGTTGATGAGCAAAGCGTCAGGCTTCATGGTCGCCAAGATCGAGGCGTCGACCAATCCGCGCGTCTCTTGGTTAAGCGGGCAGCACAGCACCACCACGTCGGCTTGTTCGAACAGGGTGCGCTTATCTGCCGGTGTTACATACTGGGGCAAGCTATCAGGCCGGCGGGTAAGGCCGAGAACTCGCATGCCCAAGCCGTTGGCGGCAGCAGCCAACCGGCTGCCAATAGCGCCAACGCCTACGATGCCACAGACACTTTGGGCCAACTCTGTACCTTGATCGGCTTTTGGACGCGCTGCCGCCCAGCCTCGGTCGCGCAATCGTGCATCGATATCAGCTAGCCCTCGGCGCAAGTGAAGCATGGCGGCCAGGCAGTATTCAACCACCGCTGTGGTGTTGGAGCCAGGCAGGTTAGCCACCGGGATGCGATGCATGCTCGCGCTTGTTACCGGGATCATGTCCAAGCCAACACCGTGACGAACCACGGCACGCAGCCGAGGGGCATGCTCGAACAAATCGGGTGGCAGCTGGGCGCGAACCATCAGCCCCTCTGCATCGGCCACAAGTCTGATCAGGGTGGAGGGGCTGATATCGGGCGCAATAGTTACTTCGCAATGCTGCTGGAGCACCGGTAACCATTGTGGGTGGATTGGGTTGGTCAGCAGGACTGGGGGTTTAGTGTTCAAGAAAAGGTGCTCCAGCAAGGATAGGGTTGGAAAGACGACCCAGTCCCTCGAGTTCGATATTAACGGTGGAGCCCGGGGTCAACCAGGCCGCAGGTGTGTGCATGCCCGCGACGCCAGAGGGCGTGCCGGTAGCGATCACATCACCGGGTTCCAGCGGCATACTCCGCGAAATATAGGCAATCAGTTCAGCAATGTTGAACAACATGTTCGCCGTGGAGCCATCTTGTAGCAAGCGACCATCGATATCGAGGCGTATACCGACACGGTATGGATCGGAAATTTCATCCGGCGTCAAAAGCCAAGGTCCTAAAGGCGCTGAAGCTGGTAGGTTTTTGCCTCGCACAAAGTTGCCTAGATCTTGCTTGATCAGTCCACTGCCGCTGACATCGTTGTGAATGGTGTACCCGGCGATGAAGTCCATCGCCTTTTCACTTTTGACAGCGATTGCACGCCGACCAATGACTACCGCAAGTTCCGCTTCATAGCCGACCTGGCCGACATCGGGTGGCACGAGTATGGGCTCTCCAGGTCCGATCACGGTACTGCCCAAGCGAACAAATGTCACCGGCTCGGATGGCGGCGCCATATTGCGTTCGGCCAATGCATCGGTGAAGTTATAGGCTGCTCCGACGATCTTGCCTGGGCGCGGTAGCGGTGCCAGCAAGGACAAGCCCTTCAATGGTCGTATGGTGTCTTCATCAAAGTGTGCGCTGGCCAGGCGTGCGCTCCATTCTGCAAGTCCCTGCTCGATGAAAGTTGGCAAGGAAGGGGACGTTCCGGACAGCAGGGCGGCACAGGATGGATGCGATAGATCGACTACCTGTTCCCCCCGAATGATGCCCGCGACTGCTTCACCGCTCGCGGCCCGAAATGTGACAAAACGCATCGCTAGGGGTCTCCTAAATTCTGATTCAGGTAACGCGGTAGCGATTCAGCACAGTACGGTCGATTTCGATGCCCAAGCCGGGACCTGCAGGAATCTTGACCTGGCCGCGTAGCTGGACGATCGGTTCGACCGACAAGTGGTCGCGAAAGGGGTTTTCGCATTGCTCGAATTCAAGCAGGGGAGGCATCGGGCGGAAACTGGGCGGTTGATCCGGCAGTGCTGCCAAAAATTGCAGTGTCGCGGCAAGACCTATGGCCGAGCCCCAAGCATGAGGCACGCACTCCACGCCGTGGGCGCTTGCCAGGGTGGCGATCTTGCGGCATTCGCTGATACCACCTGCTGCGCAAACATCGGGTTGCACGATGTCCATGGCTTTACGCACAACCAAATCACGAAAGCCCCAGCGAGTGAACTCGTTCTCACCGCCAGCCACAGCCATGTCCAAGGCGCGCGTTACCTCGACATAGCCATCAATGTCTTCGGGAGAAATAGGTTCTTCGAACCATTCCACATTGAGTTGTTCCAACTCGCGTCCAAGGCGGATGGCCTGAGGCACGGTGAAGCAGTGATTGGCGTCCACCATCAGTCGGGTCGTATCGCCCACAGCCTCACGCACTGCGGCCACTCGACGGATGTCGAGCTTGGGATCGCCTAAGCCTATCTTCATCTTCACCGCCACGAAGCCTTGCTCAACGTAGTCTCGTGCCTCTTCCACTGCTTCCTCGACTAGTCGCTCCATGTCGATGAAATACAGACCGGTGGCGTACGCCGTCACCTCAGAGCGCTGAGCGCCTCCGATCAGCTTGTGTATCGGCTTTCCGCAGGACTTCCCAATGATGTCCCACAGGGCGATGTCGATGCCGCTCATGGCTGAGGTGACCATGCCGCGTGGCCCATAGTCCTTTATTCGGTTGTAAAGATCTTCCCAGATGACTTCCACATCAAAGGCGTCGCGCCCGATGATGCGTGGGGCAAATTGGGATTCAATGTATGCCTTGGACACGGCCGCAGGGCCATAACACTCACCCCAGCCGACCACACCGTCGTTGGTCTCGATTTCGACGATGCAGGAGCCGCGGGTCTTGTATAGCCAACCTCGTGAAGAGGTGAAGGGTCGCTCGACAGGTGCCGAGACAACATGGCAAGTTACTTTCTTGATCAGACTCATGCTTACTTCTTTTCCGTGACGAACACTTTCTTACCGACTTCATTGAGCGATTTCTGTACGCCATTGATCTCTCTTCCGAGCGCAGCGCCGGTCAGGTCGTCCACCACAGCCCCACCCTGTTGGGCTGATGTCTTGAACTTGTCCCCCTGGATGGCTTTGCGGAAGATCGCAATGAGCCGTTCGCGCACTGCCTCGGGTGTGGCGGCAGGTGCCACGATATAGGCCATCTGCACCAGTGGGCCATAGGGAAAGACATCAAAGCCCTTTTCCTTGAAAGTAGGAACATTCGGCAGAACTTGGAGCCTTTCGTTGGCAAAAACGCCAATCGGCTTGACCAGGCCGCCGTCAATCTGTGCCTTGCTCTCGGAGGGCTTGAGCACTGCGGCGTCGATCTGTTTTCCAGCCAGGTCGGCAATCACCTTTGAACCACCCGTGTAGGGCACGGCCAGTACCTCGGCGCCGGCAGCTCGGCCGGTCATAACGGCGAAGATGTGGTTAAGGTTGTTATTGCCGGGGGTGCCTATCGATACTTTCCCGTTGTTCTTGCGCACGTGGTCTATGAAACTCTCCAGCGTGGCATGTGGGCTGCTGGCGGGCACCAACAGGATCAGCGGATCGATCGTAACGCGCGCGATAGGGGCAAACTGTTCGTTGCGCAAGGGGGTAAGGTTCTGTGCGATCAGTGCCAAGGTGGAACTGGTACCCATGCCGAGTGTATAGCCATCGGGGGTGGCGCTGGCCACCCTACTCATGCCGATCGAGCCGGTGGCACCAGGTACGTTTTCCACCACCATTCGGATTCCCTGCTCGGCCAGAAGCTGCGCCAATGCACGAGCTGCAATGTCATTGGAGCCACCGGCATTCCAGGGCACGATGAAACGTATTTCCTTGCTGGGAAAAGGCTCGGCAGCCCATCCGGCATGGCTGGATATGGCTAGTAGCAAAACGGTTGCCCAGCGGCTAGCAGAGCGGCAAAGTAGGTTTAGATGGCTCATTGGGTTCCTCTTTGGTGAATGAGAAATTCAAGTTCAATGTTATAACAAATAACGTTGCTTCCAAAAGCAGAACTTGCTAGGCCAAAAAAACACACGTTTGGGTGGGTCGGCGGACCGTAAGTCCGGTAGCTTTGGCGGGATCAGGGGTAAGACAAATTTACCCGGTCGAGCATGGCGCAAATGTCGTTGCGCGCGCTCTCAATATCGGCACGAATCGCCGCAGCTGCACGTTCACCCTGACGATGGCGCAGGGCATCCAGAGCCGTGACATGAAAGTCATAACGTTTCAAGCTCGGGATATGTTGGGGAAGTGCTAGCGTGAGAGTTGGACCGCAACGCAGCCAAGCGCTGTCTATAAGCTGCTGAACAATGGGCATTCGGCATACTGCATAGATGCTGAAATGAAAGCGGTAATGGGCATCAAGGTAATCGCCATGACGATTCTCCATCACTGAACGCTTCATTTCATCTAGAGAAGTCTGGATAGCATCAATTTGCTCGGTTGTGGCCAAGTTGGCGGCAATCGATGCTGCGACAGGCTCTAGGCTCGCACGCACGATCATGAGTTGGTTGAACTGGTCCGCGTCGAGCAGTGGTACTGTAGCGCCGCCGCCCTGGCCCACGCCACCGCGCTCAAGGAAGTTTTCGGCGATCAGGTGGTTGACCGCATCCCGAACCGGAGTCAGGCTGGTCCCCAGTTCGTCTGCGATCTCGCGCAAAATTATTCTTTGGCCGGGAAAAAAGCGTCCGGCTAGCAGGGCCGACTTCAGAGCTGAATGAACGCGCTTCCAGAGAGTGTCACGCCCGATTGGATCGAGACGGGGAAGGCGGTTCATTTTTGGCGTTTAAAAGTATGATGAACAAGGGGTGCGGTGTTAAGCAACCTCAGCGATCAGCTCAATCTCAACACAGGCACCCAGCGGAATTTGCGCCACGCCAAAGGCGCTGCGTGCGTGTGCACCAACCGGTCCAAACACCTGGCCCAGCAACTCGCTGGCACCATTGGTCACCAGGTGCTGCTCAGTGAACTCAGAAGTGGAGTTCACCAGCGACATCAATTTCACCACGCGCCGAATTCGGTTGAGGTCACCCAAGGCGGCATGCAAGGTGCCCATGAGCTCGATGGCCACTGCGCGCGCTGCGGCCTGGCCCTCGTCGGTGCTCATGGTCTTGCCCAATTGGCCAACCCAGGGCTTGCCATCTTTCCTGGCAATGTGGCCGCTCAGGAAAATCAGATTGCCGGTTTGAACAAAAGGTACATAGGCCGCTGCCGGTGTGGCCACCGGGGGCAAAGTGACACCAAGTTCCTTGAGTTTGTCGTAAATGCTCATATGAGGTCGTTCCTATCAGTGAGTTCCAGAGCCTCATTGTCCAACATCTGCTTTGCCATGCCCTGAGGGCCCTTGCTGGTATCAACCCAGAGTTCAAGGCAGTCACCGTTAGCCATATGCAGCCAATAAATCATTGGTGCAACAGGCCAAGTCCAGATCGCTCAGGCGTTTGTTGATGACGCCCGAGCCCACATGGTTTAGCATTCCCCGAAACAAGTTCAGGAATCCACTCCATCTGGAACCCGGAGCTGGTCTCTGAACAGCCCTTTGAATGAAGGTTTTGGTCCACTATTATTTTTCTTTGGAGACTCTTTACTATGCCAACAATCTATGAAAAACGCACTTATTCCGTCACTGTGGGGAAAATGGCGGAAGTGGTTCGCCTGTACCAGGAGTATGGCTGGCCGGCCCTGGAAAAGGGGGAGTTTTCCAAAAAGCTGATTGGTTATTTTTATTCGGATACCGGTGAGCTGCATCAACTTGTTCATTTCTGGCGCTTTGACAGTGACGACGATCGGCGCGCGCACTGGAAGCGCCTGTTTTCAAATGACGAGTTCATGGCCTTTGCTTCCCAGTTGAGGCCTATGCTGCTCAAGCAGGATGTGCAACTTCTTCTGGCCAGCCCCTGGGGGCCGCATCCCTGAGTTGTCTTGATGCCTCAAGACCCAGCCGGCCGAAAGTTCTTGAACCCTTAGCCCTGGTCTGGTCTGGCGTTTTCGGTGCAATCTGTCCAACGAGTTGATTTGCCCTGTCAGGGGAGGAAACTGTTCTGTCAGGCCACCGAGTTGCCGTGCTAGCATCCTCGTGAATTGATCAGCGGCCGGTGACTTGACCGTCTCTGCTCGATGACCAAGCGCCCACCTAGTAATCCAGCTGATGAAGTTGACAATTGCCACCCGTGAAAGCCGTC
>Ga0129333_10006730_pt1 | contig 10860 bp, 10 predicted proteins | sample CPB6_08_DNA_FD_94474 | JGI IMG/M metagenome (GOLD analysis project Ga0129333, IMG submission 94474) | Freshwater to marine salinity gradient microbial communities from Chesapeake Bay, USA - CPBay_Sum_0.6_0.8_DNA | ecosystem: Environmental > Aquatic > Marine > Coastal | place: USA: Chesapeake...
TGGGAACTCACGTACGCATGCAACCTGCAATGCGTCCACTGTTTGTCGAGCAGCGGCCAACGCGACCCACGTGAACTCTCCACTGCCCAGGCCAAAGCCGTCATCGACGAATTGCGTGACCTGCAGGTTTTTTACATCAACATCGGCGGTGGTGAACCGATGATCCGCCGCGACTTCTTCGACATCATCGGTCACTCGATCCACAATTCGATCGGGGTCAAGTTCTCGACGAACGGTGCCTACATCGACACAGACAGCGCACGACGCCTCGCCGCAATGGACTACCTCGACATCCAGATCAGCCTCGACGGCACCGACGCGGCCACCAACGATGCCGTTCGTGGCGCCGGCTCGTTCGACACCGCAATCACGGCGATGGAAAACCTCCGGCGCGCGAACTTCGGAGAGTTCAAGATCTCGGTTGTCGTGACCCGGCATAACGTTGCCCAGCTCGACGAGTTCAAGTCGCTTGCCGATTCATACGGTGCGCAGTTGCGCATCACGCGTTTGCGCCCCGCCGGACGCGGCGCCGATACGTGGCACGAACTGCACCCCACAGCCGACCAGCAAGTCGAGATTTACCGGTGGCTTCTCGCCCACGGCGAGAACGTTCTCACGGGTGATTCCTTTTTCCACCTGAACGCACTCGGCGAACCGCTGCCCGGTCTCAACCTGTGCGGCGCCGGGCGCGTCGTGTGTCTCATCGATCCGGTTGGTGACGTGTACGCATGCCCGTTCGTCCTGCACGACGAATTCCGCGCGGGAAGCGTCCTCGACCCGGGCGGTTTCACGAAGGTTTGGCGGGAGAGCACCCTTTTCACGTCGCTTCGCGAACCCGAATCAGCGGGTGCGTGTGCATCATGCGGAAGCTACGACGCGTGTCAGGGTGGTTGCATGGCCGCGAAGTTCTTCACCGGACTCCCCCTCGACGGGCCCGATCCGGAATGCGTCAGCGGACACGGAGAAGAATTGCTGTCGGCAAGAACGTCGTCCGGTATCGCAACCGCACCAAAACCGACGAGTAACCACTCTCGTCCGGTCTCTCTCACTCGCAAGCCTGCTCGCGCATAACTGGTCGGCAACCCCGACTCTCCTAAACTGACGCGGTGCATTACGCGATCGTTGCCGCAGTCGCAATCGTCGGCTACGCACTCGGCACCTTTCCCAGTGCGATCATCGTGGCGAAGGCAAGCGGGATCGATATCACGTCGCAAGGATCGGGCAACCCGGGTGCGTCGAACGTGGCGCGCACACTTGGCTGGCGCAAGGGCATCCTCGTCTACGTGATCGACGCCCTGAAGGGTGTCCTCGCGGTGGTCATCGGACGGCTCGTCGCCGGCGACGCGGGTGGATATTGGTGCGCTGCCACCGCAGTCGTCGGTCACGTGTTCCCCGTGACACGAGGCCTGCGCGGGGGCAAGGGTGTGGCAACGGGCAGCGGTGCGATGCTCGTTCTTCAACCCGCCGTCAGTTCGGCCCTCGCCGTGGTCTGGGTTCTCGTCAGCAAAACCACAAAGAAGGCGTCAATCGCCTCGATTGTCGTCACGATCGGACTACCCGTTGGGATGGGTGTGGCGGGGACTCCGGCGTGGGAAATTCTCGCCATGGCCGGTCTCGCGTTTCTCGTCGTGATGCGACATCTGCCCAACCTGCGTCGCTTGCGGTCGGGCACGGAACACACCCTCCACGGGAAAGCAGCCTGAACCCGTGGCCGCTGCGATTTCGACCATCTTCGACAGCCTGCGCGATCTCTCCGATTCGCCGGTCTTCTACCTCGTGATCTTCGTCATCGCCGTACTCGACTCCGTGTTTCCCGTCGTTCCCAGCGAAACGATGGTCATCATCGGCGGAGTCGCGGCCGGCCTCGGCGATCTCAATATTCTCGCCGTGATGGCGGTTGGTGCCGCGGGCGCTTTCGTCGGCGACAACATGTCGTTCGAAATCGGTCTTCGTGCAAAGGACCCGGTCACCCGCTGGTATTCACGCAGCGAGAAACGGCTGAAGCGCCTCGAATGGGCCGACCGCCAAATCGAAGAGCGCGGGGGTTTGCTTCTCATCACCGCTCGTTTCATTCCGGGTGGGCGCACTCTGCTCACGCTGTCGTGCGGGATCACCGGCCAACCTCATCGATGGTTCGCCAAGTGGGTCGGTGCCGCAGCCGTCATTTGGGCGTCGTACGCCGCGCTTCTCGGGTACGCGGGCGGCAAGACCTTCGAAGACAACCACACTCTCGCCTTCGTGGTCGCCTTCACAACGGCGATCTCGATCACCGTGTTGATCGAAGTCATTCGACACGTGCGCAAGCGCAAGTCCTGAGAACACGGCCCGAGATCACGGCCCGACCGCGCGGGTGCGCCCGGCGGGAAATCGGGCCACAATGAGGTATGCGCTTCAGCGTCGATCGAACGTGGCGTCGACCCGGCAACGCTGACACCGTCGTGGGCGGCTCGCCAACACGCGCGTTCAAACTCACGTCCGCGGGGCGCGGTGTCGTCGAGGCAATCGAGCGTGGTGACGACATCCCTGCCGGTGCCACCGGACTCATCGAGCGCCTCGTCGACGCGGGTGCAATTCATCCCCTCGCTGATCCGTCGCTGCACGCACTTTCGGCTGACATGATCACCGCCGTCATTCCGGTGTACCTGACTGAATCCGCCGACGGTTCGCATCTCGCGCGACTCATCGGCTCGCTGGCCGGACTCGGGGCGATCGTCGTTGTCGATGATTCCTCGCCCCTGCCGCTGCCCACGCTCGCCGCCGAAATGACCCCCGTCCGCGTGGTCCGTCGCGATACGAACGGTGGTCCGGGGGCGGCACGCAACACCGGCCTTGCGAACGTCGACACATCGCACGTTGTGTTCATCGACAGCGATGTTGACTGTCGTGCAGACGACATCGTCGCTCTCGGCGGTTGGCTGGTCGCAGCGGACGCCGCCGCAATCGCGCCGCGTGTCATCACCGACGACGACGGCTCGGTTCTCGGTGCGTATGAAGCAGCGCGGTCACCCCTCGACATGGGAATTCGCCCGGCGCGCGTACGTGCCGGCACACGCGTGGGGTACGTACCCGCGGCAGTGCTTCTGTGCGAGGTTGCCGCCCTGCGCGCGGTGAACGGTTTCGACGAATCGATGCGTACGGGCGAAGACGTCGATCTCGTGTGGCGCCTCGATGCAGCGGGTCATCGGTGCCGCTACGAACCGTCGATCGATGTCCGTCACCGTCGTCGCTCTTCGGCGGTTGACGTACTTCGCCAACGAATGGGTTACGGCGAATCGACGGCCGCGCTTCACCGCCGCCACGGAGCTGCCGTTGCGCCCGCGCGTGGTTCGGTGACCTCGATTTCCGCTTGGATCGCGCTGACTCTCGGGCACCCGATCATCGCAATTGTCACCGCGTTGTCGACTGCGTCGATGCTCGCACGAAAACTGCGGTTCGTCCCCAACGCACCTCGCGAGGCACTTCGGTTGGCGGGCATGACACACGTGCATGTTGGACGCAACCTCGCTTCGGCCGTGACGCGGGTTTGGTGGCCCGTCGCTCTCGTCCTGGCCCTCGTCTCCAAACGCATGCGCGTCGCCCTCTGCGCGGCGGCACTCATTCCGTCACTCGCCGAGTGGTGGGAGAAGCGTCCGCGCCTCGACCCCGTGCGATTCACGTTGTTGCGCATCGTCGATGACGCTGCCTACGGCACCGGCGTGTGGCGGACCGCCCTGCGCGAACGTGATGCCGGCGCAATCGTGCCCACAATCACGTTCGACGGTTCGCGTAACGATTGAAGTCGCTTCAGGGCGGTACCGTGGGGGTCGATGGCCCTGCGACTCACGGTCCGGCGCGACGCCTTCCGCAACCATGTCCTTGGCGTGGCGCGCGATGTGTCCCACCTCGTTCCCGTCGTCAAGGGCAACGGGTACGGTCTCGGTCGTTCCGAACTCATTCGTTTGATCGGTGAGTTGCTGCCCGTCACCACAACGGTGGCGGTTGGCACCATCCACGAGGCCCGTGACATTCCCGCTCGCTACGCCGTGCATGTCATGAACCCCATTGGCAACATCGACCTCGCCGCCCTCGACGGGTTGCCGGCAAACGTCATTCCCACGATCGGGTCAACCCATGACGTCGACGTGTTGGCCCGACGGAACTGGAAAGGACGGGTCGTCGTCAAGCTCGCATCCTCGATGCGCCGCTTCGGTGCCTCGCAGAGCGAATTTCCCGCACTTGTCCACGACATCGGACGAATCGGCGGAAACATCCACGCCTGCAGCATCCACCCACCAACGGCAGGATCCGACACCGACCGAATCGCCGAGATTCGCCGGTGGCTCCCACTTCTGCCCGATTGCGTCACCCTGTCGGTCAGTCACCTGTCACCCGAATCACTCGTCGAACTACGCAACTCCGACCAGACCCGAACCGTCGAAGCCCGCCTCGGCACCGCTTTGTGGCACGGAACAAAGAGCCACTTCGCCCTCCACGCCGACGTCATGCGCGCCGAGCCGTGTCGCGCGGGAGAATCGGCGGGTTACCGGTCAACGTCCGTCGCAGGCAACGGCACCCTCGTGGTCATCGGTGCCGGCTCGGCCCACGGCGTCACGCCGCTGCACAACGGCGACAGTCCGTTCCACTTTGCTCGTCAACGTCTTTCCCTGCTCGAGAACCCCTACATGCACTCGGCACTCGCGTTTGTTCCCGAGGGACAACCCTGTCCCGGTGTCGGCGATCTCGTTGACGTGCAGCGACCGCTCACCACGGTTCATCCCGACGTCGTTGATTGGGTTTGACGATGTCAGTTGGGGCCAACACCACAACGCGCAGTGGCCTTGAACGCAACCGTGCGCTCGATGCGACGCGCACGGTCGCTCTTCTCGGCATCATTGTCCTCAATTACCACGGCTATCTCAACCGTTACGACGCAATCGGAGCGAACAAAGAGAACTTCTTTGCACGCATCATGGATGCATGGAACGGGGTGCTCGCACCGAGTCCCGTCATCTTCGTACTCGTGTCGGGGATCAGTTGTGCGCTGCTCACCTCGGCACAATTCGACCGGTGGGTTCTCGTGCGTCGCGGAGTGCTCCTCTTCGCCATCGGCTCGATGTTCGAGTGGGTTTGGAACGGCACGATCCTTCCCTACTTCGGCCTCTACTTCGTTCTCGCCGCAGCCGTGAGCGCATGGTCGAAACGCAACATCATCCTTGTCGCCGTGTTGTGCACCACGTCGGCCGCGGTTCTTTCGTTCTGGAGGTTCGTACGCGAGGAAGATTTCCATTCGACTTCGTGGCTCAGCCCCGCCCACCCCGACTCACCTCGCAACTTCGTCTTCAGGTACTTCATCGACTACACCCACCCGGTTCTCCCATGGTTCGCTTTTTTCTGCGTTGGCCTTCTCATCGGGCGGTCCATGCCGTGGTTCTTCGCCAACAGGGCACGTCTTTTTGCGCCACTGGTCGTCGGGGTGATCGCCGTCTACACCCTCAGCACCGTGGTGCGGCGAAGCACCGACGGAGCTTGGCAGCGCCTCACCAGCACCGACCCGTTCGAACGTGGCATTCTCGCGACTGTCGGCGTCACGCTCTCGTCGATTCTCGTCCTCATCGTCGTCTCGTGGATCATCGATGCGTTTCCCCGGTCGCCGATCGCCGACGTTTTCGTGCGCGCCGGACAAATCACGCTCACGCTCTACGTCTTGCACGGACTTGCCTACAACCTCATCGTCAACCAGCTCGATTGGGTGCGGCCAACAGGCCTCGACACGGCCCTTGGTCTTTCGGCGATCATGTGGATCGTGCTCGTTGCGATTGGCGCATGGTGGAATCGCTTCTTTGGTCGTGGTCCGCTCGAGCGCCTGCTGCGCGGTTTTGGTGGCTGACCCGTAACCGCGACTCAGACGCGCTGCCGGTTCAGGCCGCGCAAGCCAACCGCCGCCGCACCGATGAGTGATCCGTCGTCGCCCAGTCGCGCCGGCACGATGCGGGCGCCCTTGGAATGATCGAGACAACACAGATCGTCGAGTGTCGCCTGAGCGGCCTGGAAGAACGGTGCACCAAAGCCAAGTGCAACGCTGCCGCCGACAACCGCCAGCTTCAGGTCGAGCAAGTTGCACACCGACGCGATACCACGACCCACGAGACGTCCGGTGCGTTGGATTGTTTCGTACGTGGGTTGCGTCGGTGGACGTCCGGTGATCGCCTCGATCGCCGGCCCCGACGCCTCGGCCTCGAGACAGCCGCGGCCACCGCACGCGCAACGGCGACCCCCGGGCTCGACGATGACGTGACCGACGTGGCCTGCATTGCCCCCCTCGCCGTCGAGCAGCTTGCCGTTCAGGACAATTCCTCCGCCCACGCCCGTCGAGACCACCATTGCGATGAAGTTGTCGTGCCCTCGCGCGGCACCCTTCCACCCCTCACCGAGTGCGAGGGCCTTTGCATCACCGTCACCGAACACCGGCAGGCCCGTGAAGTCGCGCAGGCGCTGCGCCAGCGGAAAGTCGCGCCAACAGGGGATGTTGAGCGGCGAGACACGTTCGGCATTCGGTTCGCCGGGCCCGGCGGTGCCGATGCCGACCGCAATGGGGTGCGCGCCATGTTGGCCTCGGGCCCGCACCAACATCTCGGACACCAGACCCGTGAGATCGCCGAAGAGGCCATCGTCGCTCTGCGCTGAGTTGACTCGACAGCGCGTGCGGTCGATCACGGTTCCATCGGTGGTCACGAGACCTGCGGCTATCTTCGTTCCGCCGATGTCGATTGCAACGATGACGTCCATGTGGAGTTATTTTCTAGCACCGTGACGACCGACTGGAACCCGATTCTGCGCGGTGAGTTCGAAAAACCGTACTGGAAGGACCTTCAGACATTCGTCGCCGCGGAACGCGCACGAACCGCCGTTTATCCACCTCATGACGAGGTCTTTCACGCCCTGCACGTGACGTCCTATGCATCGACACGGGTTGTCATTCTGGGTCAGGATCCGTACCACGGTGCCGGACAAGCGCACGGCTTGTGCTTTTCGGTGAATCACGGAGTGCCGATTCCACCCAGCCTCATGAACATCTTCAAGGAGTTGCGTACCGATCTCGGCTTCACACCCCCGGGTCATGGACACCTCGAATCATGGGCGCGACAAGGTGTGCTGTTGTTGAATGCAACGCTGACGGTGCGCGCGAACGCCGCGGCGTCACATCAGGGCAAGGGTTGGGAGACATTTACCGACCGCGTCATCGCAAGTGTTGCGGAGAAAGCCGACCACGTCGTTTTCATTCTGTGGGGGGCATCGGCACGCAAAAAGAAAAACCTCATCGTCGATGCATCCGGCGGTCCGCGTCACACGATCATCGAGTCGGCTCACCCCTCGCCGCTGTCGGCCAACAACGGATTCTTCGGCAGCAAACCGTTCTCGCGCACGAATGACGCACTCCTTGCCCACGGCCAAGCCGCCATTGATTGGGCGATACCCGCAAACAACGGCGACGCGTGAGTCGGGTCAGTAGGTTGGAGACGTGGGTTCTGTCAGACGACATGCCATTTTGGCCGCTTCGGCACCCGAAGTGTGGGCGTTCATCGGGCGCCCCGAAGCTCTCCACGAGTGGTTCCCGACCACTGCGACACGAGTCGAGGGTGACAAGCGCTGGGTAACGCTTCCTTCGGGAATCGTCTTCGAAGAACAAATCGTCCTTGTCGACAACGACCTGCGCCGATTCCAATACTCGATCATCGGCAATCCTCTGATCACACAACACCTCGGCACGATCGACGTCATTCCGATCACCGACCGCTCATGCATCGTGGTGTATTCCACCAATATCGATCCCGAGGTGCTCGGTCTTGCGATCGGTGCCGCTGCCGGCGATGGATTGCGAACCCTCCAGGAAAAGTTCGGAAAGGCCTGACATGCCGCGTCGGATTCTTTTCATCACCACCGATCAACAGCGCTACGACGCCCTCGGGTGCAACGGTGGCCGGGTCGCCCGCACTCCCGCCGTCGACGAACTTGCGCGCGAGGGCATTCGTTACACCCGCGCCATTCCGTCGAACGTGGTGTGCATGCCGTCACGTTCAACGATGCTGACAGGTCAACACGTGGCGACACACGGTGTGTGGATGAACGGAGTCGCACTACCCGTCGATGCACCCAGCATTGCGATGGATCTGTGGCGCAACGGCTACCGCACCGCCCTCATCGGCAAGGCCCACTTCGAGCCGTTCCTCGACCCATTCGCTCTGTTCACCGAGAACTCCCTTGCGACACTCGGCGAAGAGACGGTGTACCGCGAGACCGTCGACGGCCGTTTGGAACCGCACCGTGGTTTCGAACACCTCGAACTGGCCACCCACAACGGCATGGGCCCGCTGCACTACGCGAAATGGCTGCGCGAAAATCATCCCGAAGCGATCGGAATGTTGTATCCCATTCTCAACGCTCAGTTGCAGGTGAACGAAGCAGGTGGTGGCGACACCGGAGCACCTCAGGTGAAGCACAATCCGATGCCCCGCGAGTGGTACCACACCGATTGGGTGGCCGACCGCGCCGTGTCATGGATCGACAAACAGAACACCGATGACGACTGGTTCTGCTGGGTGAGCTTTCCCGACCCTCACCACGCATGGGATCCGCCCATGTCGGAACTGCACCGCGTGAATTGGCGAGACCTCGACCTTCCCGAGGGCTGGGTCGACGACCCGGTCGAACGCGAGCGCATCCTCGCCTCCAAACCGGCCCACTGGCTCGGGTGGTACCACGGCACGTTCGTTTCGAACTACGAGGCGCCGGCGAAATGGATACCGTCCACGTTGACCGCCGATCAGGTTCGCGAAGTCAATGCGATGGTTCACATCCAGAACGAACTCGTCGACGAAGCTGTCGCACGCATCATCGCAACGCTGCGCGCAAAAGGTTGGTACGACGACGTCGACGTCGTGTTCACCACCGACCACGGCGAGTTCCAGGGCGACTTCGGTCTCCTCTTCAAGGGTCCGTACCACGTCGATTCCCTGATGCGGTTGCCGCTCATCTGGAGACCCGCGCCGTCGCGAACCAAGGTCGCGCCGACCACCGTCGATACTCCGGTCGGCCTGGTATCGCTTGCGGCCACATTTGCGGAGATCGCGGGCCTTCGGCGTCCGTCGTACACCGAGGCCGAACGCCTGCCGCTTTCCGACAGCGAGGCGAACGCCCTCGGCCACCAGCGGGTCCTCACCGAATGGGACAGCGTCCTCTTCGGCAAGATCGTCTCGCTCCGCACCATCACGAGGGGGTCGTGGGTCTGCACCGCCACACTGCCGGGCACCGTTCACGACGGAACCGACGGAGAGTTGTACAACCTCGCCGATGACCCGCTGCAACACGTCAACTTGTGGCACGACCCCTCGCACCGTGCGGTTCGCGACGATCTCCTCGACGACATGTGGCGCAATCTGCCGACCGCCTCGGCGCCGCGTCGTGCGTGCGACGCACCCGTGTGACCCGCCGTTTCCGGTTCAGGCGGCTTTCACGAAGTCAAGTGCCCGCTCGAGTATCGCAATCTGGTCGTCGACGCGGTTGACCGGTGTCATGCCTTGAAACATCCGGTTGGCCATGGTGGACAGAGAAATCCACTGGGGGTTCGATGCCTTCCACGAGGCGATCTCCGGTGCGAGTTCGGCCTCACCTCGCTGCAGGTGAACCACGGCGTCACGGGGAAAGTCGTTCCACGACCGACCGGTTGCCTCGAGTTCCTCACGCAGGACGTCATTGGCCGCGTCGACGCGCGACCCGGTGTTGCCGAAGATGTACCCGTCGCCCATGCGTGCCGCCCGACGAACCGAGGCCTCGGCTGAGCCACCGAACCACACGGGGATGCTGCGGCCCGGCATCGGGGCAATTCCGGCCCGGTCGACACGGTGATACTTGCCGTCGAAGTCGACGACCGACTGGGTCCACAAACGTCGCATCACCTCGACTTGTTCCTCCATGCGACGGGCGCGGTTGCGGTACTCCATTCCCAGCGATTCGTATTCGACGTAGTTCCATCCGGTGCCGACACCCAGAATCAACCGCCCGTTGCACAAGAGGTCGAGATCAGCAGCCTGCTTTGCGAGTAGCGCTGCCTGACGCTGCGGAAGAATGACGACGCCCGTCACCAGTTCGATGTCGGTCGTGATGGCCGCGAGATAGCTGAAGAGAACGATTGGCTCGTGGAACTCATCGAGTTCGGTGTACGGACCCCACAGTTTTGGTTCGCGACCCGCATGAACGGCACCCAGCACGTGGTCGTAGGCGACGATGCGCTCGAAGCCCATGTCGACCACCGCTTGCGTCCATGCCCGAATCGCGCCCGGGTCCTTTCCGATTTCGACTGTCGGGAACACCGCTCCGTATCGCATGACCTCACACTAGGTCGCACGCCGGACACGAATAGGAGGTCCGGTCATCCCCGTCTGCTACACACGAGCCGTGCGCTCACAGGCTTTCGATGCTCGGTACTACAAGAAGTTTTACGGACGCGGATCTGTCCACACCGCATCCCAAGTGGACAAACTCGCGACGGCGGTTCACTCGCTTCTCTCGTGGTGGGGCGTCGATATGCGGTCGTTTCTCGACATCGGTGCCGGTCCGGGTTACTGGCGCGATTGGTACCGCACGAACCACCCCAAGGTGAAGGTGCTGTCAACGGATGTCAGCGATTACGCATGCACCACGTACGGTCACAAGAAAGCCGACATCGCCGAGTGGACGCCACCTCAGCGTTTCGACCTCGTCGTATGCCACAGCGTGTTGCAGTACCCCGGCAATGCCGCGACGAAATCGGCGATCACGAACCTTGCGGCGGGCTGCCGACACTTTCTGTACCTCGAGATTCCGACGCGCGCCGATTTCGACGAA
>Ga0129333_10006731_pt1 | contig 10860 bp, 4 predicted proteins | sample CPB6_08_DNA_FD_94474 | JGI IMG/M metagenome (GOLD analysis project Ga0129333, IMG submission 94474) | Freshwater to marine salinity gradient microbial communities from Chesapeake Bay, USA - CPBay_Sum_0.6_0.8_DNA | ecosystem: Environmental > Aquatic > Marine > Coastal | place: USA: Chesapeake Bay...
AGCGCCTGAAGAAAGAGATCGCCGCCCTTGAGACGGAGAACGCCGCGCGGAAGATCGAACTCGAAAAGAACATCGCTGCTGGCGACAACAAGACCAAGATCGCCAATCGGCAGAAGAAGTTCGTCGATACAGAGAAGCTGATTGAGTCCAAGAAGAGCGAGCTGGCGAAAGCGCTTGGCACTCCTCCTGCCGAAACGCCCGCTGTAGCAGTCACGCCTGCTGCCGAGACTCCCACTGCTGAGACGGCTGCTGATCCACGAGAACTCCGCCTCAAAGAACTCGACAAAGCCAGAGAAACTCGGGAGCTGACCGAAGACGAGAAAGAAGAACGTTCTTATTTGGCCGCAGCAAACGCGCTTGATGAGCTTGGGGATTTCGATGTCAACAAGCTTCCTGCGTCTAGCCCACTGCGCAAAGCGGCTGAGCCTGTTGTAACTGCAAAGCCTCCGGTTGAGACCGCCGCCGTCAAGACCACTGTTGTTGAGACTCCTCCGGTTGAGACCGCTGCCAAGACTCCTCCTGCTGAGACTCCTCCGGCTGCAAAGGCTACAAAGCCCACCAAGGCTACCAAGCCTACCCGTTCGACGGCTATCGAAGACGCAGAAGAACTCGATACTCTTATTGGTAGTCGCAGTGATGACGACGATGACGTGCATTTTGCTGTTGGTCCAGCAGCTCTTTCCGAAGAACAGCTTGCGAAGCGGACCAAGATTCAAGCGATTGGGAAAAAGTATGGTGTTGTCCAGCGCGCTGACGAGGAATTTGAAAACTACCAGGAGAGAGTAAGGATTGCTGTTAAGGCAATCGAGAAAATTTTGAAATTTTCCCAACAATTTCCTGAGCCATCTGCAGAAGCCAAAGCTGCGGCGGACAAAAAGCCAGAAGGAAAGACACCGGAAGAAAAGGCTTGGTTCAAGAAGATCAAGGCTGAAATCAACGAACAGGAAGACGTGATTGGCGAGCTGTACGACGAGGAGCGGCTGCTGTCCAGTTTCGAGGACGAGAACACTGCTGCTCTGTCTACTGCTACCAAAGAAGGAAAACTGCCTGACAGTCAGCCATTGGGTTCGCGCAGACTTGAACAGACGCTTCGCGCCAACGGGCTTGATCCTGGAGACTTTGTACTTCCTGACGAGATTGGTGACTCCACTCCCGCCGAGGAAAGAGAAGCGGCCACCCAAAAAGTCGCTAAGGACATCTACGCTGCGCTGGAAAATCTCCGGGTTAAACGCGCTGAAATCCCGAAGTGGGAAGACTTGAGGCGTGACGGCAAGGACGTCTACCTTGCAAGCATGACGAAGAACACGCCGGAGCAACGCGCTCTTGCACGGCGTCAATTGCGGACGTACCTGGACCGTGTCTCAGAAGCGCAGGGTACGAACCGCACCGAGACTCTGGCTGCTCCTGAGGCTCGCATCTACGAGCTGAACCGGCGACAGTACGAGCGGCTTGAACAAGTAACACTGCCTACGTGGAACAACTTGTCCGAAGCGCTGCGCAACCTGTTCATAGACATGTTGCAGAAGTATGCTCCTGGGGATAAGGCGGCGCGTACGGCTGCGGTGCAGCAGGATCTTGCCTTCAAGTCTGTGGCGAATGCCATCAAGTCTGTGGAGAAGAGGACCGCAAAGAAACAACAAGCTGGTCCTTCTAGTTACACCAAGGCGCAGCTTGAGATCGCAGATAGACAACGCAGGGAAGAAGAGGCAGCGCTGCGTAGAGTAGAACAAGAAGCGCAACGCCGGGAGGCCCGAGAAAAACAGCGCAAGGAAGCCGAAGAGAAACAGCGCGGTGAACTGACCAAAGCAGCCGAGAGCGGGGACTACAAGCGCGTTCTGAACGTCATCATGGCGCAGAGCACGAACCCTGTTCTGCGTCATGTCGCGCAACGTATCCTGAAGCTTGGGCAAGGACTGAAGACCAAGATCGTCATCGTCGATTCTTTGCCGAAGAACGCCCTTGCACAGTACGACCCAAGACAAGACCTGATCAAAGTCACCCCTGCCGGGATGACGAGCACGTACCTGTTGCATGAAGGTGTTCACGCCGTCACCGTCAAGGCGATCAACAAATACCTCACGAATGATAAATTATTAACGGACGAAGAATACGATGCAGCGTATCAGCTCGATGATGTGATGAAGCTTGCCAAGAAGTCTCTTGGTGATAAGTACGAGAACGCATTCAAGGACCTGTACGAGTTCGTCTCGTACGCTATGACTGACAGGGCGTTCCAGAGCGCTCTTTCTGATGTCAACACCAAGCGACTGGAGTACATCGAACTCCCGATAGAGAAGTCCTTGTGGACGAGCTTCATGAAGGCGGTGGCGAGGCTCTTCCCCTCGGTCAGCAGGCTCTTCGACAACAAAGGTGTTCTGAAGCCCGACCAGACCGATGCGCTGGCCGAGGTCTTCAACGCGTTTGAGAAGATCATGGCGGTGCCGGAGGCTGGCATCGACATTGAACCGCTGCCTGCCAAGAAAACTACCAAGCCTACTACGCAGAGGGCCCCACGGTCCAAGCCCTCGTCACAACTGACTGACGAAGAGTTTGAGAGCGAGACGCTAGAGAAGTTTGCTCTGAAGGATCGCAGCCGCACGAAGAAGCTGAGGAACCTCAGCTTCGAGAAGGTTGTCACGAACCTGCAGAACGAGCGCCGAGTTGTCAAGACAATCTTCGAGCGAGAAGAACGTGCTGGGCGTATCGAGCGCATCGGCAAAAACTTGAATGATGTCTGGGGGCAGATCACACGCTCCATTGGTATGGCGCTTGATCTGGACAACACGCACGTCAAGCCTCTGGAGTTGCGGCTCCACGAACAGATCGCTGCGTTTGCCGAGGAGTTGGGTGTCTCTGTGTCGGAGGCGTTGTCGCGCATCGACATCGTTGGCAAGGCTCGCCACGAGTCAGAACGTCGAGAAGTCAAGTTCATCAAGAAGGTGCCGCTCGATACTTCTCAGAAGTACAAGGTAACTGGCTTCAACGACAGCAAGGGTGCTCCGCTCAAGATGAGCCCTGCTGCGTGGCGCGAATACATCCTGAAGGAAGTTGCCAATCCTGATCTGGCCCCTACAGCAAAGGAGCGAGAGAGTCGCGCGGCCTACCTGCGCCAAGTGTTGAACGCGTTCACGTCGGACGAGAAGTTCTTCGACCAGCTTGAACTTGCCAAGGCCAAAGCAACTCCTGACGGACTGAAGAACTCTGTCTTCGACAGGGCTAATGCACAGTACGCGGTCTGGGCTGGGCGTACGCCGGATGAAGTGGATCGTCTGCTGCGTCTGTTCGACACCGACACGCACAAGGACCGGATGGACGGCATCCTGGGCCTGATGTATGACCTCACCGACAAGACCGTCGAACTCAACAAGGAAGCCAACTACTGGTCCAGACCGACCGAGAACATCAAGAACTTCTACGGGTGGGAGAACTACGTACCGTACAAGGGCAAGCCGGGTAAGACTGTCTACGACGAGGATCTGGAGTTCAACACCAGGAAGTTGGGCGGGGAACTGCAGGAAGGGCAGCAGGCTTTCGAGGGCCGTCTGTCCGAGGCTGAGAACGCAGTTATTCAGGTCATTGCAGAAGCCCACCAAGCCTCGATGCGCGGTGGCCGCAAAGACCTGACCCTTGCAATCAAGAACGCTGTGTCGCAAGGCATCCTTGACGGAAAGATTCTCCCGGACAAGATCAAGTTTGAAGATCTCTTCCTCGACAAAGCCAATCTGAAAGAACTCGGTGGAGCAAACAAGATCTTCCACTACGAGGATGACGGCTCCATCACGATTGTCGAGTTGAAGAACGAGCAGGAGCGCGAGGCTATCCGGCGTTCGTACCGCACGTCGAACCCGCTGACCGACATTGCGAACCTGACCACGAGCAGCATCGGGCAGATGCACACGCGGTACAACCCCGCGTTCGCGCCCATGGACTTCATCCGTAACGTGTTCACGAACGCGTTCACTCTTGGGGCAGAACTCGGTCCAGGGGTGGCTGGACGGGTACTCAAGGCCATGGCTGCGGAGGTTGCCAGCGGGGGCCTGTATCGCTCATGGAGGTTCGTGACCCTGTACACGAACGGTAAGCTTGCCGACATCAATCGACTTGCTGGTGGAAATGCTCCGTACAGCACTCTGAACTTCAGCCAGAAGTACTACAGGGACATGCTGGACTACGTGCAGAAGGGCGGCAAGGTGTCCTATCTGCAAGGCATCGCTGCCAAGGGTGCGCTCGACACGTTGATGAAGGACATCGGTCGATCCAAGATCATGCAGAAGAAGGATCAGGTCGATAAGTTCTTCGACATCTACAACGACGTGTTTGAGCTGGCGTCTCGACTGAGCGCGTTCCGTACGATGCGGGACGAATACGTAGCGCGGGGCGAGGACCCGGAGGCGGCTGCAGTCCACTCTGTAGAGGCGACGAAGAACCTTGCCAACTTCGAGCAGGTTGGGCGCTACGGCAAGGAGATGGGCGCTGCGTTCATGTTCTTCCGTCCTGCGGCAACCGGCGCTGTGCGGGCCATCGACGCCCTGGCCCCCGCGTTCAAGATCAAGTTCGACGACGAGAAAATCGCGCAGGAGCTTGAGGCACAGAAGGACAACAAAGGCAATCGCAAGTACACGGACTCTGAGGTTGCGTCGATTGTCAAGAGCCTGCGGGAGCAGCGCAGGAACGGCCAGATCATGTCAGCCGGTCTGGCGGGCGCTGGATTCGGCATGTTCATGATCGCCATGATGCTGTCGGGCGATGACGATGAGGGGCGTAACCGTCTGCTGACCGACGACATGGCCCGGTGGACGCGCTACGCGCGGATCTTCGTGCCCGGGTTCGAGAACCCGGTGCAGATCCCGTGGGGCTTTGGTCCGGGCGCGTTCGCAGCAGCCGGGGCGCAGATCGCTGCGCTGGCCTCAGGGTCTCGGGTGTCGGCAGGCGATGCGCTGGCAAACATCGCCACCATCGGCCTGGACTCCTTCCTGCCTCTGCCGATCTCGCGCATCAGCCCAACAGACAACTTCTTCGCGTTCGCCATCGACTCGCTGCTGCCCAGCGTGGCGCGTCCGTTCGTCGAGTACGTGATGAACCTGGACGGGCTGGGCCGCGAGATCTACAACAACCGGCAGTCTCGGTACGGCGACGCTTACACAGGTGGCGACAACATCCCTGAGCTGTATAAGGACATCACTCGCGGGCTGTCCAAGAAGACAGACGGCGCTGTGGACTGGAGCCCGAACACGTTGTATTTCTTTGCCAACAGCTACCTGGACGGGGTGTTCCGGGTGTTCACTTCTGGGTACAACCTCTCGTTGACTTTGACAGGCGACAAAGAGTTTGACCCGAAGGGCGACGCGCTGATCCTGAGCAGCTTCGTCGGCAAGAAGTCCAACGTCGATGCACGGGAGTTCAGCAAAGCTGAGAAGTACATCGAGAACATCGAGAAGCGCATCAACTCACTGAAGACGACGAACCCCGAAGGGTTCTCGCGCTACCTGCGACAGTACCCGGAGGAGTATGCGCTTGTGCAGTACTACAACAAGCAGGTCAACGGCGCGCTGCGGGACCTCCGTCAGTACGCCAACATGCTGCGTGCCGACACCAAGATGTCCACTGCTGAACGTCAGGCCAAGGTCGAGCAGGCGGTCAACATGCAGAATGCCGTGAAGCGCCAGATCATGTACGGGTTCGAGACGATTGCAGGTCAGTCCGTCCCGTGATCACTTGACGCGCCATGCTCGTACCCCCAGCACTCCCTTGTTGGAGGTGGTGAAGCACCTCACCCGTATCCCGAACCGCTTGGCAGTGGTGTCGATGATATAGGTGAGGTAGGCGGGCTTCATCGTTGGTACGAAGAAGCTATCACCGATGCCCATGCCAGAGTAGGGGAAGAACCACTCTGGTTCATCGAGCAGGTTCTCAGGTGGTGCTTGCTTGTTGTCCATCGAACAGGTGGGTGATGCTGAGTTTCAGTTCGTAGGCGTTGACGTTGGTCGAGCCGAACGCGTCCTTCCATCCCGTCGCCATCTGCTTCTTGACCTTGGCCCGCATGACTCCGCTGGCCTTGAGCTTGGCCTCAAAGTTCCGGATATCGACGCGCATCTCCTTCAGGTAGTTCTTCATCGCTGAGGTGGAGATGTAGATGTAGCCGTTGTCCACTTCTGCACGGATGTGCAGCGCGTGCCGAGGTTCTGTCGTTACCCTGCCATCGCGCACAACAAGGCAGTTCTGGATGTTGTCATTGATGAAGTCACCGATTATGTCCAGGTGGCCAGTGTCGTCCTCGTTCTTCTTGCCTGCGATGACACCGTCGAACTCGCTGCCCACAACCCTGAAGATCCGTTCCAGATCGAAATCGAGGATTTGACGCGCGTTGCAGATCTGCCCTGCCACACGCGTGACAGAGATCAGGTTCGACAGAAAGCGGTACTCAGAACTTCTGGAGTACTTGTTGGCTACCTTGAGGTACTCCTCGGTGACCCGGCGCCTGACTTCGTCGAGGCCGATCTCGTACAGGCAGCGGATGTAGTCCGGGCCTGCATGACCGAAGTTGGTCTTGAACGGCTCGAACATCTCCAAGCCGCGCTCCTGCGTCAACTCGTACCCGGGCGTCGTCGGACGCACGAAGACGGGCTCCAGGATACGGACGTTCTCTGCAGTGGCGTTGGCCCGATGTTCGTACAGCAGAGTACGCAGAGAGTAGTTCGTCGTGATGATGGCGATGAGCTTCGTCATGAACGCCAGCTCGCGCTCCTGGTTTGCTGAGGACATCATCCGCAGCTTCGGCATGCCAGAGCTGATGTTGTAGATCAGGCTTGAGACAGTCTTGGGCTCCAGGTTGCCCTGCTCGTCCAATGCGAACGGGATATTCTTCGACGTGATCATCCGGCTGATCAGCGCGTTGGGGGTAGAGTCGAAGATCGCCAGAGTCTGGGGCTTGCCCCAGACGCTCACTGCGCCGTTCAGCGCACCAGTCTTGCCTGAGCCCGGGTCATTGCCATACAGAGACAGCGTCACGCCGTTGACGTTGGTCAGTTCCATCAATGGTGAAGCAAATCCACACAGCATGGTGAACGCATGCAGTTCGTAGCCCGGGTCGTTGAACATCTGTGCCGCCCGCTTCCACTTCTCGTAACTGCCGAACTGGAACAAGTTGTTGACCACGTTCTTCGCCATGGGAGACGGCGGGCAGTACAGCTCAGCGTTCGGTGTGATCTCTGTTGTGCCGATCACGAAGCTCGCGCAGTCTTCAGTCCATCCTTGCTGGATACGCATGATCTCTGCTTTCTGTGTCTCGATGAGATAGGCAGACCACCGCATCAGGTAGTTTGCTAGACGTGGAGCGTTGGGGAGGTCAAATACGACTCCATTGCTGGCTAGAACGCTCCTCAGCCGGTCCAGTGCCGCCACGTCCTTCAACGGCAACAGGAACTCTCTCGCCTTGTCCAGTGGAAGGAACAGCTTCATCACCAGACATTCCCCGTCATGGGGGCTGTACACCCGTTTTGTAGGGTAGACGTCGTTGGGCGTCAGCAGTTCAGGATCGTCCTGAATCACTTTTCCCTTCTTGTCTCGCCGGGGTGGTGGGACGTAGTAGATGCCTCCGTTGATCCCGCGCTGGTAGGGGTGCAGAAAGTCGGGGAACACGAGAACCTTTTCGGGATTCTTCGTATCCCGTACTGGCTCCTTCGCATCTTCTCTTTGCTCGGCTGCGGCATCGACCTTGACGATGCGTCCGATCTCGATGGGTCCTGCGATGCGCCCTGCGTAGGAACACCCGGCACAGCGCTCGGAGTTCTCCTTGCGGAAGGCATCACATCCGTGTGCCCAGGTTGCTTCTCGTAGGGACTGTGCAGCTTTCTGTTCTGTCTCTTCTCTGGTGTAGTTGGGGTGGTCTTCAGAGAGTTTGTGGACGGCGTCGGATCCGTCTCTGCAACGTACGGCAACAGAAAGTCCAGCGTACCAGAGTGGCTCCGGACAAGAAGCCGCGTTCTCGATGATCCATTTGATTTGTTCACACCCACTACCCTCCAGACTTGCTTCTGCGATCTTCCCGAAGTCGTACTCGAAGTTGCCCCGCCTCTTGTCGTATATGGCTTGCGTGTCAGGGTCCAGCCCCTTCTCGACACGGGCAAGATCGAACTGTTGTGGGGCGCTGTCCAACGCTGGCGCCAACAGATCGAAGTCATACGTATATATGTCTGTGAGGAAGGTTGACGTACGTGGTGGGTCGTAGCGGTAATTCACTGACCCCGGCACGCGCATCATGTGCGAGGGCATGGCGGGCACGTCCTCATCGATGATCATGTTGTGCGCGAGGAGCAGCGCCTTGAACTTGGTGGCATGGACCACCCACTCGTCCGCTGGGATCTCGTCGTTGAAGATCCAGTAGGCGTGTATCCCGCCACCAGAATCGACGAGGACGGGCTCGGGCCAGCCTATCGACTGCCTGAAGCGTTCCAGGTCGGAAAGCGCTGCGTCCCTGCTTGGGTAGCAGTTGCCGTGCTCAACGTCAAGGTCCAAAAAGAACGATTTGACCCAGGTGCAGTCCTCCTTCTTGCGACGCATCCCCTCGAACGTACCGGGGGAGAAGTGAACATCTGTGTCCTGATCCATGAAAGACTGGATCAGATTCATCGCTTTGTCTGCCGAGTCCGTGAACCGATTGATGACTTGGCCCTTTAGACTGGCTACGCAAACATATCCCTGTGAGGGAATAATTTTCTGGAAGAACTCTTTGTTCATGTTCGCAGAGACAAAAAAGCGGAGTAGTACTCCGCTGGCTGTGTTTGGGCTGATTAGCCCCAGGTTTTTCCAGTGGCCGACTTGAGTGTGTCCTCGCACATTGGCTGAAGATACGACCGAGCTTCGCGCACTGATGTAGCAGGCAATCTGCCTGACTCCAGATCTCCTTTCACCGTTCGTATGAACGCGCGTATCTTGTTGTGCTTTGGTCTCCTTATTGCTCCTCCCTTAGACCATACGTATATGGTCATCCTGGAGACGCAAAGCACTTGAGAGACGTACACAACGGGCAGGTTCGCCTCTGCACAAACAAGGGCAAGCTCCTGCCCGATGGTACGTTCGGTGTTCATTTCTTATTCGTCCACTTCTTGACGATGTCGGACACGTCCTCGACGGTCTCGGGGGCACGGCGCTCAGTCTTGCGCACCGTGGGCTCAGCAGCCTGCGGCTGCTCGGGCTCGGTAGTTTCGTCCATCTTGAACACGGTGAGCTTCACCGCGTTCTCTGCGGCAGGGCTCTTGCTCTGCCGCGTCACGATGTCGCGCATCTCCGGGGGCACTGCAGCCTCCGGCGAGAACAGCAGGCGCGGCACGGGGGAGTTGATGTCGAACTGCATCTTGGTGATGACACGCCCCGCAGAGACGTTGTTGTTCGCCAGCATCTGGACGTACGCGCGGAACGGCCATTTGCCGTTCTCCTCTTTGCCGAAGGCCGACGTAGGCGGCAGCACCAACTGATAGACATCACCAGCCGGGTCATGCGGCAGGATCACCGCAGTGCGCCACTGAAGGCGGCACGCCGTGCCTTGCCCGCCTTGCCCCGAGCCCTTGACCGAGTTCGGGCACTCGGCGCACGACGACGCCACGGGGTTCGGCACCGCCTCGTCGGGGGTCTTGGAGTCGGATGACCAGCACACCGGAGCGGCCTTCACCCCGCGCTTGTACGAAGACGCGTAGAACGTACGCGAAGCGTCATGGGCCATCTTGACGACGATGACGTTCATGTCGTTGCTGGTGTTGACGGACTGCTCCTTGCCGCCAACGATCTTGCGGAACACACGCCCCTCGATGGAGATGCGCTTGTTCCCACGTACTGCACCGCCCGCGACTGCGAGAGTGTCTTCGTCGAGCCCGAGTTCAACGGGGTTGTTGCCAAAGATGGTTGCGAGTTCGTTTGCCATGGATCTTTCCTTAGACTGTAGCGTCACTGTTAGAGGAAGCCTTGCGGACGACGATGTCGAATTCGCGCAGGGCATTCACACCGGGAGGGAAACCTTCCTTGGCCCTCCCAGCCATGAATTCTTTGAAGTTGCGTTGGTGGATGCGGCGCTCCAAGAGATCGATACTGCCCTCAGTCTCGACGAACTTCTTGAAGTGGTCCCAGTCGGTGCAGAAGAACCGCTCCTTCACTTGTTTGGTCACCGTGCCGTGCGCCGTGCGCAGCCCGCTGACGTTGGCCTCGTTGCACATGTTGAGCAACGCTGCCTCGATAGCTTCCATATCCTTCAGATATTTCTGGTCTTCCTTCTCGTACTCGGCCTTGAGCGCCTCGCGCTGACGGCGCAAGATGAGGTAGGTCTCCACAAGTGCTTCTGCGTTATTCATCACTATCTCCTTCGGCTTCATCAATGAAAAGGTCCACTAGACGCTCATGCATGTCCACCTTGTTTTGCAACATGGAATACATCCGGCGCTCCACCTCTGACCCCTGAAGGTGGATCACGGTCATCTTGTTCTTCTGCCCGACACGGTCGATCCGCGCGATGCACTGCAAGTAAGTCTCCACTGACATGACCGGGGACCAGAAGACGACAGTGTCGGCAGCGGTCAGGGTCACGCCGTGGGACGCAGCCTGCGGTTGAATGAGCAGCACGCGAGGGTCGGTGTTCTGTTGAAAGTTCCTGAAGATCATGGATCGCTGATTGGGGGTCACGTCGCCTTCGATGACTTCGCTCGTGATCCCGATGGAGTCCATGTGCTTCTTCACCAAGGCAAGTGTGTGCCGGTACGGCACGAACACCAGCACCTTGTTGGCAGCTTCGTCGAACACTTCCTCCAGCACCTTCAAGCGCGGCTGAACGTCGAACTCCACGATGTTGCCATCATCCGTGTAAACCGCGCCACC
>Ga0129333_10006732_pt1 | contig 10860 bp, 5 predicted proteins | sample CPB6_08_DNA_FD_94474 | JGI IMG/M metagenome (GOLD analysis project Ga0129333, IMG submission 94474) | Freshwater to marine salinity gradient microbial communities from Chesapeake Bay, USA - CPBay_Sum_0.6_0.8_DNA | ecosystem: Environmental > Aquatic > Marine > Coastal | place: USA: Chesapeake Bay...
ACAGGAAGAGATTCCTGTCGTACCAGAAGTTCTTAAGATCCCCGAGAAGAAGGTAGAAGAAGTCAAGGCTGAGACTCCAGCCGTTGCTACCGAAGATGATTGGAAGCAGTGGACTGTTGAGTTTGCTACCAATAATGATCTATCTCCCGAGACTCTTGATACGATTAAGAAGAAGACCAATCTACCAGAATCCATTATTAATGAATACATGATGGGTCAAAAGGCAAAGCTAGAGATTGCTTATAGCAAAGCTGCTGAGCTTATTGGTGGAAAGGATCAACTTGCAAAGATGTTTGATTGGGCTAGTAAGAATCTAACCCAAGCAGAACAGAATGCAATCAATCAGAACCTCGCATCTCCTTCTTGGGATGTTGCTCTCTACGGTCTACAGGCAAAGTATGCCAAGGCTACAGGGACAAGCAAAGCTGCTGAACCCAAACAAACAGCCAAAGGACAAGTTCCAATGGCAAGCACTCAGCAGGGAATCGTTGGTTATCAAACCAAGCGAGAATTCATGGCTGAGCGCAACAACCCAATGTTCAATTCAGATCCTAAGTTCCGCAATTATGTGGAGCAGCGGATGTTGCGAACAGATTTTACAAAACTACCCAAATAATCCGCATCCTGAGACAGCGGATTGACTGAGGATAACCTATGGGTAAATCCCCCGGAAGGTAATGGATGACCCTTGGTTATCCTCACTCAAGCAAGTAGACTCCTTTAGGAATAATCGAACGATTGAGCGCGCTCTTATTGTCTCAAAACTTTTAGTCTACTTACATAAGGAATTAATCTAATGCCAAATTTCGGAACAGGCACAGATATCTCAAATGCTAACATGTTTGCGCTTCAGCGCAGTGGTCTTGGTGATGGTCCTGATGGATCAGGAGCAAACAAGATCTGGCTACCACTCTGGTCAGGCGAAGTAATCAACGCTTATGATCAGTACAATGTTTTTGAAGGTCTTGTCACAAACAAAACACTCTCAGGTGGTTACTCTTATCAGTTCCCAATGACCGGAACTGTTGGTCTTCGTGCATCTTGGGATGCTGGTAAGGAGCTACTCGGTGGCGATTCAACCAGCACTCAGATCAAGGTTGATCTTGATAAGCGTCCAATGGCTGCTCACTTTGAGTGCGACAATGTTGACTTGCTAGTTACTCAGTGGGATTACCGCTCTGAGCTAGCTCGTCAGGCTGGTCTAACCCTAGCTAACACCCGTGATCGTCAGCTTTGCATGGGTCTAGTTGCTGCTGGTGTAGTACCACAGTTGGCTTCAGATCCCCGTGGTCTTGCTGCTGCTGCTTTCCACGCTCCAGCTCAGATTGCAACTGGTGCTAACCCACAGAATGCTCCCGGTTCTTGCACTGAGGTTCAGGCTCTCAGCATTCTTCAGGAAATTGAGAACTACCTTGTTGGCTGCCAAGAGAATGATGTACCAGTTGGTACTACCTACTGCGCTGTAACTCCAAAGGTATTCCAAGTTATTCGTGCACTTGGTATTCCTCGCGTTTCTGCTGGTAGCATTGAAGCCGCAAACTCGCTACGAGGCGTAGCTCCAATGTTTGGTGCTTCCGATGTTTATGGTGGTGTTGGCGCTCCAATGTCACAGGGTATGAATACGCTTTCTGATGCCCTTGATTACATGGGTGTCAAGATTATCAAGACCAACCACATTCCAAAGATTGATCATGCTAGTGCTGGTAATGAAATCGGAAGTGCAAAGTATAACCTAACCTGCAATGGTTTCGGTATCTTTGGTATCATCTTCCAGCCAGAAGCAGTTGCTGGTCTATCACTCATGGGCATGAAGGTTGACACCGTACAGGATGTTCGCCGCAACACTCAGTTCACTGTTGCAAGCATGCTTAAGGGTACTGGTATTCTCCGTCCAGAAATGGTTAAGCTCATTACTGCTGGTGCAACAGCCAATGCTACTGATGAGCGAACCGAAATTGCAACTCTCCTAGGCGCTAACTATACAAATGGTTTTGCTGCTGAGTATGCAATTGCCTAATGATTGATTCACTCTCTACTTTCGGGTTTGTGTTTATGAACCGCGTCTGAAGAGGAGGTGATCTCATATCTACCCCCGGCCCCCTTAAGTGGGGGTCGGTGGGTTTTTTCTCTAACAATAAAGGAGGCTATATGGGCTTAATTACTAAGTTACAAGCTATTAATCAAATGCTTCTGGCTTCCGGTGAAAACCTAGTAGCCGACCTAGAAGGCGAATCAGGTATTGATACCGGAATTGCAGAAACAATTCTTGAACAAACAAGTATGGATTTTCAGCTAAGAGGTTTAGCATCCAACAAGTTTGTTAAAAAATATGAGTTAACAACTGATGGCTATATTCTTATGCCTACCCCAGATAACGATGAAGAAGGTATTCTTGCTGCTGAATTAATTTCATTACATTTTGCTGCTGATGGTGAAAGAATGATTAAAGCTAGAATTCTTAAAACAACATCTCCAAATAGACTTTGGAATATAACTGATGATACTGATATTTGGAAAGTATCTGGTGGTCCTTACTACATAGAGTTTATTATGAAACTACCTTGGGACAATATAGATACCGCATCACAAAGAGCAATACTTGCTACTGCTATGCGACACTATCAAAGCATAACTCAAGGTGACGAAGCAACTGATGCTTTCCTTGGATATCAAGAACAACTACACACAATTAAAGGTCGGGCATCGGATATGAATGATAAGAAAAAAAATATCTTTTCTTCTTCAAGTATCTTACGAGATGCTGCTCTACGCTCCCGATACTTTAGCGATCCTAACAGATTTAGGTACTGGCGTACCAGAGGTATTTAATGGCAATACGCAGACGAGGCCCACGGGCTGGATTGGTTACTACCAAGATTCCTGTTTATGTAACAAACAGTGTTGGAAGACAGTCACCAAACCGTAGACAGCCAAACGAGGCGGAAAACATTGATAATGCTCTAGTATCTCTTGAGCGTAACTTTGAAAAGCGTCCCGGCTTTGAAATTGTTCCACAGAAGTCAGTAACAACAGCAACACAATGGAACTTAGGTTCTACAGCAACAAGACTAGATCTTTATTCTTTAGCTAATGTAGATCCTACCCATGATCTTTGGTACTATTGGTATAGTATCAATGAAGAAAATACTTTCTTGGTTGTTATTGACTTTAATGCAACAGCAGATGTAGACAAATTATTCTATATTTTTAGAGTATATCCCACAGGTTCTTGGGAAGATTTAACACCAGCTACACAAACTAATGCAAGTGGTGTAGTAAGTTCAACTACCCGTGCTTATATTACACACAATCCTAATAATAAGACAGCTAAAGAATCTCTTAAAGCTGTGTCTTTAGGTTCTAGTGTTGTTATTCTAAATAAAAATGTACGAGCTGGCTTTAGTTCAGATGTTGGCGGCAAACTTTTTGATTTAAATGGTGTTGTAACAAACACAGATGATATTGAAGGCCGCAAAATTACTTATTATACAGCATCTAAAGTTGCTAAAGTATATAATACAGGTAATGATGGTCTTGCTGCTACAGAAGATGATATTCTTTTAGGATGGCGACCAAGTATTCTTACAGGCAAAGCTGTAAACGGAGGTTCTGCTGATATTCATTTAAATGCTTCAGCATCCAATGCAGTTGGTGCTTATGTAGGAATGAATATTACAATTACAGCAGGAACTGGTGCTGGTCAAACTAGAAGAATCACAGCATATTCAGGTGACACTTCAAAAATTGCCACCGTAGATTCAAATTGGAGTACTAATCCTAGTTCTTCATCTTATTATTCTATTGATTTAAGTACTGTTATTGTTACAGGAACTGCCCAAGCAGGAAGCACTTCAACAACAATTGTATTAGCTTCCACAGCCTCTTCGGTAAATGGTTATTATGCTGGTTCTACTATTACTATAACAAGTGGACTTGGATCAAGTCCAACACAAACAAGAACTATAACTGCATATAATGGTAGTACAAAAGTAGCTACAATAAATACAGCATGGACTACAACGCCAAATACTACTTCTGTCTATAGTATAACAAGTAAAGCTGCTACTTATATTCCAGCTGAAGATTATTTTTATTTTGATAATACTTATGATTATCTTGGTCAAAAAGTAAATGACCTTAGTGATATTCGTTTGCCTCCCGATGACAATGATTGGTTTTCTAATAACTCAGATTTAGATGCCAATAACACAACAGCAAGACAAATGTTACGGTTGTTATATGATAGCGATACAGAATACAAAGACATTATTGATGGTCGTGGTAAGATTTATTTTACTGTAAGCCCTTATTTAAATTCAACTAGTGGGTTTTATCGTGTAATTTCATGGAATCCAACAGGAAATAAGTATTATTATAGTCCAAACGATACTAATAAAGGTATTTATACTTTTTCTGGAACAACCGGAGCAGTAACACATACAACAGAGATTTCTGGATCTGGTCGCCCTTATCTTCAAAAAGTTAGAACACCAGATGAACATTCTTATATTGATCCAAGAAGAATGCCACAAAAACTAACAGTAACTATTGATTCATCAAATGTTACTTCTTGGAAAATGGAGCCAATTAAGTGGACTCCTAGAACATCTGGTGATAAAAAATCTAATCCCGGTCCTAGTATATTTAAAACAGTTGATAGAAAAGAATTAAAACAAGTTCCTATTACTAGTATTACTGTTTTTAAAGATAGACTTTGGTTTGCTGCTGATGATGTAGTCTTTTCATCTCAAACTGGTGAATATGAAAATCTATTCTTAGATGATCCTAGTAATATTGTTACAACAGATCCTATTGATATTCGTATTTCTTCTAACAATTACTGTGAAATTACGAGTATGACACCGTTTGAAGAATATGTATTTATCAATACAAAAGCAAATACACAGTTTCAATTAATGTCTGCTAATGGTCAAGAAATGTCTCCAACCAATGTTGCAGTAGCTCCAGTAACTTATTACTCTACTGCTCCAATTTTAGATCCTCAATTTATTGGATCAAGATTATATTTCTTTGATTCTCAGCGTTTATTCTTGTTTACTGGTAAGGGTAGCATGGGATATGCTTCTGCTGTAGAAGTATCTAGCCAAGCTGCTGGATATCTTCCAAAAAACTATAGGGCAGCAGCAACTGCACCAGCTCAAGATACATTGTTATTTGTTGATGATGACAATCGAAATCATATTTATGGTTATATTAATAGATTTAGCGGTGAAAGAGTTATTCAAAATTCTTTTTATCGTTATATTTTAGCTGAAGAGGATGAAATCGAAGCACTTCAATGCTATGATAATTATATGTATGTTGTTAGCAAAAGAGAAACAGCACCAAATACAGGTACATATAAGTATTATTTTTATAGAAACTTAATGTTAAATGAAGATGTTTATGTTCCGCGTCTTGATCGTATGTTTAAGATGAAGATTATAAATAGCACAAACGAAGCAACACATTGGAATGCTAGTTATGATCCATATACTGCTAAAACAACATATAGAATTCCGGGACATACCAATATAACAGCAAATCAAGAATATTTTGTTGTACTCTTTAAAGGTTGGAATACAAATGAAGAAGATTTAAGCAATGTTGCTATACAACCTTATTCAGTAGAAAACAAAGTTGATAATAATAATAATCCTTACACAGAAATTGTAGTATTAGGTGCGGATTATGCAGTACAAAACTACTATGTTTATATTGGAATTCGTTTCAAGATGAAGGTAGAATTAAGTACTCTTTTTGTACGCGATGAAAATAACAATATTATTGACGGTGTATTAAATATTAGAAGTGCCGTATTTAGGCACTACTTTACTGGTCCATATGATATTGAAGTTACTCATCGTGGTCGGCCTGCTTTTACAACAAGCTATCTTCCAACAAGACCAGAATACACACAATATGAAGATACTTTGCCATTAGAAATTTTCCAAAAACAAGGAGAATTTGTAACAAAAATAATGGGGTATTCTGATTCCACAACAATCTCTATCAGTAGTGAATATCCTACTCCTGTTAATATTACTAATATGGAGTTTAAAGGAAAGTTTAAACAAAAGTATACTACTATTGATACTTAATTGGAGAAACAATGACAACATATGATAACCTAAATATAGCCACAGTTTCTCTGACATTTCAAGGAGAACTAGATCCATCAATAAGTACACGAACTTTTGATCTTAGTACTATTGATTTCTTGCCAAATGTTCCTTTGATTGATCAGATTGAAGTTGAGCGTATATTTGATACTGGCTTTGAAACAAAATTTGGTGGTAATATTTTTACCATTGCTGATCGAAGACAAATGTTTATTCTTCCTAAAGCATGGTATTCTATTAACGAACAAACCAAAATACTTACTGTTGTAGACTTAAGTACTATTCCTACTTGGACACAGCAAAACAATTTATACTATCCGAATTCTAGAACTTTTATTTTAGAAACTTTGGATGAATATAATGCAATACAAACAATTGATATTCCTAATTTTTTGTTTAATAATGTTGCAATAAATACACCATATATTAGACAACCAGATATTGTTATTATTCGTCGTAAAACTTTATCAATTGATAGCATTGTAACTTTTGCTCCCGGTACTCGCCTTACAACTACACAGTTAAACCTACAATTCAATCAATTAAAATATATTGTACAAGAATTAATTTCTAAACTAAGAAATGAAAGTATTCTAAAATACGACGAAAACGCAATTGATGGTCCCTTCTTGGGTGGCAGTGATTTGCGAATGTCTAATAACTATATTAAAGACATGAATAGTGTGCCTATTCATAAAACCTATGCATCATATAGTTCAGCACAAGATGGAAATGTAAATTACACTGGATCAACTTTTGCGGCTAATGTTGGTGTTGTACATGATGCCTTAACTCAAGGCACTATTTGTAGAACAACAATGCAAGATGCATATTCAGGCGAATTTACAGCAACTCCTTCTGGTGGTTCTCCTTTGCGTATTACTGGAATGGCTGATGGTCAAAATAACGCAGATGCAGCTACATTAGGTCAGGTACGCAATGCAACCAATATTACTACAGGAACACTAACTAATACTGTTCTTAGTAACATTCCACTATCAAAACTAAGTAATGTATCAGGACAAGGCTATACACTACCAGTTGATGCTCTAGCTAATAGTGGAGCAACAGAAGGAAACTATGGTGCATCTACAGCTGGTAATACCAATAACATGGTATACATGACTGTCGATACTAAGGGGAGAACAACTGCTATTGCTTCTAGAAACATGACTGTAGATGATCTACCAGTTTCTGGTGTAACTGCTTCTACTTATGGTAATGGTTCTACTCCTTTAGTTGAACTTGTTGTAGACTCTAAGGGTCGTATTACAAGTGCAACTGAACGAGCAATAGTAGCTGCAGATCTTCTTTATATCAATGCTGATAATATTAACTCAGGAACTCTTAATGCTAATATACTAGCTACTAGCGGAGTATCTGCGGGTACTACAACTATTCCTAACTCTATTACTGTTGATAATAAAGGAAGAGTAACTGCAATTGCTGGTGGTAGCATTCCTGCTGCTAATGTGTCAGGTTTTGATACACAAGTCCGTACTAATAGACTTGATCAAATGGCTGCTCCGACAGCAAGTGTAAGTTTTAATTCACAAAAAATTACAAACCTAGCTACTCCAACTGTTTCTACAGATGCTGCTAGCAAAAGTTATGTAGATGGTTATGCCGCTCCTCTATCAACTTTTAACACAGATGTTACTAATCTAATTCAATCAAACTCTGTTTATTGGGATAGTGGTAATGATAGATATACAGCTCAACGAAGCGGTGTCGATAAAAAGATTGCTGGAGTTGCTAATCCAAGCAATAACAATGATGCTGTAAACTTAAACTACTTTAATACAAATGCTTTAGTTGTTTCTGGTGGTGTAATTAGTGCGGCTTCTACACCTATTACAAATATGACAATGAGAGCTGCTGGAAGTGTTACTGCTAATGATGCAGTAAACTATGGGTTTATTGAAAACCTAGTACTTACACCCGGTACAACTCTTATTGGTTCTACTACGCCACAAATCTATAGAGATGCGTGGAGTAACCTAAGTAAAACAACTAGTCATTTAACTGGCTTTGATAGATATCAAAGAACATTTACAGACCTAGGGGCAGTAGCCTCAACAATGGTATTGCTTGAAGCAGATTCTGTAACAAAAACATTTGTTCCATATTCTGTTGCCGCTGTTGGTGGTGGAAGCCCTACTGTACATGATGGTTATTTTTGGCTAGATACAAGTGGTGCTAACAAAGTTTTAAATATTTGGCTAACTACAGGAACTACTCCTTCAGGTAATCTAGTTACTAGAAACTTTGGTCTATCCCGCCTTGTCTCTGGTGCTCTCGCAACAACCAGCTCAACAGGTCTTGTTTCTATTCTAGCTGGTAATGATGGTGGTATAAATGTTTCTGCTGGAGAACTATCTTTAAAAACAGCAACTGCATCTCAAATTGGTGGTATCAAACTTGGTACTGGTCTTGTTGATATAGGTTCTAGTGTTATTAAAGTAGATCTTTCAGATTCTACTTCACTTAATAACTCAAGTAAAGCTGCTTCTTCTAAAGCAGTTAAAGATACATATGACTATGCTGTTGGTGTAAATAATACAGTAACTTCCTTAAGTTCAACAGTTTCATCTGTTAGCTCAACAGCAACATCAGCTCAGACTACAGCAAATGCTGCTTTAGCTCGTACTGGCGGAATAATGACAGGCAAACTAACAACAGTAACTCCAGCTTCTGGTACTGCCAGTATTGTATTGCCTTCTGGTTCTGCTCCTACTATACCAGTATCTGGCGATGTTTGGAATAATGCAGGAACGCTACAGTTCTATAATGGTTCTGCTACTAAGAGTATTGCTTTTACTGATTCCAATATTACAGGTAATGCAGCCACAGCAACACAATTGGCTAATGGTCGAACTATTCAATTAACTGGAGCAGTTACTGGAACAAGCAGTGCTTTCAATGGAACTGCTAATCTAAGTTTTGCCACTTCTTTAAGTTCTTCTGTTGCTGTTACTTCCCTACAAGGAACAGCAAATCAAGTTCTTGTAAACGCAACAAGTGGAACAGCTACTACTGGTGCTGTAACATTAACATTACCACAGTCTATTGGCACAACTTCAACACCAACCTTTGGCTCTGTTACTGCTAAGAATCTAACACTAGGTTCAAGCAATAACACGATTGTTAGTACTGATACTAATGGTAATATTAATTTAGATCCCAATGGTACTGGTATCGTTAACATTCAATCTCCATTGGATGTCGATGGTACTTTGAATGTTGATGGAGCAACTACACTGGTTGGTAATGTTACAATCAATTCACCATCTACGCTAACTCTCTTAAACAGTGAAGGTAAGATTTCACTTGGAGCAGCTAGTAGTACCACAAGTATTAACCGACAGGTATCTACCGCAGCTCCAGCAACATCTGGAGATCTAGTACTAAGAGTTCCTACTTCTGGTAAAGCATGGCTTGTAGCTAACGATACAATTAACACAACACCTACAGCTAATGATGAGGTTATTACTAAGTCTGCTTTGAATACAGCCTTGGGTTCTTATGCGACTACAGTAAGCCTTGGAACTTACATGGCTATTACTGGTAATCTTACTACTGGTGAGACTGACCAAGTTCTTGGTACTGGTGCATCAGCCACAGGTAACTTTATTGTCAAGACTGCTAATACAAATAGACTTACAATTAATTCTTCTGGTACTACATCATTAACTGGCGGTCTTAGTGTAACTGGTGCTATTACTGCTTCAGGTAAGATTAGTTCAGCAGCTACTGTAGATGGGGATGCTGGTACTGTTCTTACTACTAAGGGATATGTTAATGGTTTATTTTCTGTAAATTCACATACTATTGTGACTAGAACAGGATACACCGAAAGCACTCCAATAGGTTGGGCAAAAGCCGGTCCTTTATATTTTCAATGGGGTAGAGCATTTGGACTATACGATGGAAATGCTAACACTGGCGGTCAGCAACGAGATATTTACTTTCCTGTTTCATTCCCTAATGCTTGTTTAAGCGTACAACTGCATCCAATTCCTGTAGAAAGTAATACTACATACGCTCCGGGTGTTTATGCTAGCACTATGACAAAAACAAAATTTATGGTTGGTTGGAATGGTGCATGGGAAGATGACATACACTGGTTTGCTATTGGATACTAAATTCAAGTATTTTTAGGAATAATTATGGTAGAAAATAACCTTGCAATATATGTTTCTGTTATGCAATTAGCTATTCTCACCATTGGTGTAGTAACTGTAATTGTCAGGTTAGGTAAGCGAGAAGCAATGATCGAATCTAACTCAGAAGAGCTAAAGCAGCTCAAAGAAATAACAAAGGATCTAGTCAAGGCTGACATTGAAAACAGCAAAAACATTCTTACGGTAGTAGGAGACCTAAAGGCACTAAAGTGCCGAGTAGAAATGCTGGAGAAAAAATGATTCGCTATCTTTGGTTCTTGTTGTTAGTTGGCTGTTCTTCAACAACAGAAATATCAACTAGCAACCATTACATACAAAAAGAAGCTATGTCTATTCTTCAAACTAATGATATTAAGGTAGCCCATAAGCATGCTCATAATATCATTGGCGAGTCAGCAGACATAGCAGGAGCCGTTGGCAATGTAAAAGATACTACCCCGTGGTGGGCAGATATGCTTAGCTATGGTTTTATAGCCTTAGCAATCATCGGTGTATGTTTCCTCCTCTGGTATACTGGAGTAGGTACTCTAATTAAAAAGGTGGTCTATTCATTA